>Ga0310786_10001094_pt1 | contig 43528 bp, 68 predicted proteins | sample AusTroGonzalo_MG_FD_203881 | JGI IMG/M metagenome (GOLD analysis project Ga0310786, IMG submission 203881) | Bovine rumen microbial communities from tropical cattle in Woodstock, Queensland, Australia - Gonzalo_03 (v2) (version 2) | ecosystem: Host-associated > Mammals > Digestive system >...
TGGCGTTCTACTGCGGTCAATCTCTGTTATGTCTGTGGAATAGTCAACACCGCCAAGGTTGTCATATCGTGTTGTATAAAGTTTTGGAGATTCTGGTACTGCCATTTCCTTGAGTGCCATAACATCACCATCCTATTCCAAAATATTTTGTTCCGTTTATCGTAGGCATAATCGTTGCCTTTGCCGTGGACATATTCGCTTCCATAATCGCTTCACGCTTCTGCACGAAGTTGTTATAATACAGAACGGCTTTGGTCTGGTCATCGTCAAGCCATACGTGATAAGCCACTAAAAGCGGAAGCAGTTCCACTAAATCTTCGGGTAAGTCTATTTCATACGAATCTTCGGTATCGGCAGTAATGATTGCAGGTCTCTGCGGTTCATAGCCCAGTTCCCTGATATAGTAAGGAAGCATCAACTTAACGGTTGAGTCATATATGTACTGCAAATCCCTGTTGATACTGTCGATAACTATTTCGTTGTATTCGTCCATTGTGGAGTCTTCTTCAAATCCAAGACTCTTTATTCTTCGTTTAAGTTCTCCGTAAGTCATTAGTATTTCTCCTAAAAAGAAAAGGGGGCATAAAGCCCCCCAAATCCTTTGTCAATTATAACTGGTCAATTTCTACGAGTGCTACGGAAGTAGTGGTCTTACCCTTTACTACAATGAAGCCCTTGTTAGTACCAGATACGTTCTTAAATTCCATAGCAGGAAGTGCTACTACGCCGTATCCGTTTGCTGTGATGCCAGTCTTAAGTGTTACATCTGCAACGCCCTGAATGTGGTCGCCCTTAAGTACGGTGATGGTGTCATCTGCGGCTGTACCTGTGAAGATAAGTACGCAGTTCTCGTCAACACCTTCAAAGTCAAGGGTGATTCCAGTGGTTGTAAGTGCAGTAAATTCGATAGGCTTGATTTCGTGTCTTGCCGTTTTAACTCTTGATACTGTTGCCGCCATTCTGGTCACTCCTTTCTATTATGCTGTCGCCTTGCAGTTCATAACAATCATCTCTTTAGGTCTTACAATCTTTGTGCCATAGAGGATGAAGCCCTTTACTGCATCGGAGAAGTCGAGTTCAGGTCTGTAAGGCTCGGTGTGAATCATAGGACGAGCAAATGCGATAGCCCTGTCAGTTCTTACCATAAAGCCGTAGTTTCCGCTTGATTCATAGCAGTTATTGGAAACCTTGATGTCCATTCCGTCAAACTGACCGATAAGTCCGTTCTTAAGGAGTGCGCTGTTGTTGGTGTCAATAGCCGCAAGAGCCTGCTTGTAAAGTGTAGCCGCCCAAGGAGCAAGAGTAACGGTAACCTTTGTTGACATAGGAACATCGTTCTCCATTAACTTCTGGTGAGCAACGAGCAGTTTGTCAAGGATGTTGTTAGCGGTTAACTGATATGTAGAATCGGCATCCTTAATAGCAAGTTCGTCTGTTACAAGGGAAGCAATAGCCTTATCCTGAACATCGGCAAGTCCTTCAGAAGTCTCTGCGGAGAGTGCTTCCATAAGTCCGCCTACAGCCTGTCTCTTATCAATATCGTCTACTTTGTAGTTGAAGTACGCCATATTGTCGATGTACATAATCTGGGAAGTATCTTCAACTGTTTCGGGTGAGGAAAGTTGTGTGAAATTGTCTCTCTTAACCTCTGTGATGGTGGGTCTTCCAACTCCAAGGATTCTTACGGAATCGCCCATCTTCTTTACTTCGCCCTCATACTGACGATTGCAGTTGGAAGCGAATACGTGAAGTCTTTCGAGTTCTCTGTTGATTGCCTCGCTCCAGACTTCGGGAATGAAGTTTTTGTAAGCCATAATTCGTCCTTTCTGTAATTAAGAAAAGAGAGCCATTATGTCCATTTGCCCATCGACTCCCTAATCTTGTCAAAATTCTTTCTTATCTGTGATGGACTCATCGCTTCAACCTCTTCCTTTGTGTAGAACCCAGTCTTTGCAGGTGCGCCAGTCTTTGCCTTTCCTATAGGCTTGGGCGGTCTGCCTTTCTTCATCTGGATTGCCTCATACGCCGTTACGGCATCAATGTCCATCGTTCTGTACTTAAAGAAATCCTCGCCCAGTTCCTCTACATCTTTGAGGTTTGCATCTGGATATTTCGCTTTGATTTCTCGTAAATCGGTGGCTTTGAGGTTGTTGAACTCCAACTGGTTACGCTCTTCCTCAAGGGCTTCCTTTTCTGCCCTTAACTGGTTGAGTTCCCTTTTGGTTTCCATATTAGCGATAGCCTCATCGAGCGAGATGTCCTCGTAGTGTGCGTGTGCCTGTGCGGCTTTGTCATCGCCATCGAACCACAGACCTAATGCTTCTTCGAGTTCCTCTGCTCTTCTCTCTGCCGCTTCAAGTTTTCTACGCATTTCTGCAAAAGCGGCGTCACTCTTACTTTCTTCTTCGGCAGGTTCGGCGACTTCCTGCTCTTCTGCGCCTTCTTCATCGAGAGGTTCGGCGGACTCCTCTACTTCTTCGCCTGTTTCAACTGACTCGTCAATGCTGTCTCCACCACCAGTACCCTCATCTGGGTCTCTTAATGGGTTGAAACCTCTGAACATTTCTGACATTTTTCGTTCTCCTTTTCTGTGTGATTTATGCTAAAGCCTGTTCTGGCATAGCACCTTGATTACCTGCCATCAGTTCCTGAACCATACCCATCGCTTCATCTTCGGGTACGCCCTGATTCAAGAGTTCCTGCATAACTATTTCGGGGTTTATCTGACCCTGCGCCTGTTGCATCATCATCTGTTCCTGCATCATCGCTTCCTGCTGTGCCTGTAAAGCCTTACGCTTATTAAGCACCTGCTGAAGTTTTGCTTTAGGTACTGATGAATTTTCAGGTGTACACTCTACATACTCGTCAAGGGTAATCAACTGTAACTGTAGCAGGGTGTCCAATGACTGCTGTTCTGCCAGTTTAGTCCACTGATTGTCAGGCGATACATCAATCTGTACCGTGGGTTTGAGGTTCTTCAGGTCTTCCTGCGTAAGAGTAATGGGTATCTTCATACCGTTCTCATCCTCGTACTCAAAAGTGATTCCGTCAGAATTGAATACAATCCACAGGTCTACCCATAAGAGCGATACATCTTCCACGAACTGCTTGAATCTTGATACCTGCTCATTCAGTGGTACTTGCGACTGGTCACGAACTGCGATGATAGCCGTACCCGAAGCCTGCTCTGGATTTATGTTGCCCAATGCGTAGTCAGAAGCACCTGCCAAGTCTTTTGTAGTCTGCAACAGGTCATTCGATAACTGTAAGGCATCGCTCGCAATATTCGCAGGATTCAGGTATGAAATCATCTGATTGATGGATTGTGATGAACCGCCCTGTACCGCTATAGGTGCGCCGACTTTATCAAGGTCTTCGGGGTTCGTTATTGCCGTAGCATCATACGCCATCCTTGGATAAGCCGCCATCTTGACAGCCATACTCCGTCTCGCCAGAGTCTTGTTCAACTCCAACTGGTTAGGTATGAGCATTTCGACTTCTCCCACGCCCCTCGCAGTATTCGGCAGGGATTCCCAGACATAGTTGATAACTGGATAGACCGTTAAGTCACCGATTATCTCTCCTACGCCATTCTGATTCACCTTGGCTTCCAGAGGCTCGATTATCACGGCTTCGGTTGAACGCCCAGTTTCCACGACTCCGTTGTCGTTTCGTGTCATATAGAGCAGAACCGTTACCTTGTCCTTTACCTCATCCTTGTTAAACAACTGCCTTTCGGTGTTATCGTCAGAACTTATCAGTTTGATGTCTTCTTCAGATATGCCGTTCTCCTTTGCCAACTTCCGTACTTCGTCAACATCCCATCTTTCCTCGATTATGATGTAAGGCTGTTCCTGAATATTGTCGATGTTCTCATCAGCAAAGTGGATGGAAGTGTTCGGGATGATTTGAGGGGGTTCGAGCGTGTTTCCATCGTGCCAATAAAAATAGGAGTCGCCCTGAATAGCGGCTGACTTTAACATTCGCCAACACATCTCGTTCATCTTGGACTTCTCCCAACATTGTCTCCAGTAAAGGTTCAGGTTCTTGTAGACTTCCGCTAACTCTGGTCGCATCTCCATATCAGAGTAGTACGCCGTCATTGCGTTCTGTGCTACGGATGAAATCTTGTACTGGACAATGGTCTTTATAAAATTAAGAACAGGAAGTTCCTCGCCAAAACTGTTCAGCCCTTTCCACTGGTTGCCTACAAAGAAGTTCCAGTTTCTCTCTGAACGCTGTAAGAGTCGCTTCTTGTCCTCATAATCCTTTGATAATTCGTATTTCTGCCAGATGTCTGTCTTTAACTTCTGGTCTTTTTCTTTTACTGCCATTATTCAATATCCTTCTGCCCAAAAGTTGTGCCGTCATAGGCATCTATGTTGTTCAAAAGCGTTTCAAACTTCTTCATTTCTTCGGTCTTTTTCTTGTTTTCCGCCCTCTTCTTCGGGTTTAAGGTGAATGTCGGGGGCGTTATGACCTTTTTCGGCTCTTCTTCCTGCAAAATGATGAGAAGTAAGCCTGCTTCCAACGCTACGGCTAATAAAAAAGACAGTAAAATAACTGCCTGAATGATGTTATACAACATTAATTTTGCTCCTTTTCCCTACTGGGTCGCCCATTCTCAACTCTTTCTGGTACTTTGGGAAGTAAATCTCCATAGAAGTCTTCTTCAGGGCTTTCCGTATCTTTGATGAGTGGTATATCAGCCTGTCCCAAGCCTGCGTTGAAGCATCTACTTCGTCATCGTGCTTGCCATTGGGGAACGCCGCAAACTCATCTATGTACTCATTGACCCATTTTGCCCTTTTAGGCAGGTATACATTGCCAGATTCTACTGCTCCTATGACTGCATTGGCACGTGAGACTTTTCCGCCGTGGGGGTTGACCGCTATTATGCCTGTCATTTGTTTGCGCAGTATGTCGATTATGGCACTACCGTTGGCTTTATCCTCAATATAGGTGGTTTTGCACTGTGGGTACATCCCTCGCAGGCGGATAATCTCACGCATTGTATCGGGTAAATTGAGGTGTTTCTTAACTCTGTCCACCAAATACATATCGGCGTTTGTCTTTCCCCAGACCTGTATCGCTACAAAGTCGTTGTCTTCTCCGTCCTTGAAAGCGGCATCTACGGACATAACCATTTCAGCCAGTTCAGGTAATTCTTCATAAAACCGCCACCATTCACGCTTGAACATCTCGCCTTCTAATGCGGTAGGATGCCCCTGAAACAATGCGTTCCAAGAACGTGAACCCTCTTTCGAAGTAAAGGCTTCCTTAAAATCGGCTAACCAAGCGTTGTCTTTCCCTATCTCTGGGCATAACGCATCGCCTATAGGTCTGCCTAAAGGGTCATTTTCTTCTGCTTCTAACGGCAGATTGACACAAGTGACATTGTTCAGGTTGTTTATTATCCACCCTGCTAAATCGTCCTCGTGCCACCTCGTCATAATCAGTATTATCTTTCCGCCGACTGCCATACGAGTGAGCATAGAGTTCAGGAACTCGTCCTTTATCTTCTCTCTCGTAGTCTCTGAATCGGCTTCTTCTCTGTTCTTAACTGGGTCGTCTATTACTATCAGGTTGGCTCGCTGTCCAGTAATACCAGACATAACGCCTCGGCTTATCATACCGCCTATTTGATTCTCCAACTCGAAATCCAAATCAGTATTAGGAGAACCCAGTTTAATATTAAAAATCTCACCGCCAAAATCTATTATTTTCTGCCTGTTGCGCCTGCCAAAACGCCTTGCAAAGTCTTCTGAATACGATACTTCTATCACCCTTGACTTCGGGTTACGCCCTAAAAACCAAGATGGCAGGGTTTCTGATATGGTCATTGACTTGCCGTGCTGTGGCGGTGTGGAAAGTATCAGTATGTCGTAGGCGTGTCCTGTGTCTTTCTCTATGAAGTCCTGCGTGATGTCACAGATGTACTTGTGGAACTTGGTTGGTTTCCAGTTTCCGTTATGCACATACTGGCAGTACGCCGCATAGTCAGACATCAGAAAAGCACGTAAACCTCTATCCATCGTCCTCGCCTAAAAAGATTCGGTATTCTATCTCTGCGCCGCAATTCGGGCAGTGCAAAATATGCACGAGACCTTCGCCGTCATAGCCCATATCTTCAAAGTCATAGTCGCAGTCCCATATAACATTACTGCAACCGTAATGGAAACAATTACACATTTTTTTCTCCTTCCTCTAAAGCAGGTGGCGGCAATGTGGACTTTTCACGTGCGTAGCCCAACTGTTTCATCAGTGCTTCCGCCTCCGCAACGCCGAGGTCATCTGCTTTGTCTCTTGTTCTGTCTTCGTATTTATCAGCCCAGTCGCACATATTCTTCAGGGTAAAGATGGTGGAAACGGACTGGTAGATGCCTGCCATTGCACCTTCAGATAACAGGTCTCCAAGAATAAGTTTATATGAACCACGAGCCTCTTCATTTTCATACATTATTCTGTGTATGGTCTGACTGCTGATTCCAAGCCACTTTGCAAAGTTGGTCTGATTTGGGATTATCGGCATTACACCGATTTCTCCGTCTGGTCTGGTAAATGGCTTGACAAAATTCTGGCTCTTTACCCAATCGGCGTAGCATTCAAAGGCATAAGTGATTTCATTGGCATTGTAGAAAATCCTTTCCTTATTTGCCCTGCCGTTCAATTCTGGTATGCCGTCATAATTCCTTGTAGAAAAAATATAATTCCAACAGGCTTTTGCCTCTGGTATAAGGTCTTTCTCGTCTATGTTCAACGGATTCGGGTATGATTCAGAATACCGTCTGTAAAGACCATTTGCCGTGTTTATTGCTTCCTTGGCATACTTTTCTTTATTCTCTGGCTTGATGTCCTTTTTCTTGTGTACCGTCATCTTCTTTACGACTATCTCATCTTTCCTCGGTCTCCCTGCTTTTCTCGGCGTTTGAGCCTTTTGATGAGTATAAGCCATAACTACTTGCCTAACGGCTTTACAAATTTAGGCTTGGCAGGCTTGATAGGTTTGGCAGATGTGTTTAAAAGCGGTTTATGCACCATAGAATTGGCGGTTTTAAGTTTTTTCTGAACAGGTGTCATAGGTGTTTTCAGTGTCTTCATTTTTTCTTCTTTCTCCTTGTGGCTCTCATTCTGGCAAATTCATAATCATATTCGGGCGATACCTTCACGTGGCTTGGTGTGCCTTTAGGAGTCGCAAATGTAGTGTATTTGTTAGGTGCGGCACTTTTAGGACTTACCTTTGATTCATCGTAAGTTATCTGATGACCAGACCCAGAATACGGATTTATGGCTTTGCCGACTTTTCTGCCTTTAGGTAACGCTTTAGCCATTATTTCTTCCTCTTACTCTTACCGCCTGTAAGGTATAACATCTTCTCTTCACGAGTCAGTTTCCTCAAAGGCTGTGTCATTATCTCTTCTTTGGTTTTCTTCTTCTTTTTATCAGCCATTACTGTGCCTCGTATGAACCAGTTACACCAAGTATGGTGACATCCTTCTTGATATTGGTCGCCTTAAGGTTGCTGTCTGATACCTGTGCAGTAGCGTAATTCGTTACATCAGTCTCCGTGGTGTCGGTGATTGATTTCTTGCCAGTAGGCGTGATGCCCTCTGTGTATGTTCCGCCAAAACACAGTTTCTCTTTGTCCTGAATACTCTTTCTCTTGAACTGTACAAAATCTGGAAATGCCATTTCTCAAACTCCTTTTTATTTTTAGCAAAATTATTTTTCGGGACTCCTTTTCCTTGACCCGTAGGGGTGCAGTACGACCCACACCCCATTAACGAATCAGTTATGAAGAAAAGGAGAAAATATTATGAAAACAGGTGTGACCCCTGTAATCAGCAAGAAACCGCCCCGAAGGGCGGTCAGCGAAAGGAAGGTAATAAAATATGAAAATCCTAATGGTTTCCCGATAACATTATAGCACCGATTACCGTGAGACTGGTCTCAACTTTTGACTCACACACATATTGACACACATATCAACACAGTCTTCAGCCCTTGATACGCAAGGGTTTTTCTTTGTTCTAACGCCTTGAAAAAACACACATATCAACACGCAATCTAACAACATCTAAATAACCAATATATATAAGTAAATTTTGAATGGTGACAGCGATTTACCGTATGTAAGTTCTACCTACCCTTTATACGCAACCGAGTCCGCACCGTCTACGACCTACCCCCTGCCCAATCCTTTTGTAGATTCCTTCCTATTATATATATAAAGAACCATCAACAAAAAAATCAACCACAAAATGTAGTAGGGCAGGGAAATATATACCACTATATATAGTATGTGTCCCTTGCATAGGCTGTGTATATACCTTCATAATGACACGGGTAAATTGTTCTTTTTAGCAAACAATTCTCTGATTTTAGTACATTTTCCCCTAAAAATTGCCGTGAATCCTTGAAAATTCTGTTGTGCTAATCGCACAAATTTCAGCACAAAATACCACATTTTTTCGTACCTATCGCACAAAAGGAAACAGTTTCCCACTATTATATACCACGTGAGAGGCTGAACCCTTGCCACGCAATGACACGAAAAAAGTGCTTGACTTTGTACGGCGTTGAGTGGTACAATACACTTGACCGAAGGGACAGCGCAACACCTTCAGTCCTGTACCTTGACAATGGCAATGCCGAGTGGGTTAGCGACCTGCTCAATAGGATACTCCCTTGGCGGTGGGTGAGAGACACCGCAGTCCCCTTGGGATGGGGGACAACACCGAAACCACTTCAAAACCATTGGAGCAGGTGAGATGGCAAGTTGATAGGCGGAAACATTATTGCACAGTCGTGATGATTGAGTGATGTGGCGGTCAAGCGCATACCGTAGACTGCAAAACCCTAGCGGTGAGCCGTAGGTGATTAGTGAAGACACGGCAAAACGCCACTGCCACAAGTGGCAAGGAATGGATGGCGGTACGGCTATAAGCCCAAGGGCTTGAAATTCCCTAAGTTGAGGCGTGCAAGAGTGGAGCAATCGAGTCCTGCTTGTATGGTAGATAGGCAAGCGTAGGGTACAACGGGCAGGGCGTGAGCGATGAGATGAGCCGATTGCCAACGCACTATAATGTATCAGTTGAGATTATGAGGCTATCAAGGGGGATAAACACAGTCAATAGTTAACAGTCATTAAATCAATTTTGAGAGAGGAGAAAAACAATGGCTACCAAGAAAAACATCGCAACAATCAACTACAACGCAACAAAGAACACTTATGAAATCGGGTTTGCACAGAGTCCCAAGAAGGATACTCCCGAATGGGATGCAAAGAACACGCTCCGTGATGTGTACCTGTTCCACTTCTATGGCGGTACACTCAACATCTGGTGCAGGAAGGTAGACGAAATCTCACACGAAGACTTTACCACAATCAAAACCCTGCTCAAAGAATCGGGATTCAAAGTAGTCAACAATGTTGGCGGCAACAATTCCAAGAAGAAGAACACCAAGAAAACCAAGGAAATGATGGCGAAGGCTATCGAATCACAGACAATCACCAAGCCTGCTCCCAAGAAGGAAGAACCCAAGGCTGAACCCGTGAAGGAAGAACCCAAGCCAAAGAAGTCTTCCAAGAAGGCTGAACCCAAGGCGGACAATACAAAAGTGGAAATGCTCAAGCAGGCACTTGAAATGCAGGCAAGACTGATTGCACAGATTGAATCACTCTAAAGGATTGCGGTTGGCATAACCGCAGTTATGGATTGACACGGATTGAGATTGTGAGGTTATCAGAGGGGATAACAAAAGTTATATCAAACAGATTAGATTTTGAGACGGAGGTTTAAAAATGTACGCTATCACTTATCGTTGGCTCGATTACGAGTTGAATCTCAAACAGATTGAGATGTTGGAGAAAAGATATTCCGTGAAGGAATGGACAGACAGATGTGTCAAGGCTTCTATGGGTACTGAATTACAGTATGACAGACTTATTGCTTGGTTAGATTTATACAGATAAGGAGGTTTGAAAATGAGATACTACAATGTCAACAATGTTTATGATGAACAAAACAAGACTGCGAAGGCAGTAATTGACCGTTACAACAACAGTATAGACCGTTCTCTGTGGCAGGTTTACGGGAGTTGTTCTCCCTACAAAGTGCAGGCGTTTGATGACTGCGAGCAATTGATGTACAAACTTGACGGATTCGACTTGAGAATCATAGCGCACAATTGTATGCAGTTTTCCTGCGGATTCTTGTTTGTAGACCCTAACACGGGAGTTGTGAGATTCTGTTACTGCACAAGAGACTACACACGATTCTGTGATTATGTTTGTTGAGGTGAATGTATGGACAGAAAAAAACTCAAGGCTTGGATAATTACAGTAATTGAAGGGATAGCACTTTTCCTGTTCTTTTGTTTGGATTGGGAAATGATATTTGGCTTAAAGTAATGATGATTATGCTGACCTAACGGCAATACGGGGAGAAGGAGAAAATTATGAGTTTCAATTACAGAGATTTTGAGTACGAAGTATCTTCCCTGCTTGATGATGCTTGCGAGAATGTGAAGGACAATGTTCGTTGGGAAGTCAATAATGCAATCGACAGTGCTTTCTGTGATATGAATTTTGAAGACCTGCTTGAAGAAGTATGGGACAATGCGCAGGAAGAGGCTCGTGAAGAGTTTGACAAGGAAGTACATTGTATTAAAGACGAAATGTGGAGTACACTATGCGACTATTTCACGAACCCGTTCGCTGAAGACCCTCACACAGTATTCTCAAAGTACAGTGCTGATGAGTTTATTGAGCGCGCTATGAAAGACCTGCTCGAAATAAGAGTTGGAGATGAGGTAATCTTCACTACCGATACATTCGAAAAGAGGCGTGGTCTTGTAATGAGTATCATCGAAATGCCAGATGGAGACAATATGTATAACATACTTGACAAGTTTGGCGGATTTGGTTGGTCAATGCTTAAAGCGGATTTGACGAGGACAGGAAGAACCTACACAGAGTATATTGATATACTCAAGGGACTTGCAGAGCCTATAAACGAATAGTTGTGGGGAGCGCTTGCTCCCCTTTTGTTTGAAGGGAGATGAGGTTATGCTACACGATATTATCGCAACGATTTGGAGCATTGGATGGGTTTGGTTAGCGCTGATAATTGCGCTGATAGTTATCTACATCATTGGCGTGATAGTGAAAGGAGATTGGAATGTATAGGCAGTATGAAGACCCGTTTGCCTTGCAGGAAAGACTTGACCACTTGCAGGGAATGTTGGAATGGGCAAAACGAGAGAATTATGACGAAGATTATCTGATTGACCTTCAAATGGAGATTTATGAAGTGAAGGACAGAATCAACTTTGCTTGGCAGGACATCGAATATGACGAGATGTTTGCTGAAATTTGAGGAAGGAGAGCATTATGGGAACGATAAACTATGGCACAAGCAACTATATCACAATGGGAATCAAGCCGTACTACTATACGGATTTTGATGAAAAGGAGATTGCTGAAGACTATTGTATGGCAAATGATTGCGACATAGATGATTTTGATGTTGCTCCGTACATTATGGATTTGATTCAAGACTATTATATGGACGATTGGCGTAATTGCTATGATGTTCTGTCTCAATACTTTTTCCACTACTATCACGTGGTGCTTAAAGGCGGATACTATGAAGGGTTCTATCTTGACATAGAAAACAACTATGGAGTTTGTTATGACGATTGGACAGACAGAAGAGAAGCCAACAAGGAAATCACTCAACTGAAAGAGTGCTTGATTAAGTTGGCAGGTATGGGTATGGTGGCTTGTTACCCGTTTTGGGTAATGAGTTATGAAGACTATGAAGGCACATTGCGTTGCATAGATGAGGCAATCAAGGAGATGAGAGCCGAAGTGAAAGTTATACCTACTTGGAGACAGTACGAAAGAGAGGCGAAGTAAAATGAAGAAATTTGATTCTGATTATTATGGCAGATTATGGTGGGGTACAGATATTTCTGCTGAAGATTTTGCAAAAGAAGTTTGGAAAGACGGATTCAATGCAGGTGCAGAAAGTCGAGCGTATTTCTTTGCAGGAGCAGAAGTGCTTTTGAAAGAAGAAGAGTTGTGCTATGGAGTTGTAGTGAGTGATGAGGACGATGATTGGGTTCGTGTTTTGTGTTCAGACGGGTCTGTTCCTGCCTATTCGAAAGATGAGGCGCATAGATACCTTGAGAAGACGGGCAATGCCTATTCTGAAGTTATGGTTTTGCGTGAAAAGTTATTCTACTCGCAAGGAAGGGAGTTTTGAGATGAAGGCTGAAAGATTCATATATGAGTATGCAAACTATTGTATCAAAGGTTGGAAGGAATTGATGAATGACTGCCCTGCCCTTGGTCATAGCGGATATGCGGATAAGATACAAGAGCGCATAGATAATATCAACAAATATGTCAGAGCAAGGGAAAATGGTCTCATAACACCGACAGAGGCGTTAATGAAGATTGCAGATTGTTAAGGAGGCTATGTAATGAGTGGATATGAAACGATTAGATTTCAGCAGTTGGTAGACTACTTGCAGATGATGATGAATGACTTTAAAGAACGAGAGGCAAAGTATGGTATGAACGATTATACACGCAAATGTATGCTCGATATGATTGCCTGCAAAGAGATGGTCGAATATTTTTCAGATGAGCCTGTCAATCTTCAGAAAGATGGGATAGTTACACTTGGGTTTTAAGAAAGGAGAACAGTAATGAAAATCAGAGACTTTATCAAAGAGGAAATCGACATTGATGTTTGCGATGATTATGACGAAAGTTGTTATGTTGCGTTCTGTGGGGCTATAGAACTGACAGAGGAAGGTGAAAAGGAATTTGCCGATGTGCTTGATTTCAACATTAAGATTTACACAAACGGATTTCCTGTCGCAATCATCGAGAATGTGGAGAATGACAAACAGGTGCGCAAACTTGGGAAACTCTTCTATGGTATGGCAGGGTTCTGCACGGAAAAAGATTGGAACAAATGGTTTATTCAGAAATGAGGTGATGGTATGACAGCGTTTGAACTTTATCGGCATCTAAAACATTACGGTGCTGAACACAATGAGTTATTTGTTTCGCACAAGGGCATTCAAACGGCTCTGTATGGTGAGGAGGATATAGCGATACCCTTTGTTGAAAATTTTGATTTTGACAAGTATGAGGGTGAATTTGTACTGATTCCATTGGAAATAGTTGACCCTCTTAAATTGGAAAGGAAGTGATGATATGAAGACATACGATATTGATGGCACTTGTTGTATTAGTTATGGTACGGCTTATTGGGCATTTGTATTGGGTTATGATTTAATGCACGATGAATTATCCAATTCAGAATCGCCCGAATGTGATGCTTGTTTTGACCGTTGCTTACAACTTGTGGAAGAGTTTTACGAGAGCCAAGAGTATGGAAACTATGGCTTTTCTGGATATGAGGCGTTGGAGATGTTTCTCGACAGAACAACAAAAATCCACGTTGGTGATGAAGTTGAGTTGAATGAGTTATCTGTCAATGTTACTTGTTGCGAACAAGCCGTAGGCACAAAAGGAATCGTGCTATGGGAAGATGGCATAGATAGTTGCAACATTATGTATGACAATGGTGTTACAGAGGAATTTCGTTGGGAATATCTGACCAAAACGGGCAGGCGCTATCCCATAAATGAAATACTGTCAGATTTTAGAAAAAGCAATGAGCGTTAAGAAAGGAGATTGAAAATGAAAGATTTAACTATGGAAATCGCTATGGCAGGAGAAACCAAAGCAATGGAAAAGCAGTTAGAGGAAACTCGCAGATACAATAATCTGATTAATATTCTGAATAGTATCAAATCAAATGCTGAAAAGATGGATATTTTTATTAAGAATGGCGAGGCTTTGAGATGGGCAGGTCTTCTTGAGCCTGATTATCACAGATGGAGTGAGGACTCTCTTTATGCAGATGGAATACATCACCGCCTTGGGTTTATGAACGCTCGCAAATATAAAGGCGATGTTATAAATGCTCTTGGAGTATTCGGCGGTGGCGCAAATGGTAATGTTTCCGTAATATACAGCGCAGGTGAGATGTGGCTTGCCGATGAATGGGGAGACAACCGTATTTCTTTATTCTATATATCTGATGAGAGATGTGAAACAGTCGAGAGCAGAATTGGTTACTATACTCGTGAGGCGGAAAAGTTTCTCAAGGATTTGAACGAATGTGAATTTGAAGGGAAACTTGAAAGATACCTTGAAAAAGTGCTTTAAGCAGAAAGGAGAAACAAAATGAGAACAAGCCCGTGGGACTATAAGGTATGGAACATTGAAGCAATGTGCGGATATGAACCGAAGACAACATTTTACGAAGACTTTGGCATTGCAGAGTTTTATGGAGCAAGCGCTATCGAAGACACTTATGAGAGAGCAATGGAGTCTTGGAAGACCGATGTGTTCTATCTCACAGAATTGGTTATGGTTCTGAATTGGAAGATTTGGGAACACTATGATGATGGCAATATGGAACTCGCAGGACTGTATGAAAAATTATGGAAGCGTGCTGACAATTACGCCTGCAATACACTCAAAGGCGATGAGTTAAGTTATTTCTTTAGGACAACAGATTGAAAGGAGACACGGTATGTATACGATACTGATTATAGACCAAGACACTAGAGACGGAGTAGTTACTGCTATTGTTACCGTTGCTTGGGAAAGCGACTATAAACTTGTAGAGGAAGCCATTAAGAAGGTTCATCAAATCCCCGATTATGACAATGAGGTTCTGCGTGAGGAAATAGAGTCCGCTTTAGGCGACCATTTATGCGGATACCAAGATACTTGCTTTAGCGGAGATTATGAACTTTGGTGGTAGAAAGGAGACTGAAATGAATACAAGAACCTGCCCTATTTGTGGAAGAGAAGTTGAGAGAGAAGATATGACATTCACTTACGATTGCCACGGCATCCCGTTCAGACTCGTCTGTTACGATTGTTATGACAAGGTTATGGATGAGAAAGGCTATGACGGACAGTATTATACTGCGTTAGATGAAAATATTGATTGGGATTGGTAAAACTGATATAATAACGAAAGGAGATTTTTATGGAAACACGAGGTAGACCAATGTATGTAAAGAAAGAAAAACCTACTAATGAGGAACTGCGAGAGGCATCACATTCAGACAAGATATATTCTGTCAAAGAGTTGAGAGACCTGCTCGCTTTAAGTCAGAGAAAGTTTGCGAACAAGTATGAGATACCCTCAAGGACTATCGAAGAATGGGAAAGTGGAAGAAGAGTTGCGCCGCCTTATGTGGTCAGTCTTCTCAACAGAGTAGTCAAAGAGGATATTAAGTATGAGTTACGATACGGAAAGAAGGACAAATGATAGACATAGAAAAAGAAAAAGAACAAACAGTGCGCATAATTGAGCGCAATTTAAGAACCATATTTATGGCAAAGAGGGTATTGATGGATTTGGGATTGCGTGAGGATGATATAGATGGCTTCATTGCCGATACTGGAAACAACTACAATACATATTTTCAAAATCTAACCAGAGATGAGATGGCAGGCGAAATCATTGATGATTTGTCAAACTTCGACTAATTTAATGGGGGGCTTCAATGCCCCCCTCTCTCTGTATATTTTCTTATTTTGATTCTGATTCTCTGTACGGTTCTGTACACGGAAGCCCTTGAAATGTGAGCCTTATAGGCTATGTCATTTACTGCGAAGTGGCTACGAAACCCCTTGATAAAATAATATTCTGCTACCGTTTTCTCCGTTGAATCCAAGCAGTTAAGGAAGTTATCGGCTCTCTTGAAATACTCGTTCAAATCGTCGATTTTCGCCCTTATATCGGCTATCTTCTCAACGGATACCTCTACTTGGGAACTCGGCAATCCGCCTGTAACTTTTGGTTTGGCATAATCCATACCGCCCTGCGAACACGCTTGAGCCAAGTCCCACTCCAAGTCTCTTAACTTTCTCTTGTTCGGTCTGTAATCCCTAAAGAATCCATCGACATCAAACTGCATATAGTCTTTCATTTGCCCCTCTCTTTCACATATAGCCAAGTGGTATATAAATTCATCCAGTTATCCAAGTCCATCGTTACATAGGTCTTCGTTCTGTTTCGTCTGTGGAACACGCAAGGCATTTCGTCTATGTTGGCATCTCGTTCTGCTTGTTTGATAGCCTCATACAGATTTAGTTTCTCCACGTGTTTAGCCTCTATGTGGATATAGGGAAGTCCTACTACATCATCTGCTTCCCCTTGCTTCCCACTATATTGTACTCCCCTACGAGCCTCTGTAAAGCCATAATGTCTAAATGTGTTGGCTAACTCCCTCTCGTACCTTGCACCTTTCTGTTTAGAATTGATTTTCGCCATTTTTCAAACTCACCGTTTCTGATTGACTATCAATCGTATATTCAGTCGTATTTTCTTGTGATTGGTTATACCTCTTATAGTCATAGAGCCTTGCTCCGCACCACGGACAGTGGGTATAACTTAATTCTGATTCCCAAGGCGTACCGTCATCATTCGTGCCGTGTTCTCTGCGTTTAGTGCCAATACCGCATACCGAACAATAGTCCCACTCTTCAGCCTCTGGGTGCGGCATCCACCAACCTACTGCTACTCTGCTCATCTTTATTCCTCTGCTTCTATTATCGCCCACTTGGGGCAAGGTTGCATAAATTCTGGGTCGATACAGTTATCTTGTACTTTAATCACTTGGCATCACCTACCTTTCCGCATCTATTATCGTTGGGAAATTGTTCACGGTAGTTAATATATCGTCTGCTTTATAAAGTGCTTCATCTTCTACCCCTGCTCCGTGAACCAACTCGCCTTTTCTGTTAATGTGATACCAATCTGTTCCATCCACGATGTCTGCCAATTCATCCCCATCTATCAGCCTTCCGTGTGGTGCGGGTATCTGAACGGCTTTAATATCTTTCCTGTCTGTTTCGTATAGCACATTTGAAGTTGTTACGTAAGTATTGCCGTTATCGTATATAGTTATATGGTGACAATCACCAATCTTCGGCATATCAATCCCCTCAAGTATTATGCTCATCGGTTCTCCTTTCTCCGTATGAACAGAAGCCTAAAGGGTGTATGTCCATATCAATATATGGATTAGTGCAAATCAATGCTCTTCCCTTGCCGTTGTTATCGCACCACTTACACTCCCCACACCTTACCAATGGTATTTGCCTAACTGTTCTTGTGCCATTTCCATTATCTTCGTGTATCATTATACATTCACTTATTATCATCGGTTCTCCTTTCTCCGTAGTTGCAAAAGCCTGTTTCTTCAACAACAAATGCCCACTTTGGTCTGTGACATAATCCGTCATCATAGTGCATACACTCCCCACACCTTACAAGGTCTATCTCTATTAGTGGGCAAGTCTTATAGGTTTCGACATAATCATATCCATTGGATTCTGGTTGTAATTTACACGACAAATCATATTCGAGAAACATACAAGCCTCATCTAATAATCCATCATCTATCTCTTTAACGCACCCTTTCGGCTTGCTCATATTTGCTATGTAAACACCCATATCAATTCTCCTTTATGACTATCTTGATTTCAAAATGACTATCTTGATTTTCCCACCCACCCCTACCAACAAAAGAGGTGTTAGAATGGTATCTGTTCGTTCAGTTCCTCAAAACTCGTCTGCGGCATAGTGGCAGGAACTTCCTTGTCTTTCGGTTTACCCTGCAACTTCTTGATGTCATCAACATTCACATCTGTGGTATATACTACCGTGCCGTCTGTCTTTTTATATGAGCCAGTAACTATGTGTCCTCTGACTTCTACCAAGTCGCCTTTCTGAACAAACTGTGAGCAGAACTCTGCGGTCTTACCGAATACCGTAACTGGTATGAAGTCTGTTCTCTTGTTGTCTCCAAAGCCACTGTCTACCGCTATATTGGTCTTGGCTACCATTGTTCCTGTCTTTGATGTATAAGTCTCGAAGTCCTTTGTCGTCCTTCCTGATACGATTGCTAAATTCATTACGCTCTCCTTTCGATTATCTTGAAATCTTCTACTGGCGCTCCCCATTCGTAGCAATTGTTCTGCATACTTCTTAAGGTGTTCAGTATCTCGCTCTTATCCTCGTCCTCAAGTTTCATAGCCTTGATGTGCTTTATAGCCTTGATGACTTCTTCCTCAAACTTCTTCGTCTGAATCGTCTGTTTCTTTACTGTTACCATATCTTTGCTCCTTCCATATATCATCGTACTCTATCGTTTCCTTGGCTTTTTCTATGACCGCCAGTAAATTCAGCCCTGTCATCACTATGCCTGCAATATGTTCGCTTAACTCTGACAAGTGTTTCTGATTAGGTCTGTTATCGTGGTAGTCGAATTTGACTTTTAGCAGTTTCCCCCAAGAGGTAGTATTAAGGCTATCCATCTCGTAATAGAAATGCTTTATTATGGCGTAGGCTTCCTCGTCTGAACCGAAGTAGGGAAATCCATTAGCATATTTGCACTCTCTTAACGCAAGCACTATTCCGTCTATCAGCGTTTCCTTATGCTCGTTCAGAATCTCAAGCAATTCGTTTCTCTTCATCTTTCGCTCCTTATAAACAATCCTCTATCATATCGGCTACTTTGCTCCGTGGAAGACCCAACTCTTCGGCATACATCCGTATGAACCCATCTACTGCAAGAGCAAAATCTGTCGCACAACTGTCGCACAAGTCTTCCAAACAAGGCTCTCCGCATACTATACATTTCTTTGCTTCTCTGAATCCCCAGTCTCCGCAATTAGGACATCTGTCCTTTTCTTCCTCATAGCCTTTAATCGGCTCTTCAAATACTGCACCGCAGTTTTCACATATAAACATCTTACTTTCTCCTTATGTCTTTCTGCTTGAATCTCTTTGTGGTTGCGCCCTCGTTAAACTTGGTACATTCATCACCTGCGGGGCAACCTCGTCTTTCCAATCTGTCCAAGATGTATGCACACGCTATCACGCCATCGCCTTTTATAAGGCTTGTTACGTTGGTGTGGTGCTTACATTTCTTGCACCTTTCTGTGCATCTGCTTATTTTCTGTACTGCCATAGCGGACACTCCTTTATCAGGCATTTCTCTGCTTCGGTCTTACTGTCTCCCGAACACGCTATGCAGTAGTTCTTTATGGCTTTCTTAAGCCTTTTTAATTCTGTCTCTGGCTTGATTTCCTTCATCATATCACCTCATAGAATGTCATCCTTTCGGGCTTGAAGTTTATGTCGAACTCACCAGTCTCGCCATCTCTTTGCTTTGCTAAATTAAGCCTCATAGGTCTTAACCCGTTTTCCTTATAAGGTTCATAATTCAGTCCGTGGTTTCTGAAGTCATCTTCCGTATATCTGTGGAGCAGAATCACGTTATCAGAATCCTCTTCAATTGAACCCGATTCCTTAAGGTTTGCCATAGTCGGCTTTACATTGTCGGCACTTCTGTTTATTTGGCAGAGTATCAGTATGGCTACATTCTCCTGCATTGCTATCCTCTTAAGGTTGGAAGTCATATATGAGAACTGGAGTCTTAAATCCTTGAACGGAACGCTCGCTCTCATCTGTGTCAACTGGTCTATGACTACGAGGAAAGGTTTCTCCCGTTTGATGGTCGATTCTATGGCTTCTATTCTGCCCTCGCCTTCATACACTTTGAATCTTCCCGACTTATCCATTTCTGCTACGTGGTCTACTCCTGCTTGGAACAGTCTCTCGTTCTGCCTTTTACCCGTCTGAAATTCTTTTGCTGATATGAAGTTGTTCATTACGAGCAGTCTGCCGAAACTCTGTGTGGCACTCATCTCAAGCGGAAAGTATAAGACTTTCTCGCCCTGCTCCCACGCTCCGTAAGCCATCTGCAATGCAAAGGCTGACTTTCCTACTGACGGTCTCGCCGCTATGGCGGTCAGTTCTTTTCTTTTTATGCCTGCGGTAAACTCATTCAGAGTTTTGAGTTTGTTCCAATTAACTGTCCGTCTGTTGGCTCGCTCTGCCATTTCATCCAACAAGGCTACCGCAGGGTTCTGAACTTCTACCGCATCCCCATTCTTGACAGAATCAAGATAGTCGAGTTTTTTTCTTATATCGTTTAAGTCTGACATATTTGCTATGTCTCGTTTTACTTGGACTTCCATCAGTTCCGTAAAGGCTTGGCGGTACAGAGTCTCTGACTGGAGTATGGACATTTCCGCCAACTCTGGAAGGTTCTTCAACTCCGTACCTATCTCATACATATTCTTGCCTTTTTTCAAGCCTTTTACGATTTCTGATTCTGTGAAGTCGTTTTCCTTGATATACTTTAGGTCTTCAAGATGTTCTTCTCTTAACCAAGTACCAAGTAATATCGCTTCATATTCTCTCATAACATTATCCTTTAACTTGTTTTTACAACTCCGTCACCGAAGAACGGTTCTGAAATATTATTATTGGTTTCTTTAGATGGTGTCGATTTGCGTGTGGATTCGTGTGTGAATTTTTTGCCCTTACCTTTCTCCAAGCCTTGAAAATCAAAGGTTGCGATGGAATAAAGGTGTGTGGATTCGTGTGTTAATTTGTGTGTGAGCGCCAATCTCTTAACGGCAGTACGCACTCTGCCCACATCCGCGCCCAAGGCTTTTGCCACATTCCTATAGGAAAACACCGTCTGATATTTTTTGATTTGCCTGCCGTCTGATACAGTAGAATCGTACATATTGTAGTTGGCAAGCAGGTACAGATATACTTTGAGTGTCAGGGGGTCTTCGTCCTTGAACATATCCCACTGAACTATGTCTCGGTCTAAAAAGGAATAAAGCATCACTCTTCGGGTAACGTAATCCGCACGTACCCTGCCCTGCCTTTCTTCGGTTTGGGTTTGACATAATGTTCATATAACCTTGGGTTATCTGCCTCAAAGGCTTTCTCGTCAAACTTCATCTCTATGGTATCTGCCCCATCTGGCACAAGCGTTACTTTCATTCCGCTATTGGCGATGTATGACTTGATACCTTTTTCCTGCATAAGATTCTTGAGATTTTCCTTGAGGGTCTTGTACTGTTCTTCTAACTCCTTGAACGCTCTCAACTGGGTTTCCAGTACCATTGCCCTATCAGCCATCTCCACGATTTCAGTAGGTTGCAAATCTTCGTCCGTAAGGAACGGGTTGCCCTTCATCTTGGCAAGGTCTTGTCTGAACCGCAGTATCTGTCTGTTGATTTCCGCACAGAGGTCTTCGTAGTCCTTGATATTGATTCTGTATATGTGCAGGCGTTTGTGTTTGAACCTCGTACTGTAGTCTTCGGGTCTCTCATACACCGCTAACATACCGTCCTCTCTCTTGAAGAGCATCATATAGAAAAGAATCTGTACCAAATAGGGCTTGTACTGGTCAATGTGTTTGTGTATAATAGAAGTAGTCTTAATTTCGAGAATAGTATCTTTGTAGATACCATCGCAGTTTCCCCTTAAGTCGCCCTCGATTTTGACCGATGGGATGAACTCGCAATCGTACTTTGCATTGATATATTCTCGAATTTTTTCTTCCATCTCGTTGCCGTACTCTATCTGCTTTGATGTGAACTCGTTTGAGATTCCATCGCCAGAGGGTTCGGCTTTTTCTCTTAATAACTGCCACCGTTTCTTAAAGGGGCTGATACCCATTATGATTGGGATGTCTGAACCGCCTATGTATTTGTCACGGTCTTTGATTACACTATCTGCTTTCATTCTTCTTCAACTCCTTCAACGCTTTCTCGAACTGCTCTTCGGTTGCGTTTCTGTTAAGGTCATAAGCACTCGCCACCATCGTCATATCTATGCCGTGTTCCTCACAGTATGCCACTAACTCGTCTCTGTGAGTTCTCTGTTTGGCAGGCGGTGTGTTCTTCTGCTGATTCTTGTATTCATCAGTATCGGCATCCTTGGTATCGTCTATGCAGAACAAACCGTTGAGTGCATACTTCCTTGCGTAACTGCTTGCAGTTCCTGTAATCTGTGAGCCGTCCATACCTTTCTTGTCAAGGTCTTCTCTTGCAAAGGCACTAACTTTTTCGTCTTCCTTGCCATTGGTGAGCGTTGCCGTTGCTTTGACATAATATCTGTCGCCTATAAGCATTATCTCGTCTGATAAAGTCAACTGACAGTTGTGATTTTTCAGTAGCGGCTTAACCGCTTCCAAGATGTCTTCGGCACTTCTGTACTTGTACTTACCGAATGAGTTGTACTGACCTTTCGGTGCTTTCAGTTCGCTTTGGATTTCTATTAACTCTTTCATTCCTCTTCTCCTTTCACTGGCTTAAAGAATAGTGTGTCTTCCTCTACCCATCCTTCAAACTTCATACAAGATTTTGTTCTGGATAAGATTTCCAAGCAGAGATTGACTGACGGAATCTGTGAACCACCGTTCTTGTGTCTTCTGACTTTGATTAGTCCTACCTTATGAGGTCTTAAAGCGAATGTTTCACCGAATCTGTAAAGGTTCACACGCTCTTCATCTGACCACGGCAGTTCTTTCATATACTTGCTTGCAATATTGAGGACATTCTTATTTTTGGATATGGTGATATATCCTTTAGACCTCTCGTTACTGTTGATTTCGATGAGTTCAAACTCACCCCATAAACTTTGCTCTAACATTTTGACCTTCCTTTCTATTAGAGTCTGTTTTTTTACTCTTGCTTTGTGATAATTTATTGCCATCGGTTGAAACTTTTTACCACGAAACGCCCCGATGATTAGTTTCGCTACTCTCGCCAGATTAATAAACCTACTGACAGCCAATGGGGTATGATTTTGAGACTTTCAGAAAACAATTGGCTAACAAAAGAGGTCTGACTGCCAGTAGGTCGGCAATATCCGTAAAGCAGGTCAACGAATCAACCTATTTATGCTTACCTTTAGGACTTTGGATACTCTGTCAAGGCTATCGACTGTCGGAGAAGATGTTCGCCACTTCCCAATCGAGCCGTTTGAGATGCCTGCTTGTATCTCGATTTCCCTTATGGTAAGACCTTTACGGTTGGCGATTTCCTTGATATTTTCATAGATGCTCATAATCGCCTTTATGAGAAAGCGTTGACTTTTAATCGAACATACTCTAAAATATAGTCCCACCCATAAGTTAAAGCACGCTCGATGTTCAGAGCCTTTCGCTTGCCTACACCCTTATTATAGTCGAAAGGTTTCTAAATGTCAAGCACAAATTTGAAATTTTTCGAAAGGAGTCTAAAATGACCGTCTATGATAGGGTTAAGGCTCTTTGCGATGAGCGTGGCATCTCCATACGGAAACTCGAACTGACCTTGGGTTTCGGCAATGGCAGTATCAAGAAATGGGAGACTATGCGCCCCTATGCCGAGAGGCTTTCTAAAGTGGCTGATTACTTTGGAGTATCTACCGAGTATCTGCTTGGCGAGTCGCCTGCCGAATACTACACAGACCCAGAGGTTGCACGCATCACGCAGGAACTGAAGGACAGACCCGAACTGAAAGTATTATTTGATGCTTCCAAAGATTTGAATAAGGAAGATTTGGATTTAATAATGAATATGATAGAAAGGATGAGATAATAATAAGGGGGATAACTTAATGTCTATATATAATAATATTAAATATATAATAGTAGACTTCCTTCCGCCGAGCGTATCGGCTTGCCTTACGGAATGTGCCGAGCCTGACGGGGACTTCTATACTGTTATGCTGAACCGAAACTGTGGAGACGAAAAGATAGCAGAAGGCATAGAACACGAATTGGAGCATTGCCGCCACGATGATTTTCGCTCTCCCCTTTCAGTCGGTGAGATTGAGATTATGAGACACAAATAAAAAGACTCCCTGCTATACGGAAAGGAGTCGAAATGACATTGAACGAATGGGCAGAGACCTGCATCTCTGTCTACAAGCCTAACTTAAAGAAAGGCACAAAGTATTATAGCGCATACACCAACAGAATGAAGAACTGTGTGCTGAAACATCTTGGGTGTATGGACATTGAAAACATAAAATCCATAGACTGTCAAAGATGTATCAATGAACAGATAGGGAATTCCGCTTTCCAGATAAGTCAGACTAAACAGTTGATGGACTTTCTCTTTGAGCGTGCCATAGATAATGACCTTATAAGCAAGAACCCTGCGAGGAACATTACCAAGCCTAAAGGCACAGTAACAACAAGGCGGTCTATCACAAACGATGAACGTGAGGCGTTTCTTAAAGTAGTTGATGACCCTAAATACCTTCCATTTGCTTTTATGTATTTCTGTGGATTGAGACCATCTGAATCAAGAGACATCAAAGAGTCTGACATCATAGAAATCGCAGGCGTTAAGGCTCTGCACGTTAGGGGTACAAAGACTAAAAATGCTGTAAGAGACATTCCCCTGCCCGACACTTTATCGACTCTTATACAAAACTCGCTGAGAACGCAAAATAGAGCCTCACAGGGGTATATATGCCATATAAGCGAGAAGACTTTGAAGAGAAGATGGTCGGTCTTGAAGAAGATAATGGGTAATGCGCCCGACCTTGTACCCTATTGTTTCAGGCACACTTTCTGTACGGATTTGCAGAAAAAAGGAATAGATGTGAGGGTCGCACAGAAGTTAATGGGTCATTCAAAGATAGATTTGACAGCCACTATATATAGTCATATAGATGAAGACTTGTTTACAATAACATTTGAGAGGATGAACTCATAAAGAAAAAAGCCCAAACCCCTTGAAGAGTAAGGACTTTCTTATCTGGTGGAGCGTAGGGGATTCGAACCCCTGACCCCCACACTGCCAGTGCGCCAACATATTGTATGTAAACCAATGTAAACCACAATATATAGTATAGCAGGGAAAGAAAAAGAGGGGGCATAAAGCCCCCTTAAAATTATGCGTAAGGATTTCTCTTCCAACCACCGTCATTTTCAGCCAATTTCCAGAAATATGCTTTCTGTGCTTTTGAGAGTTTGTTTCTCTTCGCTATGGTTTCTATGGCTGTGTATGCTTCTGACTGTTGGATAGCACCGTTACGTTTGCTCTTATCGGGATTGTGTTGGTCTACATACCATACTTCATCAAGGAATTGCTGATATACATCCTTCGATACAGTTTTGCCATCATATCTTGAATCAGACCTTGCCTTGAAATATGAGGTGTATTTCTTTTCTGTATCAGACATATTCTCACGAGCCTCGGCTTCTTCCTGCATCTGCTCAAGAGTCTTGCCCGATTTAACAGCATTCTGCGCACGCTCCCAAACTTTTTCTGTGATGTTTTTATTGATTGACTGCGCCTGTTCAAGCGTTTTAAACCCACTCTTGGCAAGTACGAAAGCCTTTTCTGCGTTGGTAAGAGTCTCTCCCGAATTGGCTTTGACTTCTTTATAAGCCTTTGTCATAGATGTGTATGCTTTAGCCCAGTTTTCCTTGCTGATGTCGAGGGTCTCGTCATACTTTTCACGCTGTGAACTGTCAAGTGCATAGAAGTCTGGTGCGGAAGCATACTCCTTGCTTACTTTGGTAAGATATTCTGTCTTGCCTTTTTTATTGGCTTCGTCATAGACATTCTCAATCATCTTGCGCTGTTCGTCAGCAGAAGCATTCTTGTATCTGTCGGTGCTGAACAGTTCTTCCAAGCCTTTGTACTTCGCCTGCCCTACAGTCTTCTTGTACTGCGTAAACTCGGCAGGTGTCATCACATATTCTTTGCCGTCAAATTCCTGCATATAGGCATTTGAATTAACAGTAGGAATAATCTTGTCTTTGTCTTCCTCGCCAAGAGCATCGTACAGTCGATTGATTTCCTTATCAACTGAAGTAACATTCTTCTTGGTAATGTATGCAGGTGAGAGGAAGTTTTCAAAGAACCCGTCAGATTTTTCAGTTCTGCCCCACTGGTCAACATAGTCTTGGCTCAAACCACTGCTTAATGGAGTCTTATTAATTATCTTGCCTAACTGTTTTTCAATTTCCCTCTGTAAAGGGTCTGTTGAAGTTGACAATGCAGTCTTCCTGTTCTTGTTTACAAAAGTTCTTGTTATCTGACCTGCAAGAGTAGGAACATACTGTGAAAGATAGTTGAACCCTGCGTTCTTCGCTATGGTGGAAAGACCATTGCTATCAGAGATTGCGGTATTGAACGTGTTCTCAATGCCCTGCAACATAGACATTTCAAATATAGGATTTGTCATATTGGAAAGAGCATTTATGAACTTGCTTGCATCTCCGCTTCCGCCTTTAGTGCCTGCTTCAACTCCAACAAAGAACGGCATTGACATTGGCGCTATCCAGTCAAGAGTAATTGAATTATCGCCTATTGTAACTGCATAATCTTGCGCCCCTTGTGTTTTGTCGTAAGCGACTTTCTTATCCCAGTCACCAAGCGAACCATTTACAATGCCTTGTTTTCCAAGATACCAACCTACTAACATTACTCCACTACCAGTAAGACCATTTGAGAAATACTCAATGCCCTTTAATAACTGGTCTGAATTTTTCGCTTTCGCAATATCATTTAAGCCTCTCAAAACACCTGCTGGCGAATACTCGAATGCTCCTCGTTTAAGGATATTAAGCGGAGTTTTGACAAATGGTATAGTGGAATCCATAAGGAATCCTGTCGCTGTCTTGCCTGCGGCTGTCAATGCACTATCTTTTGAAGTAGGTTTAAGATTCTTTCTGAACTTATTAAGAGCAGTAGCGAGTTGATTGGAATCACGATAGGTCGCTTTAAGCGCTTCGTTCTGCGCATATTTAGATGCTCTCTCCGCTATCTCTTCTGTAATGTCAGAAGCCTTGATGCCGTGAGCCTTTAGATACTGGGCGTAGGCACTTCTATAAGTCAGACCCATAAAGAACTCGTCTTCTTTTTCAAGCAATTTGGTATTCGTGTTTGAAAGTAAATTAAGTCCTTTGCCAGTAAATGTCGGGGAATCCATAGGTCGCATCATATCATAGAATTTTGAAGATGCTGATTCCATAGCCGCTTTATGCTTTTTAAAACTGTCTGCGGCTAATTTAAGGAGCGCCCTGTCATCTGTGCTTGCTCTATTAAGGATTGCGTGAGTTCCTGCTTCTCCGCCAAGAGATTTGATTTTCTTTGAAAGACCTCTCTCTATTGCGGTAGCAAGACTATCAGAAATAACTCTTGCAGGATAGAATAGAGCGTTACCAAGGATGTTTCTCACGTGAGTCTTGGGATTGCCAAGCATTGAAAGGTATCTCCAAGCGTTAGCCTTCTCCATAAATGATGGCGGTATCTGATTCCAGATGTCTAACTTAAAGGCATTTATCGCATCGGTTATTTCCTTTTCTGTCTTGGCATTATAAATTGCTTCGATAACGCTGTCATTAATTTTTATATTCTTTGCATTATTCTCTTTGGCAATCTTTCTTGCAAGTGATATGGCGGAATAGGCTCTACCTGCTGGAGTTGTTTTATAATGCCATCTTTGGAATGCTAATACTTGAGCCGCATTTGTTATCTCTGGTTGGCTTAAAGCATATAACTCATCGGCTTTTGCAAACTCTCCAAGTTCGTCATAGTGTTGAGCCGCAAGCAGAAGGTCTGCATTATCCTGCTTTGTGAATCTTTCGCCATTCTCTATCTTGCGCTTTACCGCCGCCGCCGTTCCTTCAAAGTCATTTTCTATGTTCTTCTTTGCCTGCGTTAAAACGCTTTCATCAGTGATAACATCTTTGATATAGGCGCTGTTTGTTTCACGCCTTTTGATGATAAGCCGTTTTGTCTCTGGCGCAATGTCTTCAGAGAACAGATAAGTGCCAAATGTTTTGCTTGTATCTTTGCCTTTATATTTCTTCCAAGCGGCTTCAGCCTCTCCAAAAACATCCCCTTCGTCCTTACCCTTGAAATGTTCTATTACATCTTTGAACTTTGAATTAAGGTCTAATTTCTTTCCTGTACCTTCGGCTTTTGCTTTCGCACCTTTAGGCGGAAGTTCTTCATTCAACTTATGAGTTTTGACTTTGCTTTGTTTAAGTTTTTTACTTTGAACTACCTTTCTCCCTTTAGGAAGGTCATTCGATGATGTGAATGTAGCAGTGCCTGTACCTGCGCTTGAAGTGGTCGATGAAGTGTCCTTTAATGCAATCGCATCTTTCCCATACTGATTCTTAACAATCTCAAATCGTCCATCTTCTTCGGCATATTTCTTTATGCTGTCAATGGGCAAATCTGCCCCTTTGCTTTTCGCACGTTTCGAGATGTTTTCAAAAGTAACAGAATCATTATCTTTCAGTCTCGATTCAACAAAGTCATTGATTGCCTTTTCATCTCCAGAATAATCTTTTGTAGCCTTTGGAATTTCTACACCTTTTGCTTCAACTGCTGAAGAAGATACGCTGACGGTTTCAGTTGTAGCCTGTTTGCTTGCATTCTTGCGAAGTTTCTCTTGGAATTTTATTGATTTGTATAACTCATCACGGCTGTAACTGTCATCAACAGAATACTTATTAGCCTTTGCATATTCAACTAATTCCTTTTTGGAACTACTGCTTGTGATTTTCAAGTCGCTCGCAACATTAGATGATTCCACTGTTGTTTGTACAGTTTGTGCGGCTTCCTTTTCGTTGAAGTATTTCTCAAGAGCATCTACATAATCTTTGTGAACCTTATTGCCTTTAGCCCCAGTACCTTTTACTGTTACGTGATACTGATTTGACATATTTTTAAGGTCTTGAACAGTGAGTTTTTCAAGCGCTTCTCTCGATGTGGTTTCGGGATTGGTAGCCTCTTTTACCTCTTTGGCAGTAGGAAGGGTCTTCTCCGCTTCTTTGACAGGTGCTTCGACTTTTTCTTCCGCTTTAACAGATGATTCGGTTTTTACTGACTTTTCTTTGTTTGTTGTTTCTTTTGGCTTCCTTGGATTCCTATTATATAAATCCCATTCGTTAACAAACTGTTCGTCTTTATCGCCTGCCCACGTTTTGGAAACCTTATAACCATTGTCTCTTAAATCTTGTTCAAATTCTCTGTTGGATTTGTATCCATCTTTACGCACTATTCTAACTGCGCCATTTTCATCTTTTACAAGAGCAGTTCTTGTTATTGATTCTGGATTGGATTTTTCAGGCTTGATGGTTTCAGCAGTTTCATCTGCGTGCTTTAAGATGCCATTTTTAGTTGCGGCTTCGTGAGGGATGTTCTGCTTTTTCCTGCCAAACTTTATAATGGTGTTCCCAGTTTCCTCATCAAAACCTACTACTGTGCCTTTGCCCCAATGATTATGTTCAACTTTATCGCCAATTTTATATCCGCCAGATTCGGTTATTTCGGTTTTGGGAGTTTCGGCTTTTGCCTCTTTAACAGGAGCAGGCTTTTCTTCAACTTTCGGTTGAGGTTCTTCTGCCTTTACAGATTCGGCTTTTCTTGCCTTGACATCAGCATCGTATGTTTCACGAAGTCGCAGATATTCTTTATCAACCTGTTCATCCAGTTTGTTGTTCTTATTGATGTCTCTTTCGACCTTCTTCTTTAATGCGAGATATTTTTCTTCGCTATCAGACATATTTAGAAGAGTCTTGTATGACATCCTGTCAGAAGGAGTTCTTGTGTCAACCTTGGTTTTGGTCTCCTTAACAACTGTTTCAGGCTCTTTTACTTCGGCAGTTGTTTCTTTAACTGGTTCGACTTCTGGTTCTTTGACCTCTGCTTTTTTCTTTTTAGAAGATTGGGCTTTTGTTTTCTTGGTTTCTTTAGCCGCTTCCTCAACAGATTCTGGCTTAATGGTTACAGTTTCTTCGGGCGCAGGCTCGCTCTTCATTTTGCTGTAACGCTCTTTATGCTTTTCATTTTTGGTCTCTTTGAGTTTGTTTAACTTGCTTTTTTGAGGTGCGGCTTCTTCTACCACTTCCTCTGCGACTTCATCAATTGGAAGACCTTGCCTATAGCGGTTGAACTGCGCTTCGTCCATATCAACAACCTTGTTATATTCTTCCATAAGGTCATCAATCTTATTGTAAGCCGCATCACGCATTTTGATACCGTTGTCAGCATTGTTATGAGTACCCATTCTGGACTTCATTCTCTGCCAAAGGTCTGCAAGATAGTCTTCTTTGCTGATGGAAGGATTAAGCATACGTGCAGGATTTTCTTCGATGATATTTTTTGTTATCTTATTAGCCTGTTTAATTTGGCTTGCAATAGGCAGACCTTCCATCATACCGCCGATACCGAAGTCAAGTGCCGTATCCATAGCCTGCTGTTTCCAGAAGTCCTTGCCACGTAATCCCTGACCATAGTTGATAAGAGCATTCTGACCAAAACCGAGAGTGGCATCTGATATGGTTTCCTTGACGAGTCCATTTGCGATATTTTCTGCCGTTTTTGTGCCTAATGATTGACCTATTTTGCCAAGCGCCGAACTGCTTTTAATTGAATTACCAAGTCTTGTACCATTCATTATGGCATTAGTAGCCTGTTCGAATTGTGGATTCAAGGCGGCTCTTCCAAGCGCATAATTGACACCTATGCCTGCCATATTACCAAGACCTGCGGCTATGCCCTGATGCGCTTTTTCATTTAGTTCATCAAGTTTTGGTTGCAATTCAGGATTTGCATTATAGAACGGACTGCTCATAAATTGGGTATCCGTCATTTTTTTCCCTGTCACCATTGTTGGTATTACAGCCAAAGCGGAATTGTTAGCAAGAGACTCACCGAAGTTTTTAACGAATCTGCCGCTTGCAGTATTAGCCATAGTTTTCTGGGCTTCATACATCAGATAAGGGTCAGAGTTTGCGGCGCTCCTATCATTGCCACCAGAACCAGTACCAACGTGCATTTTGCCGTCATATTTATATTGTTTGTGAACAGTCTTGCCAGTATCAACATCAGGGTTGCGTTTATATATCCCTGCTTCTTTTGCGGCAGTATTCAGTTTATCATATTTGTTTTTGGCTTTCTGCTTAACAGTCTGAACATTCTGCTTCGTCTGCGCAGTTTCTTCTTTTGTAAGACCTCTCCCTTTAGTCGTACTGCCGTATTGGGTAGTTTTCTTTGAAACATTAGTTTTGTCTTCTTTCTTTGTAGGGAGGCTTTTGCCTTTGGTGACAGTGCCATATTTGGAATCGCTGTCTACATTTTTCTTAATGGTATTAGCCGCACTTTTAGCAGAATCAGATTCCTTCTTCTTTTTCTTCTTATACTCTTCATAAGCCATACGAGACTTTATCTGCCCCTGCACCTGACTTGTGATTGATTGAGTTTTATTTACGACATTTGTTTTAGGCATTTCGCTCTCCTTTATTTAGTCTGTTTCTTGCCTTTTGTTTTGGGTGCGCTCTTTGTGGATTTGTATTTATTCTTGCTCTTTGTTGTCGAAATGGTGTTGCTCTTGGAACTTACGTGGTTACCGTGTACATTCTTCTTTGTGCCATCAACAGTATACTTATTTGTGTTAATGCCCTTTGTCTGTTTAGCCTTTGCTACAGTTAATTTGCTTCTCGCATTTCTTGCTTTGGCTAACTGACCTCCTTCACTTAAATCTTTATAATTTGAAGTCAGAATTTTGCTATAGCCCTTCTTTGTCCAGTCTGTAGCAGTAGTTTTTCCAGAACCGCCAGTAACTCCTTTAAGCGCTCCAGAAATCGCTTTAGCCGCCGAACCTTTCCCGTTGCCAGAGCCGCCACCATCTGAAGAAACGCCAACATCGTAAATACTATTGCTACTACCATATCTACTATAAGACCTTCCAGATGACCTTCCGCCACTTCTACGGCTTCCGCCACCGCCACCTGACGAACCACCAGATACTTCACCTGCCATTAATGCGGCGGCTTTCTTTATTTCTGCATCTGTCCAACCAAAGGCTTTCATTGCACTAAAGTCGCCAGACAACTGCGCTCTCTGTAATGCTCTCTCGTAAGCAAGGGCTTCTTCTGAATGCTGTCTATCGTAAGCGAGGGCTTCTGCCTGTCTCTTTATTTCGTCATCTGCTAACTGATTTTCACGAGCCTGCTGTGCCATTGACAGATAGGTGGATGCTAACTGATTAGCGATGTTCTGTGAGTTCTCCGCTACCATCTGGTCGTACTGCATATTACCAGTATTAAGAGCGTTAGCCCTGTTCTGTTCATTGCCATACAGATTGGTGGAGTAGTTATTCATCAGACCCAACTGTGCCGTTTCTGAAGCACCGCCTGTTACTCCAAGATTAGACAACTGTTCAGGAAGTTTGTTCTGATTGATACGATACTGTGTGTAGTAGTTCTTTGCGGCATTATCGTACTGACGGTTAGTGGAGTCCGTCATATTCTGCCTTGCGTTCTCGATGGCTTGGAAAGAACCGTTATTTACCAACTGATTGGCGTAATTGTTATAGGTCGTATCAAAGCCCTTATACATACCGCCGAGTGCCGAAGCGTTGGTGTTCACAAGTTTTAATAAATCTTCATAATTATTTGCTGTTGCCATTTCCGTCTCCTTGTTATGCTATTTTGTCCTCAAGGTCAGACACTCTTCGGTTTACCTCTGTCATCTGCTCCTCTATGACTGGTACTCTGCGTGCGAAATTGTTATGCTCCCTTACTTCACGTGTTAGTGCTTCTATCTTGGTGTCCGTTACCGCATCGTGTTTGTTGTTCGAGGCGAGGACTCCCATAAGAGTAAGACCGCCTGTTATCAATGCAACGATAATCTCTTCTGTCATTTTCGCCACCTCATATCTTGAAAGCAAAGTTCTTCTGTTTCCCACTACGAGAATCCCAGTTAACGAACTTGCCCTTATATGTTTCTATTTCTTTCTCGTTCTGTACGCCCCAGTGAACGCCCCAGTTATACAACCCTGCTTCTCCTACGAAACCGTGAGCCTTGCAGATTGACTTCCACTTCTTTGCGTACTTAATGAATTTGGTTTCGGTTATCTTGATGTCTGTTGACCAGTCGCAGGCACAGCCTCGCAGATGATTGGAATTCTTTATTCCCCCGACTTTCTCATTCTGTTCTGGCGTTCTGAACCAACTGGTAACGGTCATCGGTCTTCGTAGCCATACCCTGAACTCTTCAATCATTCGGGCGAACTCGTAAGACTCTTTGGTCATTATAGCCGCACCGTTGCCCTTGCCTGCGTATTCGTCTTTTGAGAAATGCTCCGTGACATTCCCCTGCCAATAAATCATCATTTTGTCGCCCCCTCTATCTTGAGTATTGTTTTGCTACCTACGACTCCATCCTGCTTGAGCGACAGTTTCTTCTGTGCCTGTTTTACCTTTGATTCAGTAACCTTTCCAAAATCGCCGTCAATCTTCAGTTTAGAGCCGAGATACCAGTTGAGCCACTTCTGTAACTTCTTGACCTCTTCTCCCTTGCTTCCCTTTTTAAGCGGTGTGTAGACCTTCTTATTAACTGCACGGAATATGTCAAGCCTTTTCTTGTCGCTCATATCGAGTCGGGCTTTCCTTGCTGAAGTGGTAGAGAAGAACCAGTTGCCTGCTGAACCCTCTTTGATTTTATCGCCATCGTGCAGAATGAAGATGTGTCCTTTTAACTTAACGCCCTTCTTGGTGTAGTGACCGATGTCGCCTGCCTTGGCATCTGCTATGGATACTTTCTTATATGCTTCGGGGTGTGCTTTCATATATTTCAACTGCTTCCAGAGTCCTAACGGAATGTTTCTGTCATAGACTGAACGGATGGTAATGCCCGAACTTACATCGCAGGATGCACCCTCTCTGCTTGCTTTTGACCAATATTTAAAGCCCTTGGCTACCTCGTTCTGTTTCGCTTTCCACTGTGATGTGGGGTGTCCTTCGGGATAGTGGGCTTCTTTCGGTCTTGATGTATATGCCAGTCTGTTCGCTTCATTAGCGAGTTTCTTCTGGTAATCTATTGTCTTGTATACGCTTGGATATGCGCCTGTGTATTTACTCGCCATCTTCTTCGTCCTCTACAAATTCTGGGTCATCGTATGTCTCTCTCATATTCTTGACTCCGCTAAACAGTCCTGCCGCCATTAAACCACAGGCAAGTCCTACGATTGCTCCCACATAGGGAGAGTAGTCCATACTGAATGTGTAAGTGCCAAGACCAAGCAGAATACCGAGAATAAGGTCGATTATGAAGATGAATTTAGTTTCAAAGAGTTCCTGTCTTTTGATTACTTCTGCTATGCCCATAATGAGAGCAGTAGTGCCGAGAGGTGTGAATAAATAGGTTACTAATTCGTTGATGTCCATTATGACTCCTTTCAATTAATAGAGATATATTAACTCATAGCCAAAGTTTGAAGTACCGTAGAACTGACCAGGGGTCGCTCCCGAAGAACTTCCTGCCGTTATGGTCAGTGTGTTACCGCTATATGATTGCGTGATTCCGCTTGTTACGTTCTGGACTCTTCGTGTTGAGCCGATACGGAAGGTGTTACCCTTGATACTCGTGCCGTCATAGAAGCAGTCGGTCACATAGTAGTAGGTGGTCGAACCACTCGATGACACGTTTGTAGTCGCTCTCAAGAACCAATACTTCGGCTCTCCGCTTAACGATGAGAACGATAATGTCTGTGATGTGGCATTCAGAGTTGTTGTCTTTGTTGCAACTGTCAGCGAACCGCCGCCGCCACCCGAAGCAGAAATCGTGTAATACTGTGCCGTGGCATTATAGCCAGTAGGTATGTTCAGATACTGTGTTGAAGACGATGCAGATATGGTTGCTTTGCTCGTTCCACTCGAAGTTGCCGATGTACTGCTTGGTAAGGTCATAGACGGCATTGCGTTAACTATTACTTCTTCGAGAGCATCATATCCGCTATCTGCTGTTACCGTCTGCTGTGATGTCGATGGTGATACTGTCTTGGTTTGATACTGCGGTGCTGTAGAATCAACTGCGTAAGTTAACTGATAATATCCTGGTTGGTGGAAATATCCGCCCGAAGAAGCATTTGCAGATGTTATTGTGAGTGAACCGCCGCTATAGGAAGCACCGACATTAATATCAGAGGCTTTTGCTGACGAATCCAACGACAAACTATTCGTAACTGTACCGTCATTCGCTACTGAAATAACCCTTTGGTATCCGCTTGATGTAGAGAAGTCTGACTTAAATATGCACGACCAATACAAGGGTCTTCCTGCTAATGACGAGAAGGTTATTGATGTCGCTCCAGAACCCACCTGAACATCTGAAGTATGGATGTCTGATGATGAACCACTATAGGTGTAGACTAATTTATAATCGCCTGCTTCGAAGTAATAAGAAGTGTTATAAACAACGAGAGTTCCACTTGAATAGTTATGTTGGAAATATGACGAATCGTAGTTTGCCTGCTCTCCGCTTACATTTGTAATGATGTTTCCTACGGTTTTAGTTCCGTCATAGATTACAGATGCAATAGTTTCAAGCGTGTCGATGGCTATATCATCTCTTGAAATAATAACAAACGATGTCGGTTGTCCCAAAAGGTTTTCAAATTCAATATATTGCTCTCTTGATGCTGTAACAGTTGCCGTGCCTACTTGAATCGAACTTGAACCGCCACCGCTAACATCTACTACTAGTTCTGCAAGGTTAGTTACATCGTATGTTCCGTTTATGGTCTTGGTTTCGCTTCCGCTTACTAACTCGCTTGCTGATACGGTGACTGCCGTTCCGTTTATGGTGCTTCCTGTTATGTAGCCTGTAGTGTTGGTTACTGATGGTGTTACTGATACGGAGTGGTTGGATACCGTTCCTTTTGTCGCCGTGGGTGTTCCTGCTGTACCACTTGCGACAGTCTTGGTTTCGTTAAACGGATAAAGACCTCTCTCAACACTTACAGTAGCACCAGACACAGTAATATCTGACGAAGAATTGGTCGGTAATACTACACTTGCCTCTTCTTCATAATAGCCAGATAATGCGATAACCTCTGCTGATAGTAAATCCGCATATACATCGTTAGAATCTCGTCTTGGCACTTCGCTACCGACATAGTTGGACGGTATGGCATTAACAATTATTGATACTGTAGAAAGACCATTGTATCCGCTACTTGCTGTTATTGTATCCGTGACCGCTGATGTGCTTGGTGTATATGTCTTGGTTACTGTTTCAAGTGTCGGAGTTTCTATTCCGTCTACTGCCTCTACCATTTCGTCAAGCGTCAAGATAAGAGGCTCTCCACTTTTGTTTGCTATGGCATTGGCGAGAATATCTAATTTATCTTTTGTTACTAATACATTGCTCATTTAAGTCTCCTGTTTCAAACCATTTAGGATATGGTTATGTCCTTTTTATCTTTCTGACCTCATTTGGTCGTATAAGTATAATCTCGTCCCAACCTTCATCGTATGTGGGTGGCTCAAACATATTGAAATGGCGTGTGACCATTGCGATGGGTCTGCCTCTGTTCTCTCGCCGTACGCACTCATCTAATGGAGTATTTAGCCATATCAATGTCTTATATCCGTCTGCCATATTGGCTATTCGTCTGCGAGCATTTGCGGTCTCAAACAGTCCTTCTATAACCACATCGTCTTGGTTTATGATGTCTGCTATCTTTAAGCCTTGCTTTCGCATATCGTCATAATGATAGGCATTTTTATACTTTGATGAATATGTTGTTTTTCCCGCATTTGGCGAGCCACAGATGAGAGTTAACTTACCCATTCCACAGACCCGTCTGCATTCCAATTAAGGACAACAGTTTGTTCTGAAGCGTAGTTATAATAACTTAAAGTAATGGCATCTTCATAGTCATCATATAGGAACTTGTAGATGGGAAACTCATAACTATAATAACTTTGGTCTGAAAGAGCATAGAATAATCCTCGGCAAAGTTGACCACTTTGAATTTTTTCTTTTGTCGCAGTAAATGTTCCGCTTACAACCGTATACACTCCTGTTGATAAGTCATCATCCATAAATATAACTACATCATACCCAATATACGGGTCTTCTGCCCATCCTGCTGTTGAGCCGTAGATGGTGATGGTGTTGGTGTCTGTGTTGTCTGCAACAATAGAAAAAGCATCATCACCATTCCACATTAAAGCGAATGTTCCAAAACTGCATATTATCCCTTCGTCATCTATAACAACACCTTTGTATGTTGTCCCATCAAAGTCTGCATATAATGTTGCTCCCTCTGTAAACCATTCGGGGCAAGTAGTTCCTAAAACAACTGTGTAATCATTATCTTCATTAAACGCATACTCTGCTTCGGGAATCAGCACATCTCCCTTTACTTCCTGCACAGACAAACCTTTGCCTAAATCTTCACTTGTTACGGATGGGAGTCCACTTCCTGATCCGCCCCCTGCGTTCGCAATTCCGTTCTCTATCTTATTCATAGCCGATGCCGTTATAGTATCGCCTGTTGCCCAAATTGTTGGTGTGTAACTCATTTTTAATCTCCTTATATAATTATTTTGCGTAGTCTTTCATTAGGATATGGTGAAGTCGCCTGTTATCTTGGATTGCATTATTATTCGCCCCAAAAGGTTAATGTGCAATCCCCTGTGACGACTATTGCTCCGTATTCGTCTTTTTCAGCCCTACCGTCTATATTTATATAATCGACAATCCATTCGGGATATATAAGCGTGCCATTTTTACTTATCGGCATTGTATATGTTTGCGCTATAATAGACGGGTCTATTACTAATATGTCATCGTAAAGATACGCAATCAGACCTGCTATCGAATCTACTCCTGCCGACTCATCAAATACGATAGTCACTTCAGCCGTACTGAAGTCGCTTGAGCCACCGCCTGCTACTGCCTGTTCCAATGCGTTCATTTTTGACGCTGTTAAAATGTCTCCGTCTGACCACGTGTTAGGTGTATAACTCATATTTGCATCTCCTACTGCTGTTTCAAGTTTATTCATTCTTGTTGCCGTTACGATGTCGGCACTTTCCCATTCTGTCGGTGTATAACTCATACTACCCTCCCTGTTCCTATCGTTCCAGTACCGAATACCATCATCTGTAAGTTGTCGCCCCAGACATTTGCACTTTCTACTTTTGCGATTCCTACTCTTGGAATAGTTCCGTCTGTGATTCCGTACTCAAGGTTATTGCCGTCAATTCCAGTTGGAACGCTTACTGTTACTGATGAGTATCCGTCTGCACTATCGTCTGTTGCGTTGTATGTTCCGTTTGCCGATATGCTTTTGGTTATTAGCGTACTTCCGCCGCCAGAAGTTACATCTACTATGGTGACATCATCTTCCATATACTTGCCTGCGGTTTCCAGAACTCTCGTCTGATTAGTTGCTGTTGTGAGGGTGCTACCCTTATATGTTACTGTCGTACTCATTTAGGTCACGCTCCCATCGTATATAGGTAATGTCGCAAGAGTGAGATACCCTGCATCATTCGTAAATGACGACACATTGGTTGGTATTGTCGGTATTGCATTTGCCACAAACGCAGTAGTAGCGACTTTAGTGGAACTGTCTCCTGCTGTCGGCGTGGTCGAATTAAGGTATGCATTCCCATCGTATTTTGCACCGCAGTGTGCCGTTGGTGTTTTTGTTAGTTCGAAATAGTATGCTGAAGTATAAGGGGAACTGACAGTTGGTTGGAGATTTACAATGGCATAATAATCTGACTCTCCTGCAAGCGTTGTTGGCTGTAATGTTATGTTGTGCCAAGTTTCATCACTCGTGAGATAGCCAGCATCATTTGTAAACGCACTTACATTCGTAGGCTTATTCTGGATATAGGCATCTGAAGAAGTATCAGTTTCGTTCCAGTTAGACTGCACATTGGCTTCTGCTCCGCTTGCAATACCGTCAAGTTTAGTTTTATCGGTAGATGACATAGCACCATTAGCAGATGTTGTTGCCGTAGGGAGTACCGATGCGCTTATCAGATGTGTACTACTGTCTGTTGCGGCTACTTTTACAGTTCCAGAATTGGATGTGATGGGCAATTCGCCGTGTTCTACCGCACCTATCTCCACCGCACCGAATGTACTGCTTGTGGCTTTAGGTAAGAATTTCGGCAGAATAGCAGAGAACTCCTGTGTGCTTGAATTATAAGTTGTCAAAGGGGCATAGGCATCGTATGTACTACTGCCATTGCCATAAGTGATTTTTAAATACCCTGCTGGGGGTTCGCTATTCTGATTTACCTTTACAACTCCCCAATCGCTTGAATTTGCTTTTGGTACTAATGCGACACCATCATCTACTACTGTCGAGCCTGCAACCTGAACATCAGTTACAGTACCAGTACCACCGCCCTCTGGAGCATATACATCTGTGCTTGAACCATCTATGGTGATAGTCGCTATCTTCGTACCAGAATCCTCTATCTGACTCCACGCTACGCTCGATACTGATATGTTGTCCAGTTTGGTCTTGTCCGTAGAAGACATTGCACCCCTGACAGAAGTAGTGGCTTCGGGTAACAGATAAGGCTTTACCGTGCCGTAAGTAGTATTCACTTCTGCTAAACCAACTTCAAGCGGATTGCCGTAACCGTCTTCACCATACAGAATTTTAGGATACTTTTCAGGGGGGTCTCCTGCTGACCAACCGATACCCACTACTCCAAGATTGCCCAATGTATCCGCAATGGGAATGTTCGCTACGGTATCTGATACTATGGAAGTTCCTACCATCTGGACATCGGTTACAGGAATGTCTGACTCCGTTATGTATCCGCTATCATTTACAAGGTCGCTCGTACTGGTCGGCAATGCCGAAGAAGTGATGAATCCCGAATCGTTGGTCAAATCACTCGTCTTGCTCGGTATGGACGGCTTGTTTGTTAAATCGTTATATGAACCGCTAAACTCTGACTTGTTGTTCCAGTTCGTTATGTCAGCTGTGGTTATTCCGTAAGCAGGGCTTTCTGTAAATACTGGGTCTGTTTCATCACGAAGGATATAGTCTGGCAAGCCTAAATTGCCTGTCAAAGTACCCTGCGGTGAAAGTTCGCCCACCAGTTCCCTGACATTTGATAATGTTCCGTCTGCCATTTACTCCACCTCTCCTGTTAGTATCAAAGAAGCCATACTGATAAATGTGTCCACTCTGCCGTCTGCATCCGTCAACTGAATGTCATACACATACTGACCGAATCCAAGTTCCTTTGTATCTTCTGGTAAGAGTGTAAGGAGCATAGAATCTGACGGAATGTCTTTCAGCACTAAAGGTTCGCTGTCCGTGTATTCGCTTCGGTCAGAGTTCATCTTGTTATGCTTCAAGGCAAAGCGGAAAGAGTCTCCCTCTTGCGGAGTGTATATTTCGTGGGTCACCTTATCTCTTGGAACTACAATAGTCTGTAAGGTATCTCCCCTTGTCATTCTGATTGTCGTGCCTTTGATTTCTATCATTAGTCTGCTCCTTTATTTCCATCTGCCTTTTACATCAAAGCAGAAATATTTCGGTCCAGTATTAGCGTTGGATGTTAATCTGAAGCCTGCCCAACTTCCAGTAGAAGTCGAAGAAGCGTTTCCTATACATACTGCCATAAGTACCATATCACCCGACTGGACACTACAAGTGATGACTGGACCTACCGTAAATAACCCCGAAGGGAAACTTTCGCTGACCGCACTTGTTCTGTATCCGCCTGCATCCTGCGTGGTAGGCGCACTATTTGTAGTAGCCGCACCCCAACACTCTGATTTTCCGCTGTTCCATTTACGATATGTCCAGATACCAGATGTGCCTTGTTCCACTACATAATCTGCAATACCCAAGTCACCAGTAGTTACCGCAACATTGCCAGTTAAGGCGTGTCCGTTTACTGTTCTTGATGTCGGTACTGCCCCTACTTCGCCTGCCGTATATGACGGTTTGGTGCTTGATTTAGCCCACGAATATACATCGCTTGCAGGGAGTGAAGTAACCGCAGAGCCATAAGCCGTAATGTGTCCGTAACTGTCAATCTTGACTGGATATAACGCCTGCGAACTCTGGGCTGTAATTGCGGAATTTGTATGTTTGATTACATTGCTCTCGATTTTGATGCCGTTGCTTGCAGTAAGGGTACTGGGCATATTGGGTTTGTTCTTGATATATGCATCGCTTGAACTGTTGGTTTCATTCCAGTCTGCCTGCACATTCACTTCAGCACCAGAGGCAACGCCATCGAGTTTGGTCTTATACGAATTTGAAAAATCGTTAGTCGAAAGACCTTTGTTTTCTACCTTGTCAACTTTGCCGTTGCTTAAACCGCCCAGTTCAACCACAAGGTCATCTATAAGATTATTGAACTTGTCTTTTATGAGATTGGGATACTTGTCAAACTCTGCCTTGTTCTGCGATACAGTACCAGTAAGAGTCTCTCCGTCAATTCTCGTTATGTTCTGATACCCAGTATCGGTATCTTTTATTTTATCGTCTGTTGTTACTGCCATTGCTATCTCCTTTATTTTGAGAAGTTGCCTACTGAATAGGTCTTTGTTATACCGAGTATGCCGAATGGTTCAAATATTTCGTTGTTTGATACGGTTATCTGAAGCCTTTTGTATTTCTTCACTTTCTTCTTAAAGAAGTCATCACGTGCTGACAGGTCTGAACGGAAAGAGAAGCCCTCAAATAGTACGCTCGCCCAACTGAAGATGTTGACATAGAACTTTTCAAGAGTAACCAACTTTGCTCCGTCTTTAATCAGCGATACTTCGGCAGATGACTTGGACATAGGAAGAAGCGTTACAAGGTTACCTTTCTTGTTAAGAGTCTTGAAATACTGTGGCGCACGGTCATCATCATAAGGCGTAGACCATTCGCAGGGTATCGCAAGACCAACCGTAACTTCTTCCTCAACCATCTGTCCGTCTACCTCGTGTTCAATTATCTTCTTGTCCGTAAGAGACAGATACCAGTGGTCATTGATGTATTCCCAGACTTCAACTCCGTTATCGCAGTATGCCGTGGAATCGTTCACATCCGTGTTGAACTTGCATATCCTTCCGTCTGCCGTTCCAAAGTATATCTCGTCCAGATAGGTAGCCATATACACGGCAGGAATCCCTTCCCAGTAGTATGCTTCGTACTGGTAGTTAAGGTCGTTTCTGTCTGCCCTGCTCACATTTCGTCCGTCAAGCACATAACAATGGTCATTGACACAAAGGATGTAATACTTGTTCCAGACGGTGGCGCAGGCTTCTCTTAAATTCCTCTCCTTAACGAGTTTCTTATCCACATACCTTGACCTGTTCCTTACCGCTTTCTCTGTATTCGTATATGTGTTTGCTACACCGAACACTCCAAATCTTGAGAGGAATAGCGGTTCGTCTATCAGGGCGGCTGAAGCCTTTCTTGAAATCGCTCCTATGGTTGCCGAAGTCGGGATGACCTTGAAGTACATATTATCCTCAAGATACGCTCCGCTAATCAGATACATAGTGTTGTCGAATACGCTCTCGCCCTTGACTACTGCAAGATATTCAGACACTCTCTGAAGCGACATAATCTCGTTGTCATCGTGTCCTACCGTTAAGTAGTTGTTATCGGGGAAGTATGTCGGGTCATTGACTGCCGAGTAGTAAACATAGTTTCGCCTTGTAGACCCTGCTATGAACACTCTGTCGGGCTGTGCATAACCGTAAACCGCAGAGGTAAAGGCTGACAGGAAATCATTCAGTACATCGCCTTTCTTGTGCAGACCATAGTAAATGTTCTCATTGTTAGCCGTGTGGTGTACTTCTCCGTTGAACGGTTCAAAAGTTACACGAATGTTATCCTGACCTGTTACCAGTACATCGTGAGGTGAAGTGAATGTAATGTATGTGGGAACAACGCTGTATGTCGAGGCTATCTCTCCCATTATGTCAAGACCTTTGACACTTGATGGTGTTCCAAGAGTATAGTCAGTATCCTTTGTAAGAGTCTGCCATCCGTTTGTGGCATCGTTCACTTCGACTACTACCGTTCCCTCTACCATCCATTTGTACTGTGCAAGGTCTCTCGCATTAGTCGGGTAGAAGTAATATGTAGTGCTTGTGGCATCACCGAGGAATGTCATCGTCCTTTTAGTGCTTAACAGATTGACTGCTCCGCTTGAAACTGTGCCAGTTCCGTCTGCCGTTGTACCGTAGGAAACCTCTGGAACATATCCGTTGCGAAGCACATTGCTTGACTCGTTGCATAAAAGGAAGTTACCACCGCTATATACCTTGTACATACCCTCTGCAAATATCAGATAGGCTTCGTCATTGAATGTGAAAAGCGCACACTCATTTATGTTGCTTGAAGCCGTATAAAGCGTAGTGGATGTGTACTTCGGCTCTTCTGACGGCTCTGGCGGTTCGTGTGATGGCGCTTGCATATCGTTTCTTAAACCGTAAACACCGTTTTGCGTAACCACTATGATGTCGGGCGTACTGTCGCTTGTGCTTAACCGTCTGTCCAGAACGAGCATCTTGATTATCCTGCCGTGGTTCAGTTCATTTATTACACGCCAACCGAGTCGCTTTACTGGATATGAGCCATCATCTGAAATCATATTAGTTCCAGTAGGCGTTCTACTGCGGTCAATCTCTGTTATGTCTGTGGAATAGTCAACACCGCCAAGGTTGTCATATCGTGTTGTATAAAGTTTTGGAGATTCTGGTACTGCCATTTCCTTGAGTGCCATAACATCA
>Ga0310786_10001095_pt1 | contig 43508 bp, 53 predicted proteins | sample AusTroGonzalo_MG_FD_203881 | JGI IMG/M metagenome (GOLD analysis project Ga0310786, IMG submission 203881) | Bovine rumen microbial communities from tropical cattle in Woodstock, Queensland, Australia - Gonzalo_03 (v2) (version 2) | ecosystem: Host-associated > Mammals > Digestive system >...
TCCTCGTTACCTTCCAGAACGACGTGGCGTTCGGGCAGTTGTTCGACCTCGACAGCGACGGGGTTGTGACCGTGAGCTTCCCGATGCGATCCATCGCAGAACCCGCGAAGTTCAGAATGAACGAGGTACAGGCGGCGGGTGCGGAGATCACCTACTACCGCAGATACCTCTATATGCTCATTCTCGACATCGTGGAGGCCGACAAGATAGACGGCGGAGAGGGGCCCGTAGAAACACCCCCGGAGAAGCCCAAGAAGGCCGCTAAGAAGCCCGCCACGAAGGAGGAACGCACAGAGACCAAGAAAGAGCTGACGGCGACTGACGAGCCCGCAGACGACCTGCAAATCGAAGCCCTCCGCCTCGCCCTCGCAAAGCTGCTCAACACCGACCCGGAGCAGGAAGATTTCGTGCAAGAAGTCATGTTAAAGACCGAAGGGCTTTCCAACGTAACCAAAGCACAGGCTGAAAAGCTCATTGGCGGCATTACCGAAATGCTGGATCAGTACACGGAGGGTGAATGATGGACTGGTTAGACGGAAAGATTAAGGTTGATCCGCCGAAGCGTCCGAAGAAAATAACGGGTACTCGGCTCGCGTCCATCCTCGGCCTTAACCGCTGGTCGACCCCTTTCTCGGCATGGTGCGAGATCACCCGCACCTACGAAGAGCCTTTCGAGGACACGATCTATACCCTCGCTGGTAAGGCCATCGAGCCGAAACAGGCCGACTACATGAGGAAGTATTACTTCATGCAAAACCTTGTCAGCCCGACCGATATGTACGGCCCTGACTACTTCAAAAAGACATGGGGTGATTTCTTCGGAAATACCGAAATTTTCGGCGGTATGTGGGACTACCTGCTCAGAGACCAGAACAAGAAGACGAGCGCGGTGCTCGAAATGAAGACCACCAAGCGCGTCGAAGACTGGGCTGATGACATCCCTGAGTATTACGCGTTACAGGCCGCGCAGTATGCCTACCTCCTTGGCGTCGAGCAGGTGTACATGGTATGCTCCTTCCTTGAAGAAGAGGACTACGAGCACCCGGAGAACTTTGTACCGACTGCATCCAACACCATCGTGCGTCCCTTCCGCGTCCATGAGCGTTATCCCGACTTCGAGAGCGAATACATCGACGTGGCTGTCGACTGGTGGAAAACCCACGTGGAAACAGGCATTTCCCCCGAGTACGACGAGAAGGCCGACGCAGAAATTCTGAAAGCCCTCCGCACAATCTCCCCGAATGTGGAGGACGATATGGACGTTCTCGTCCTCGTCCGTGAGGCCGAGGCTCTGAAAGAAGAGATCGACGCCCATGCCGCAGCCATTAAGGAGAAAGAAGACCGCTACAAAGCAATCACCGAGGCTCTCAAAAAGGTCGCTCTCGCTAATTTCACTCCCGGGGTGAAAAACGTGAATTTTTCCGGCTCCCGGTATGAGTGGACGGTCTCGAAGAGTGAGACCAAAAAGCTCGACAGCGACGCCCTCAAAGCCGCTGGTCTGTATGACCAGTACACCAAAACCGACACAACCTACCGCATGACCGTAAAGGAGGTCAAAGCATGACGATCAACCCCTTCCTCGCAGGAATCCTTATTACCATCGGCGTAGAGCTTCTCGCCGCCGTCATCTTTATCATCGTACAGGCTCATAAATACGTGCAGAGCCAGAAAGGACAGAAATAATGCCTACTGTGAAACTTACCGCGGGATATTCCCCCATCCCCGAAGGCCCGCAGGTTTTCAAGATCACCGACGTCACCTACAAAGAAGAGTTCGGAAAGTGTGAGATCAAGATGGTAACAGCGAAGGGCCGTCAGCACACGGAGAGGTACCAGTTCATGAGAGCCGATCACACCCCGAACGAAGGAGCCCTCAATGCCTTCTCGTTCCTCGTGCGGTGTGCTATGCCGGGCTATGACGCGGACGAGATTGATCCCTCCAAGCTCGTAGGCCATTATTTCCGGGCAAACGTTGTTCACGACGTCCTCCCCTCCACCAAGAAGGAAGGCGAAACCGTGACCTTCATCCGCCTCACGGATAAGGGTGCCGCCGATGGGTTCGATGAGCCCGAGGTTGCACCGAAGCCGAAGAAGACTGTACCCGTGCCGCAGGTAGAGAAAGAAGAACCTGCCCCGGTAAAGAAAAAGTACGACCTCTCCTCGCTTCTCGGCTAATATTCGCACTCTTAACGATAACGAATAAATATGCAAAGGAGAATGTATGAAACGTGCAGAAATCCTCGATACCGCAAAAGCGGCTGTAACGGGTCAGCGCGAGCGAGACTATGGATCAATCGAAAACAACTTTGCGGCGATTGCACGTCTCTGGACTGCGTACCTCGGGTGGAAGATTCTGCCCGAGGACGTGGCCTGTATGATGTGCCTCTTCAAGATTGCCCGGATTCAAACCGGGACGGGAACAGAAGACAGTTTCGTCGACCTCGCCGGGTATGCGGCCTGTGGCGGTGAGATTGTCACAGAAAGAAAGGAAGAGACCGATGCACCCTGACAATCCCGAAATGTATAAGAAGCGCAGGGACGAGGGCCGATGTGTTCGGTGCGGGAAACCGCATGAAGACTGTGCCAGCGGCTACCGTGCTATGTGCCCGGCCTGTCGAGAGAAGACCCGTAAATATATCTATGAGGTACGGATGAACAGGAAGAAGCGCGGTATCTGTACGATGTGCGGGAAGAAAAAGCCCCGCCCGGGTATGACCTTGTGCTTTGAATGTTCGCTGAAAGCCTCAGAAAGCGCACGGCAGACTTATTATAGGAGAAAAGAAAATGCGAGTTGTACTTGATATTAACGCCTTTGCCCCGGAGAGGGCCCACCATGACGACGCGGGCATGGACATCAGAACCCCGGTCGACGCCACTGTCCCCGCACGTGGGAGCGTGGACATCAACACAGGGGTGCACGTGGAAATCCCCTACTCCGCCGTTGGCTTCCTCAAAAGTAAGTCCGGCCTTCATTTTCGCAACGGCATCACCTCAGAGGGAGTTGTCGACAGCGGGTACACGGGGCCGATCCATGTTAAGCTCGTGAACCACACCGACGAGGCTTTCAACGTCCACCGCGGGGACAAAATCACGCAGCTCGTCGTCCTGCCGATCTACCTTCCGAGATTGGAGGTTGTGGACTCCCTGCCGGAGACTGACCGAGGGAGCAAAGGCTTCGGGAGTACAGGGAGGTAACTATGAACATCATGCGGCACAGGAGTCTCACCGCAGCGGAGCAGAAACGCATTGACGAGCTCGTCGACAAGGCCGTCCATGAAGAGGCCCTGCGGGTTGAGAAGGAGCTCCGGGCAGACGTTGACGCTATGATCCTGTACGTCCTTCATGCTCATTACGGCTGGGGCAAGAAGCGGCTCCGTGAATTTTGGGATGTGTTCATTGAAGAGCACCGCGAGCTCAGAAACCACTATGAAATGCACAGTCCCGGAGACAATGCGTACCTCGCCCGCAGAAAGCTCCAAGAAATCGGGGTCGACGTTATGGCATGGGAGGCGGAAGATGTTTGATTATATCCCCCCGGAGATCAAGGCTATACCCCGGTGGGTGTGTGCGTGGGACGGCTCTAAGGTGCCTATGCAAGCCCGGCAAAGGAAGGCCGCGTCCTCCTCCAACCCTGACACATGGAGCGACTACGAGACCGCAGAAAGGGCCGTGGAGAGTGGTATGTACGATTACGTCGGGTTTGTATTCCACGACGACGGGATTATCGGTATTGACATCGACTGCGGCTTTGATGAGCACGGCCTCCTCTCCTCAACAGGCCGGGAGATCATCGCCCTCTGCCACAGTTACACCGAGAAGTCCCGCTCGGGGCGGGGGGTTCATATCCTGCTCCGCGGCTCCCTGCCCTTCGCTGGCAAGAACAACGGGGCCGGGGTTGAAATCTACCGGACAGGCCGCTATTTCATCCTGACCGGGCAAAAACTTCTCTTCGCTGACATGATCGAGAACCAAGAGGCTATCGACGCGGTGGTCGAACGGTTTTTCCCGAACGTGCAGAAAGAGGGGAGCGACAACCCTTTCCGTGCAAAAATCTATACTCCCGAATGGGAAAATCCCAAACCGCAGAAAGTCCCTCTCCGCCCTCGCTACCCGAAGATCAAGCCGGGGATGCGAAACGACAGCCTCGCGTCTGTTGCCGGGCAGCTATGGGGTCAGGGTTATGAAAAGGCCGAGGTCTACCGCGAGCTCTGCCGGGTGAATACGGAAGCCTGTGACCCGCCCCTGCCTCTGCGGGAGGTACAAATGATTATCGAAAGCATAACGCGATATAGGAGGAACAGATGATAAAGGTACAAAACCTTAATACCCCAAGCGGGGAGCAATGGCAGTCTGTAATCATGGGGATGCGAAACCCGCTGAACTCATGGGATAAGGCGGACAGTTATTACGAGGTCTGCGATGATGGTTATAGTATTTGCTTCTTTGGCCCGAACGACCTTCACCTCATGCAGACCCTCACCCGCTCCGGCCCGGATCACCGCAAATTCACGCGGATGCTCCCCGTCTGGATGGACGTGACTGCCCCGCTCTACTGGTGGAAGGAAGCCGATCAATATAAGGTCGGCACGGTGACAAACTCCTGCTCCACCATGCACAAGATCGCCGACAAGGAATTCACCCTCGACGACTTCTCGCATGAGCACCTCAACACACAAAGCACGTGGGCGTTAAACCTCCTCATCGACGAGCTCAACGTCTGCCGGGACAAGTACATCGCCTCAAAGGACAAGAATGACTGGTGGCAGATGATCCAGCTCCTCCCCTCGTCGTACAACCAGAAGCGCACCCTGTATTGTAACTATGAAGTGCTTTATAACATTTATTGCGCAAGAAAGCAGCATAAACTTGATGAATGGCAGGAGTTCTGCCGGATCATTAAGGAAGACGTGCCGTACTTCCGCGAAATCTTTCATTTGAAGGAGGAGATCGGATGATTGACCGCAAAAAAGTCATAGACGGCTTGAAGTGCTGCTCGGATGATCTCACACCTTGTTTTGATTGCCCCTATGTAACACAGAACAATCAGCTTATTTGCACAACTCAACTTAGCAGAGACGCTCTCGCTCTCTTAAATGCCACCTTGAAGGAACAAAACGAGAGTATAAAACGTCTTATAGAAGCGGCAAGAAATCTGAGCGACGCATTGGAGGAATATGAAGATGAATGAAAAAAATGTTAATGCTGCTGAATGTTATGAGCGCGGATTGTATCTCCGACAGATTGTAGAGGCTTATATGCGAGGCCCCATGTCAAACGATGATATGAGACAAAACTTTATAACGCTTCGGCTTGATATGGTTATGGCGATTTCCGAATTATTGATGGGGATTGCCATTGAGAACAGGCGGACGTTTTGGGGAAAGGGGTTAAACACAAATGACTAACCGAGAAAAGGTGATGAATGGATTAAAATGTCACGCCAATGCCGTTCACGCATGTGTCGCAGATGACATAGAAAATTGTCCGTATTACGATTATGCCGGGTGTAGCGTTAGGCTTGCACAAGACGCTCTCGCCATGCTAAAAGAGCAGGAGGCGGTGAAGCCGATCAGCGGGTATGGATATTACATTTGCGGGGTGTGCAGAAATCCATTAAATAGCGCAAGTCAAAAATTTGCTCAGAGTGCGGAAAGAAGGTGCAATGGGATGATAGATAGGGAAAAAGTTATTGATGAATTAAAGGAAATGGTGATGGTATGTGCGATATATGGCGATGACGAGGCAATTGAGACACTTAATAGTGCTATCTCTATGCTGAAGGAGCAGGAGCCGAGGGTGATGAAATTTGAAGAACTCAACATAGATGCCGATGAATCTGTTGTTTGTTGGGTTGAGTTTGCAAGCAAGTCTGCGGTGAATGTGACGGCACCATATAAAGGCATGTCACATATATGTCTTCCGTTTTTGGGAACCGAAACAATCACGTTTGTGGTCGAAAGAAATTATGGAAAGAAATGGCGGTGCTGGACTTCCAGACCGACGGAGGAGCAGAGGAAGGCGGTGGCGTGGGAAGGAGAAAACAATGAGTAAAACATTCAAAGCAACAATCCATTTAGACGACGAACAAATCATTGAAGTTATCGCGGCATATTTCGGAGTGGATCGAAAAAATGTTTACGTCGATGTCGATTGGCGAGGGATCGAAATTGAAAAGGACATTGATGTCCCTGACAAACCAAGCGTCGATTATATTCCGGTTCCGGTTAATCCTCCGCGCGATTGGTGGAATGATGATTGGTGGAAGAATCCGATTCTTCATCCAGCGGTGACGTGGGGTGGGAATATCCCGGTAACGCTTACAGATACTTCAACGCACTTGAAGGCTGAATGGACGAACGCCGATGCGCTTACGAACAAAGAAACGACGGGGGTGATTAACAATGCCTGACGATTACATCTTGCGGAGCGATGCAAAGAAAATATTGAGTTTGCTTCCACTCGATCTGGATGCTGAAACGGTGCAGCGGTGCATCGAAGCGATGAGCCGAGTTCCAGCCGCCGACGTGGAACCGAAACGGAAGACGGGACGGTGGAACATGATAGAAGATACCGCATACTGTACGGTTTGCGGCGAATCTGTGTGGATCGAAGGGCTGGGAGACTACGACCCGATAGAAGACTTTGATTTACATTACTGCCCTTGCTGCGGGGCAAAGATGGAGGAGAATGATGGGCCCGGAGAATAAACCAGAACTGTCCGCCATCCGCTACACCATAGAAGAACCCCGGCAATACCCCTCCTTTTGGTGTGGTCGTGTGATCCTCGTGAGAGATACCCCGGCAACCATCATGCACGAGGTCTGGTGCTGCCCGGAAGACCCCTATGTGGAAGCCTACGATGCGCAGAAACGCTATTACAAAATCCCCATCGAACGACTGAGGCTCTATAACGAGCCAGTGGTCGGCTACGTAGAGCCGGAGAAGGTGCGCAATGGAAAATGACTTCATCGACTACACAGGCATAAAGGTCACCGTGACCGACCTCCCCAGCGACGAAGAGATCATGCAAAATTATGAGGGGGATATATGGATCGACCCGGACAAGAAGGTTCTGAACGAGCACGTCTTCGCCCGGGCGTTCAAGGACATCAACCACCTGCAATACTCCAACGGCCTTTTCTACACCCGAGAGGGTAAAAAGAGCGAGGAGATTGTCAATCAGGACATCGCCCTCTCGCTGGAAGGAATGGGGATTGCAAAAGACGTCGGCAAAACAACCCGGAAGCTCTCGGAGGCCGTAAAGCTGCACAGCACGGTCGAATCCCTCAACATGGACGAGAACGTGATCCCGTTCCACAACGGCGATTTCATCGTCGACCGCTGGGAGTTCCACCTCGGCGAATTCAGCCCCGTCCCCTACCGCATCCCGACCTCGTTAAAGTTCGAGATCAAACCAACCCCATATTTTGATAAGTGGATCAAAGACCTATTCTATCCAGAAGACAAGGAGGTGATTATGGAGTTTCTCGGCTACTGCCTCGTTTTCTCCACCAAGGCGCAGAAAGCACTTTTCCTCGTCGGCGACGCGGGCGCGGGCAAAGGCGGCATCGGCAAAATCCTCGAAGCCATGCTCGGCGGGGCCATGCTGTCCATCCCCAGCACACAGGAGTTTTTACAGGATAAATTCAAGCTCCCCGAGCTGGAAAACAAGCTCGTCATGTATGACGACGACCTTGACAGCGCAGCTCTTGAAGGCACGGGCCTTTATAAGAAACTCATCACAAACGACATCAAGCTCACAGCCGACAGAAAGTACGGACAGCCCTTCGAGTTCACGCCGAGGATCAAGCTCATTGCTTCATGTAACGAAATGCTCACATCGAGCAACGACCTCACAGAAGGGTTTTACCGCCGCCTCCTGCCCGTGCTGATTAAACCCAAGCGAGCGGACTTTGTTCCCGATCTCGACTTTTACAGCCACCTGCAAAAGGAGCGCGAGGGGATCGCACAATCCGCCATCGCCGGGTTGCAGCGGCTCATCGCTAACAAGTGGGTACTGCCTGAGACCGACCGCACAAAAAACTATCTCGCACAAAAGCGGTCTATTGAGAACCCCATGCCCGATTTTATGCAGGACGTTTTTGAGTACAGCCCGCTCTATCCGGGCGTACCGACCACAGAGATAATGAGACTGTATGAGTATTGGTGCAGAAAAAACAGCTCCCCCGTATGGAAGCCCCGGCAGGTGCAAACGTGGCTCGCTGATAATGCAGAGAAGTATAAAATTGTAGCATCCCGCACAGTCAAAAACGGGGACAAGTACGTCCGAGGATATGCCGGGATGCAGGTGAAAGGAGGATGGAAAATGAGCGGAAAAATCCCGCTCGTGCGCTAAAAAGTTATTGACACTTCTCTCTCAGAAGCGTCAAGATTCTGTCAACACCCGTCAAAAAAATCGAGAAAAAATTGACGGCACTTGACGGAAGTTGACGGATAAAACGGGGGATGTGTCAAGATGAAAAGCATTGATATTGTTAGCTTAGAAGGCAAAAATTGACACTTTGACGGATAATCTCTTACCCTTTTTAAATAGAGATGTCATTGATATGACAGAATGTAAGATATATTAGACAGAAAATAGTATATATAAAGGAATAGGGGAATTATCCGTCAATCCGTCAATATACCCCCTCCCCGCGGAGGACATCAAAAAATTTTTTGCCGGGGTATAGTCTGAATCCCCGGAGAAAGAGGTGCGACTATGCGCGAAGATGAAGTCCTCGACATAGTGAAGAAGAAGCGGACGCGCCCGGATAAAGCGGAACAATGGCAGCTCAAAGTTGATGGAAAAGAGCTACAAACGCAAATCGATTTCGCGGTCACGCTCTTCAATCTTCCTGACATTGATACGAACGACGCGAAAGCGGTTCAAGATAGATTAGGCGAATACTTTGGTCTGTGTAATCAGTTTCAGATGAAACCGAGCTTCGCAGGAATGGCGTCAGCCCTTGGCGTGGATCGAGCCACTCTCTGGAAGTGGTGCAACGACCTCACCCCGAGCAAACCACGCGCTGTGGTCGACACAGTAAAAAAGGCGCGAAATATGCTCAACAATATGCTGGAAAACTGGATGCAAAACGGACAGGTCAATCCGGTTGTTGGCATTTTTCTCGGAAAAAACAATTTCAACTACGCAGATAAGACAGAAGTAGAAATAACGCCGAAAAATCCGCTCAACGACGGCCTCGCCGACCGAGCCCAGCTCGAAGAGCGATATCGGGCAGCGGTGGTCGCCCCGGACGAGGGGTCAGAGGCCCCGGATAATTGAATTCAATCTATCGAGAGGGCGCGGACGTCGTGCCCTCTCCGCTTTTCCGGGGCAGCGTACCCCGTGCGGGCTATTCTCGGGGCCGTCAAGGGGTCTATTTTCGCATCCGCGCGCGAGGTGGTATAAATACCCTATGAAACGAGGTTGCGAAAATAAGGGCCTTCTCGACGCTCTCCGTGTGTGCCCTCTCCGAACGGGTGCACATGGGCGCGTTCTATCGTGCACCGTGGGGCGCGTGAGAGCCGTTTTTAGCGCGTTCCGCACGTCGGGCGGGCGTCTATACGTCCCCGGGGCTTTACGGGGCCGCTATGGGTCTTGTAGGGCATGAGAAAACCCCGTGATATTCTCACGGGGTGAAGTGAAATCCGGGGGCGTTTTGTTCTGTCCAGAATCGGACGCGGGTCATCACGTGTTCGGGCGGGATCATGGGGATATTATACAGGGTGCTAAGGGCGGGCGGCCTCATGTAAACCCCCTGACCGTACGCGGGCAGCGTTTCAAGCCCTGTTTCGTCAAGAATGTTTCGGCTGTCCTGTTTTGACCGTGTGCGAAGTCCGAAACGGGCGTCAAAATTTACTTTGATTTCCGTTGGTATAACTTTGGCAATGGGGGTTTGAGTACAGGCGATGACGTGAACGCGGGCGGCGCGTCCGATTTGGCACAGTCGTTGTATTAAGGGTTGACAGGTTTTCCGGTTCGTTGTCATTAAATCCGCGAGCTCATCGATAATCACGTACACGTCGCCGCCCGGGTATTTCTTCACGCCGTCCGCTTGCATACGTGTGAAGCGGTATTCGGTCAAGTTCATAGCATAGTGGAGGGCGTCGGGCATTGTATCGGGTTCGCTTGCATATTTCAAGGTATGGGGAAGCGGGCGAAACTCGGAGAGTTCAACCCGCTTCGGATCAATGAGAATGAAGGACGCTTCACCCGGGGCGTTGTATAGGGCGGTATATATCAAGGCATTTACAAGAACACTTTTCCCGCTCCCCGTCGTCCCTGCTATGAGTAAATGAGGTTGTTTGAGGGCGTCCGCGTATAGGTCATATATCAGCCCCGCGGGTTTTAACCATGTTTTCATGCGTTCACCTTCCCGGGAAGAAAGCTATAATCATATTGTTCTATGCCGTTGACGGTAACAACGGGGATATAAAACGCGGCATATTTTCCGACTTCTGCAAAACAGTTATAATATTCGTATGCGTTCACGATGGCGTCAAAGTCTTTTTCAATCGTTCCGTAACTGAAAACGTCGGATTCTGTAAAGTCTTTTTCTTTGTTGATCGCATGAAAGCCCGCCCAGATAGAATAGGGATTTGCATTTACAGGAGAGAGGATAACAGTTAAACCATGCTTGAAAGCAGTGAGGGCTTTCTTTTTCGTGATGCGCTTGAATGTAAAACCGTTTTTCGTGTATGTGTGATCGTTCATCTTCATTCCCCTTTCATCATGAAGCGCGCCCCGAAGAAGAAATAAGTTTTTTTCGGGTTGCACTCAATTTCGTCGGCGTATCTGTCGAGGTTTGTTTGTGTGCGGGTTTTGAGATTGAACCATTCGCGGGCGGTGTAAAGCTCATTTCCTACGAGAATTCCCGCCCATTCCCTATGACCGTTTTTTACTACCGAATAACGCACGTTGCCCGCTTCGGGTTTTACCTTGTAATATTTCATTGCTTTATGCCTCCTCTTCATTAAGTTCAATTTTAATATTTGTTAGAACATAATCCCACGCGGTGCCGAAGTGCGTGACGCCCCAAACATACATGTCGAGCTGCTCATTGTAAAATACGATTTCGTTAAACTCTTCAAGAATCCTTGCGCCGCAGTCGTCGACGATGAAATACTGAAAGATTTCGTCCGGCTCCTGCTCCTCTTCGAGTTCGCCAATTTCATCTTCGAGTTCTTCGATCTCATCGGAAAGCTCTTGAATTTCTTTTTCTTTCTCTTTGAGCTCTTCTTTTATGTCTTCGATTGAAGCGGCGATTGCGTGGGCCTTTTCTGCGTCTTCCGCTTCTTCCTTATCGTCTTCGAGCTCTTCGAGTTCGCTTTCGAGGTCTTCTTTTTCATCTTCGAGGTCGTTTTTCTTGTCTTCGAGATCGTCTCTTTTCTCTTCGAGCTCTTCGATCTCTTCGGAGTTATCGACGGTTCCGCTTTCCTGTTCCCAGTAACCGAGAACGCCGTCGGTTTGAGAAACGATGTCATTGTTCAAAACCGCGTCAAATGCTTTTGCAAGGGTTCGATAATCCACGTAACCATTTTCGAGGCCGTAGTCGGAAATTTTGTTTCCGTAAAAATAAGGGGAAGTCCATGTTTTCATAATGAATAATCCTTTCGATTATGTGCCCTCTTTGGGGGCTGTATTTTGTTTACGGCCTCATTATAGCACATCTTCCATCATGTGTCAATAGGGTTTTCAAAACTTTTTGCAATATTTCAGAAGATTTTTTCAAGGTACATTGAAACACTCTGCGCCTGCGCCCGTTGCATTGCCTTAGAGTATACCCTATTGACACGCCGCCGCACCCTACCGTGGGCCCGCTCCGGCCCGGATCGGATCGAACCGCGGCAGCGCGCCCGAAGGGCCCGGAGGGGGACTACAACTGTCGAAGCTCGGGCGGGTAAGCGTCCCGACCACATTTTGACATAAAAAGGCCCTTATTTTTGCAAGAAATATTTCAAAAACCTATTGACATTTCATATCGGATGTGCTATAATGCAGTCAAAAGGGGGTGCTACAATGCGCATCGGTTATATCAGAGTTTCCACAGAGGAACAAAACACGGCTCGGCAGGAAATTGCCATGAAGGAGCTTCAAGTAGAAAAGGTCTTCATAGATAAATGCAGCGGAAAAAACACAAACCGTCCTCAGTTGATCGAAATGATGAGCTTTGTCCGCGAAGGGGACGTTGTGGTTGTATCGGAATTCAGCAGGTTCGCCCGCAATACAAAAGACCTTCTCTCCCTGATTGAGCAGCTTACAGAAAAAGGTGTCCAGTTTGAATCTCTCAAAGAGAAGGTAGACACGTCTACTCCTACCGGAAAGTTTATGCTCACTATCTTCGGGGCCGTGGCGGAGCTGGAACGAGAATATATCCTGTCCAGACAGAGAGAAGGTATCGAGGCGAAGAAGGCCCGGGGAGAGTATAAAGGCAGACAGCCTATTGAGGTGGATAAAGCGGCGTTTGAGAAGGAGTATAAGCTCTGGAAGAGCGGGGAGATTACTGCGGTGCTCGCTATGAAACACCTCGGGCTGAAACCGAATACGTTCTATCGGCGGGTAAAAGAATATGAGAAAGGGGTGGCTGAGTAACCATGAAGAACAAAGTGCAGGAATATATGGATAAAGCCTCCGAGCACGTGCCGGGGCCCATTATGGTGCATTCCGTCTTTGACTTTAAGGGGAACGAAGAACTCTTTGGATTTCTCGGGTTATGCAGAAGGATGAACAATATCGTTAGTTTTGTCAAAGAAGACTTTGTTGTTGAACCTGATGACGACTTCGACCCCGTTTTAAACATGAAATTGATTATGTACGCTTGGCTTTCTACATCACCGATAGAATTGGAGCAATATTTATCCTACCTTACTGAAAAAGAAAGGTATTCCGAATGAATGACACTCACGGTTGCCTATGGTGGATCATGATAGGCTGGTGGTGGGTGCTTATTAAGTACACATTCATCATAGCCTGTTTCCCACTCTACCTCATCCTGTTAGCCTGTAAGCCAAAACCGAAGCCAAAGCAGGACTTGTCATGGATCGACAGGTACGAGGACTTTGACGCATTTATGTAAGCTCTTCGCAACTGGGCGGAGAGGACAGCCAACCGGGGCTTTTGTCCCGGTTTTTCTTTTGGAGGAAATATATGGACGGAAAAGAGCTTTTCCAAAAAATTTTTGAAGAAACAAAAAGGAACCCTGATCCGAAGCTCTATAACGATGCTCTCACGGTCTGCATCGAGGACAAGTTATATGAGGAAAACGGGTTATTACGAGGGAAGGTGGCGCGGGAGCTTTTGCGTGGCGGGCCGGATTCTGATGCACTTATGGGGGTATATAGGCGGTCTTTACTCTTAGATGCCCCATTAAACTTCGATGCGTATATGCAGTACCTTGAAATTGACCGCCCGGCGAGGGAGAGGTTTTATCTCCCGCGGAGGCGGGTCATGATCCGGGTGGTGCGGGCACTACAAGCTCTGGCGGACGACAAGCTGGATGAGCTCTTCCTGTCGATGCCGCCTCGTGTGGGAAAACTGTTGGCAGACGACACTCCGATTTTGACCACGGAAGGGTGGAAACCTCATGGTGATTTGCAAGTCGGAGATTATGTGTTTAATCCTGATGGAAAGCCAACAAAGGTTATCGCCGTGCATCCGAAGTATCATACCACTCATACAGTTACGCTTTCAGATGGCTCGCAGTATAAATGCCACTTCCGCCATGAATGGAAGGTATATGACCGCCGATTCGGGAAAGTGCGATTGCTCGAAACGCAGGACATGATTGGTCATCTTGAAAACGGTAAACAGTTCGGGAAGTCCCGGGGCCACAGGTACAATTTCCAACTTTTGGAGAGAGGCCCTATTGAGGGATCACCTCAGCAGCTTTGGGTGGAGCCTTACACTCTCGGAGCGTGGCTCGGGGACGGGCATAACACTCAGCCTCGGGTTACAGGGGTTGATGAAGAGATTATTGATGGTATTCGAGAAGACGGATATATCATTGACCACGAATATTTTCATAAAACCACCGGGGTTAAAACAGTAAACGTATCAGGTCTTAGAGAAGGTCTTCAAAAATATGGTATGTGTTACAGTCGGGATAGGGCGTGGAAGTATATACCGGAATGCTATTTGATCGCCGATCTCCCGAGCCGTTTGCGCCTGCTCGCGGGATTACTTGATACTGACGGTACGCTTAGAAAGAAAGAGCATAGATACGAATTTACGACAGCGGAGCCCAAATTGAAAGAATCCTTTGTGCAGCTCCTTGGTACATTCGGATGGAGAGTTTCTGCTAAGTTGGTGGAGCCTCATACATCGTCAAGCGGAATAGAAGGGAAAAAGGCTTATTGGGTTGTGAGTTTCAACCCGGACATGGAGATACCTTGTCGGCTTGAAAGAAAACAGCTTCATGAGTTCAGCAAAAAACGTAGACTTGCTATCATTTCGATTGAGGAATCCGAACCGAAGCAAGGAAATTGCATTACTGTGGAACGTGACGGTATGTACCTCGCGGGGTACAATATGCACCCGACGCATAATACCTCGATGCTCATGTTCTACCTGACATGGATTCTCGGGCGGGAGCCGGAGCTGTCTAACCTATACTCTGCATACTCCGACGTTATAACGAAAGCGTTATATAACGGTGTGCTGGAAATTATCAATGACCCTACCACGTACCTGTGGCACGACGTCTTCCCGGAGAGCAAGATTGTACAGACCAACTCGGCGGACGAGACGATTAACATTGACCGGAAGAAGCGATACCCTTCCCTTACCTGCCGATCTCTGTACGGTACGCTTAACGGGGCCTGTGACTGCCGGGGGATGTTGATTAGCGATGACCTGATCTCCGGTATCGAGGAGGCATTAAGCAAAGACCGTCTGGTCTCGGCATGGGGGAAGGTCGATAATAACCTCATCCCTCGTGCGAAGGAGACGGCGAAGATTCTGTGGTGCGGGACGCGGTGGAGTATTATTGACCCCATCGGTGTGCGGCTTGACCTCTTGGAAAACGACCCGGCATACAAAAACAGGCGGGTGGAGAATATCAACCTCCCCGCGCTGGATTCTGACGATGAATCGAACTTCGAGTATGAATATAACGTAGGTTTCTCGTCGGACTACTACCACCAGCGGCGCGCGTCTTTTGAGAGGAACAACGACATCGCGTCGTGGTCTGCTCAGTATATGGGAGACCCGATTGAAAGAGAAGGTGCGCTGTTTACGCCTGACGGGTTCCGGTACTATAATGGCGAGCTGCCTGACGGAGAACCTGATCGCGTGTTTATGGCGGTTGACCCGGCCTTCGGGGGCGGGGACTTTGTAGCGGCCCCGGTGTGCTATCAGTACGGGGAGGACGTCTATGTCCATGACGTGGTATATGACAACGGGGATAAGACCGTCACCCAGCCGTTGTTAGCGGAGGCCATTGAACGCAACCACGTACAGGCCGCACAGTTTGAAGCGACCAAAGCAACGGAGGCATACAAGGAGGGGGTCGAAGAGCTGCTGAAACAGAGGGGTATTCGGCTCAATATCACCTCCAAAGCTGCACCGACAGACAAGGCGAAGTTCCAGAGGATTTTCGATAAGGCTCCTGATATTAGAGAGCGGATGATCTTCCGCGAGAGCGGGTGCAGAGACAAGCCCTATTCCCTGTTTATGCAGAATGTCTTATCATATAAGGCACTTGGCAAAAACAAGAACGATGACGCCCCGGATTCGCTGACAATGGCGATCAATATGCTCCGCATGACAACCCGGGTGGAGATATTCAAACGGCCCTTCTGATTCCTCATGTTTACCCCTTGTCACGAGACATAGGGAGTGGTATAATGATAACGGGCAACCTCCATGTCCGCTGTTTTCCTATATCCTTTCCGCATTAAGCTATCCTATTCTCCGGGGTAGCTTTTTGCGTTTTTGCAATAACAAGAATGTTGTGGTTACAAGCCATGAACTATTGACAAGGCCACAGAGGAATGGTATAATGTAGTATGAGAAACCAGATAAAAACGAAGGAGGGGATTGAATGGCGGCAGGACGTGTGCTGACTGGTCGGAAGATTATCTATTCGGACGTGGATGTGATTACCGCTGAGAATGTCGTGGATGTTCTCAACAAAGCGAGGGCTACCCATATTACGAATCAGGCCGACATCCAGTACCTCTGGGATTACTATAAAGGCTACCAGCCGATTCTCGAACGGGAGAAAGAAACCCGGGCGGATATTTGCAATAAAATCGTTGAAAACCGGGCGAACGAGATTGTTTCCTTCAAGACGGGTTACCTCGTCGGTGAGCCTGTGCAGTACGTGAACCGTGGATCGAATGAAGCTGCGGGTGAGGCGATCAACCGTCTCAATGAGTACGTGTACGGTGAAAGCAAGGCGTCGGAAGACAAGAAGCTCGCTGACTGGTTCCATATCTGCGGGACATCGTTTCGTATGATTCTTCCCTCCCAGTCGGACGACGAAGAGGATTCCCCGTTCCATATCTACACTCTCGACCCGCGGACGACCTTTGTTGTCTACTACTCCGGCCTCGACCATCATCCGTTGATGGGCGTTCGGTTCGTCCAGAAAGAAGACCTCACGGTGGTGTTCTCCGTTTACACGCAGGACGCTTACTACGAGATCGTAAATGATGGGGTGCAAAAGATCGAAAACCGCTACTATAACGGTATTCCTATCATTGAGTACCCTGCGAACGAGGCGCGGCTCGGGGCCTTCGAGATCGTGCTCCCGCTTCTCGATGCGATCAATGCGAGTGCGTCGGATAGACTGGATGGGCTTGAACAGTTTGTACAGGCGTTTATGATCTTCAAGGGCGTCGACATTGAATCATCCGATTTTGTGAAGCTCAAAGAGCTCGGGGCTTTGAAGATTCCGCAGGACACCGACGTGGAATACCTCGTTCACGAGCTGAACCAGACGCAGACACAAACCTTGAAGAACGACCTCTACCAGACGGTTCTTACCATTTGCGGTATGCCGAACCGGAACGGGGGAACTTCGACAAGTGACACGGGTAGCGCAGTCCAGCTACGCGACGGATGGTCGGCTGCCGAGGCTCGGGCAAAGGATTCTGAGCTCATGTTCATCCGCTCCGAGCGGGAATTCCTCAAACTCGCCCTTAATATGATGGACGTTCTGAGGGGAATCTCCGTGAAGCTCGCGGACATCGGCATCCGGTTTACCCGCCGCAACTATGAGAACATTCAAGAGAAATCACAGGTTCTCGTTACCATGCTGGCAAATCCGAAGATTCATCGCAAGCTGGCCTTCGAGCATTGCGGTATGTTCGCCGATCCTGACCTCGCTTACAATATGAGTGAGGAACAGTATCAGGCCGAGCTTGCCGAAATGGAGAAGGAGTTAGCGGAGGACGAGAATGAGGGAGACGAAGTTACAATATCCGAAGAAGAATCCGTATGAGTACGCGGACAAAGTAGTCCGGTATCTCACGAAGAAGTCGATTCGGATGTTTACTTCGGCTCGGCTCCTTCCCTTCGATGAGCTAAACGTCCTTCACGGCACCCGGGACATCTACAATGAGCTGTACGGCATCATTAAAACGATGTTTCTACGGTTGGCGCGTCACGTGTACGCCGAGCAGAGAGCACTTTCTACTCACAGTAGAGAAGTCGAGCGGAAGATCACCGAGAAAACAGTAGACGGGTATCTCACGGCCTACAATCCTGTGACCCGGACGGTCTTCCGCAACGACCTTGACCGCTATGCTGCCCTGTATGCAGAAGCCGTTCTCGCCACCAAAGACCTCGATGGGGAGCGAGAACGTGCACTCAGAACCCTCGTCCGCAGACTGCGGGAAGAATCGATCATCGTGACCGATAACACGGCAGTTAAGGCATATAAGGACGCGGGCGTCGAGAAGGTCATGTGGCTCACGCGGCAGGATGAAAGACGGTGCGCGGAATGCAAAGACCGCCACGGTGAGATATACGAGATCGACGAGCTTCCCCCGAAGCCGCACCGTAACTGCCGCTGCTGGTGGGTGCCCGATCCGTTCAAGGAGGAGTAAATGCCGCCCGAATTGTGGGAGATTGTACAGAAGATTCTCAAACGCGGGAATACCGCGGAGATCAAATACGTCGGCGGACAGATCGTCGTCGTTGAAATCCAGAGACAAGTAAAGATAAAGAAGACCCTCGCAACTGGGTGAGGGGTTACAGCCAACAGGGGCTATGAACAGGAAACTGTTTGTAGCCCTTTTCTATATAGCCGGGTGGTGCAGAGGAAGCACGTCGCGCTCATGCCGCGAAGGTTCGCAGGTTCGATCCCTGCCCCGGCAATCTGTCAGGGAAGACGTTAAAACGCAGCGGGGAGGAAAACCTCGTCAACAAACGGAAAATACCGTCAGGGAAGACGTTAAAACGCAGGAGGACAATATGCCGAAGATTGATGTGAGCGGCATTAAGGGCTACGACAAAATGAGCCCCGAAGAAAAACTCGCCGCCCTCGAAGCCTATGAGTATGAGGATAACACCTCGGAGCTCGAACGGTATAAGAGTGCGGTATCGAAAGCGAATTCCGAAGCGGCTGACTGGAAGAAGAAGTACAACGACCAGTTAAGCGAGGAGGAGCGGAAGGCCGCGGCCTCTGCTGAGGAACTCGAATCCATGAAACAGGAGCTTGCCAGTCTGCGGCGTGACAAAACTGTCGCTGATTACACCGCAAAGTTCCTCTCGCTCGGTTACGACGCGGCCCTTGCCGGAGATACGGCAGCGGCATTTGCGGACGGTGACACAGCGAAAGTAATTGCGAATCAGCAGAAGTTCCTCGAAGCGCATGACAAATCCTTGAAGGCTGAACTCCTTAAAGGTGGGTCTACTCCTCCTGCCGGATCGGACGGGGCGAGTGCCATGACCCTCGAAAAGTTCCGGGGGCTGACGGACGAAGAACGGTTTAAGTTCGCAAACGATCACCCGGACGATTACAACAAACTCTACAACGGAGGTACTTAACGATGTCTAATACTCCTTATAGCAACTTCTTCCTCTCCAACGAAGTTGAAGACCAGTTCAACTCCCACCTCGATTTGCAGAACTTCTGCAAGATCGACCGCGGCCTCGTCGGCAACCCCGGCATGATCCGCAAGATCAACGTGTACTCCGCTACCAACGGTACGCAGAAGCTCGCGGTTGGCTACGGTAACACCCAGTCCATTGAAGTCGGTTATACGCAGAAGGACTACACCATCCTCCTCGCTCAGAACCGTTTCAAGTATTATGACGAGGATGCGATGACCGACCCGATGATCGTTCCGGTTGGTATGCGTCACGCTGGTACGGATATGTTCAATACCGTCAACGGCGACATTTACGCAGAATTCAAGAAGGCGACCAAGGTTGTCGTGGTTAGCTCCCTCGACTTCGCGGCCTTCGCTGATGCGGAATCCCTCTACAACTCCGAGAAGCTCGAAAACGAAAACATCTTCGGTTTCGTTCATCCGGCAGACGTCGCGGCTCTCCGCAAGGCTCTGAAAGATGACCTCAAATACGTTGAGGCGTTCTCCCGTACTGGTTATGTCGGCACCGTGGCTGGCATGAACATCTACACCAAGAAGGATGCTACTCGTGGTACGATCTGCACGGCTACCCGTGAAGCGGTCACTCTGTTCGTCAAGAAGGGCGTCGACGTCGAGCAGTCTGTTGGCTCTCAGCGTTCTGCGGACGATGCGAATATCCGTCTGAACACCATCTTCACGAGAAAGTATTACCTCGCTGCTCTTACCAACTACAACAAGGCGGTTAAGATCGTGCAGGGTACTGCGGCTGTCACCGAAGACACCAGCGTGAACGATGCTCACACCTACTACGAAGCGACTGGCCTTGGCTACACCGAAGTCACTCCCGCTGCTGGTGCTAACCCGAAGACCCTCGGCTACTACGAAATCACCCCCACGTCTTTTTAATCAGTCTGTCGAGTGACGCCGACATCGCGGCAGACGAAGACTTACTCGGTAAGGTCGTGGCAGACTTACAGGAAGACATTGAGATCGATCCCGTAGAAGGAACGATTGAAGGTACCCTGCATTATGTCACGGGCTATACCGGATGGAGCGGCGACGTGTCGGAACAGTCCGGTAACTACCTTGCGATTCATTCCGAGTGTGTCCCCGAGGCTGACAAAATTACTGTCGAGCTTGTCGGCGGCACGGTTGGACATCCCGTAGAACTGGGCGATGACGGCATTTGCGTGTACCGAATCACGGATAAAGACACTCAGAAAATCCGCGTAGTTGCGTGGAAGGACGATGCCTCCGTGGTACAGGAATTCGATCTCTCGGGCCTCACGTTGGAGGATTCGTAAATGATTCAGATTTACTCGGTGGTAGCGGGTAACGCTTCCAAACCTGCCGGGAACGGCGGGAAAAAGAAGAGCACTCCGAAACCAAAACCGAAATCGTAAAAGGAGGTGAGCAGAAATGACCGAAGCCGAGAAACTTGCAACCCTGCGAATGATGCTCGATGATGCAGACGACCCGGAAGATGACAACGTTCTGCTCACCTTCCTCCGCATTGCGGGCGAAAAGATCATCGCAAAAGCCTATCCCTTCAAAAGCGGCGAGCTGACAGTACCTTCCCGGTATTCCCTGCTCCAAGTAGAAATCGCTCACTACATGATGATGAAACGTGGTGCAGAGGGCGAGACCTATCACGGGGAGAACGGGATCTTCCGTACCTTCTCGGGGGCAGAAATCCCGGATGAAATGCTGGATTGCGTCGTTCCGCTCGCGGGGGTGGTCGTATGAAATGCCTCCGTAGAAACCGCGTCCCCTTCTGGTACTGCCTCTTTGATAGCAAGGTCGAACTTGTGGACGAGGACGGCAACCAGACCGGGGAATATGCGGTGATTTACAAGGCTCCCATGAAAGCGATGGCTAACGTCTCCGCCGCACATGGGGAGGTACAGGAGGAAGTCTTCGGACGGAACCTGTCGTATGATAAAGTAATCGTCATGGACGATCCCGACTTCCCTATCGTGGAGGACACGGTGCTCTTTGTCGACAAACCGCCGGAGGTGGTGGAAACATCCATTGCTATCGGAGTTGACAATAAGGGTGACCTCGTAACCACCACCATTAACCGTCCTCTCTATGATTACATCGTGAAACGTGCCGCACGTACTCTGAACACCGTAGCCTATGCGATTGAGCGGGTAGAGGTCACATGAGGGTCTCTGTCAGCGGCATAGACAGCGTGATTCGGCGCATCAACGGCACGGGTGGCGGTATCACGGAGAGAGTAAAGCAGCTTATCGAGAAACTTGCCAAAATCGGGCTGGACGTTGCAACGGTGAAATTCGCCGAGGCTCGATATGACGGCACAAACGACGTGCAGGTCTCGACGGAACGGGACGGTGATAACCATTGCATCATTCACGCAGACGGAAACGCCGTAGCCTTCATCGAGTTCGGAACGGGTGTGCACTTTTCCGAAGCTCATCCCGAGGCGGACAGGTTCGGGGCGATCCGCGGAACCTACGGACACGGCCTTGGTAAGCTGGATAAATGGCGGTATCAAGGTGATCCGGGAACTCACGGTGATCTACAAGATGATCCGACATTGCCCCATTTCGGATGGGTTGTGACATACGGTAACCCTCCTGCTCGTGCCATGTACGACGCGGGAAAGGAAATCCGTAACAAAATCGAGGAAACGGTAAAGGAGGTATTTCGATGATCGATATTGAGAACGAAATCTTTTCTGCCGTTTCTGCGGAACTCCGCACAAATTTCACGACAATCAATGTGTACTCCAAGCTCAACCTCGCTCCGACCGTCTTCCCCTGCGTGTGCGTCGAAGAGGCGGACAATGCAGTCTACCGGAAGACGCAGGACAGCGGCAGCTTGGAGAACCACGCGGAGGTCATGTTTGAGGTGAACGTGTTCTCCTCGAAAACCTCCGGCGCGAAAGCGGAGTGCAAAGACATTTTCGCCGTCATTGACGGCGTGATGGTAGGCCGTGGTTTTACCCGGCTTGGCAGACGTCCTATCGAAGAAGAGGCTCCTATTACTTACCGACTTGTCGGGCAGTACCGAGGAATCGTCAGCGATGGGACAACAAATGAAATATCTACGAGGTGATATAAATGGCTACTCTTACCAACAAAACCTTCCTGATGATCGGCTCGGGTTCTGGTACCATCACCTACGCGAAACTCGTGGACATTAAGGATTATCCTGACCTCGAAGATTCGCCGGAGACGGTAGAAACCACCACCCTTACCGATACCATGCGTACCTTCATCCCGGGTCTGAAATCCCCCGGCTCTTCCGGTCTCCCCTTTACGTGCAACTATGACGAATCCACCTTCTCCACGATCCGTGGCTATGAAGGCACCGAAAAAGACCTTGCCCTGTATCTCGGCGATGATTCCGGTTCTGACGGCAAGTTCACTTTCAAGGGCTACCTCACGATTCGTCTTCTCGGCAAGGGTGTCGGCGAAGTCCGTGAAATGGAAGTCACCGCTACCCCGTCCACCGCGATTACCTTTACGGCTACGGTCTAATCGGAGGTTTTTATGTCTAAGACAATGCGCGTGACCTACGACGGCGAAACGTACACTCTGGAATACACCCGCGAGAGCATTACGCTGATGGAAAAGCAGGGGTTCCGCATTCAGGATATTGGGGAAAAGCCTATGAGCACCCTTCCCGTCCTGTTTGCCGGAGCGTTCCTCGCTCACCATCGGAAAATCAAGCCCGGTGTGATCTCCAAGATTTTCGAGCATCTTCCTGACAAGGAAGGTCTCATCGACAAGCTCGGCGAAATGTACGCGGAACCTTTTGAGGCTTTCTTCGATGACCCGGAGGAAGGCGAGGGAAACGCGACTTGGGGAGCGGATTTCTAACCTCCCCTCCTGAGACAAAACAAGTCTGCTATTCGGAAGTGTTCGACGAGCTCTGCGGGTATTACCTCTCCATCGGTATGTCGTATGAGCAATACTGGTGCGGCCCCGCAGAGGCGGTTCGACACTTCCGAAGGGCGGATCAACTTCGGCAAAAGCGAAGGAATACGGAAATGTGGCTCCAAGGGCTTTACGTCTACGAAGCTATCGGGGATATGGCTCCGATCCTCCGTCCCTTTGCGAAACACGGCACCAAGCCCATTGAGTACCCCGCCGAGCCTTATGCAATAGACGAAGCGGAACGGGAAGCCCGTAAGAAGCGTGATGACGAGGCCAAGGCCGAAGAATTGCGCATCAAGCTCAAACAATGGGCGCAGGACGTGAACAAGAAATTCAATAAAGAGGAGGTGGAGGACGATGCCAAACGAACCGATGGAACGGATCGACATAGAGATTCAAGCGGAGACGGCGAGCGCGTCGAAGAAGCTAACGAATCTCACGAAGGCATTGGACAAGTTGAAGGGCATATCGGAAGCCCTGTCGAACCTCCCGGGTCTGGCACAGGTGGAGAAGCTGGGGGAAGCGATAGGCAAGCTGTCCTCGAACAATGAAGCCCTGTCGAAGGCCGTATCGAATCTTTCTAAACTCTCGAAACTTGATTTCTCTAATCTCGCGGGGCTGGATGAAGCGGCCTCCAACGTGGAGCGCATTGCCTCCTCTATGTCCTCTGTGAATATCCCTACACAGAAATCTCTCCGTGCGAATGTTCCGACCACAACCGCTGCGGTTGATCCGACTGCCAGCTTCCAGACTGGCGGGGTCGCACAGGTCGCAGAAGCCTTCGCAGAAGTTGAGCGGGTGGTAGGAGAAGCTACCGGAGAGCTTACCAACTTCCAAGCCCGTCTCGCAAACCTCGGCTTCAACTATGACACCGTATTCGGGCTCCCGAAAGTGTTCTCGGCTATCGGTTCCGCGGCGAGTAAAGCGGGTAGTGCTGCCGCACGAGCTGGGAAGAACATCATCAAGGCTTTTGGGAATGCAACTTTAACGCCGATTAAGAAAGTCGGGTCGGCAATAAAATCGGTGACAAGCCGTCTCGGGGGCTTTCTTAGCTCTCTGAAACGGATTCTATTCTACCGTATTATACGTGGCTTGATTAAAACAGTCACGCAGGGCATTAAGGAAGGGATTGACAATCTCTATCAATGGTCAAAACTCCTCGATGGGCCGTTTGCGGCCTCAATGGACAAGCTCGCCACCTCTTCCCAGTATCTCAAAAACTCCCTCGGCGCGGCATTTGCTCCGATTATCAATGCGGCGGCTCCTCTCATTGACGCGTTTGTGGACAAGATCGTTGAGCTTATCAATGAGCTCAACCGTCTCTTCGCTCTTCTGAGCGGTGCAAGCTCTTGGACAAAGGCCGTCAAACAGCAGAAGGAATACGCGAAAGCTGCGGGTAAAGCGGCTGATAGCGCGAAGGAGCTGAAAAAGACCGTTCTCGGTTTCGACGAGCTCAACCTTCTCAACGACCCGAACAGCGGTAGTTCCAGTAAGGACGACGACACCCCTGATTACGCAGGGATGTTTGAGGAAGTGGCCTTTGATGGTACGTCGTGGGCTGAAAAGTTTATGGCGAACCTCCCGAACTTCTCGGACATCTTCGACGTGTTCAAAAACGCGTGGGACAATCAGGGTGCAAAGGTCATCGAGGCTTTCCAGAACGCGCTGGCAAACATCCTGTCCCTGTGTCGCGCTATCGGAGAGACGTTCCGACAGGTTTTCACCAACGGAACCGGTCAGCAGACGCTTGAACTCATCCTTCAAATCGTCGCAGACATCCTCAACATCATCGGGAACTTCGCCGCGGCCTTTGAGCGAGCGTGGAACAGTAACGACAACGGTTTGCGCATCCTCCAAGCGTGGTGGAATATGCTCAATGACATCCTCGGCCTGTATCATCGGATTCTCGCTGCTACGGCAGAATGGCTTGCCGGGATCGACTTTGCCCCCCTGCTCGAAGGGTTTGCCCGTTTGAGCGAGGCAGTTGAAAGTGCAATCGCGCTGATTTGTCAGATTCTCGGTGACTTCTACGAAGAAGTCGTCCTCCCGATTGCCACGTGGGTCGTGGAGAAGCTCGTCCCTGCGGTTGAAAACGCGCTCGCTGCCATTGTGGAAGCGGTCGTTGCATTTGTGAAGCCCGTATGGGAAGGCATCCTCGACCTCTGGCATAAGATCGAGCCCATCGTGACTTGGGTTGAAGACCTTATCATTAAGATCATCGAAGGCGTTACAAGGTTCTTTGAAGAAATGCGGGCTGTCTTCGAGGAAAAGTCGCAGAAGATTCGTGAAATCTTCTCGGGCCTCGGAGAGATCATCGCAAAGCTGTGGGAATTCATCAAGCCTATTGTCGACCTCGCGGTCGAGCATATCGGCGGATTCCTTGAATGGCTCGGTCATATCTTCAATGTAACCATCGGCGCGGTCATTGACATTCTTCACGGCCTTATCGAATTTGTCGCAGGGGTGCTTACGGGTGACTGGGATCGTGCATGGAACGGCCTTGTCGAAATCCTTGACGGTGTGTTCGGATGGATTATCGAAGTCATCACGAGCGCATGGGACGCGATCAAAGAAGGCTGGGAGGCTACATGGGAATTCCTCGTCGGTGTTTGGGAAGCGATTAGCACCAAGGCCAAGGAACTGTGGGAGCCCATTAAGACCTTTTTCATCGAGATCGGTCAAAAGATCAAAGAAGCTGTCCTCAAAGCGTGGGAATACATCAAGAAAGGCACCGTCGATAAATTCACCGCAGTCAAGGACAAAGTTACAGAGGTATGGACGTCTATTAAGAACACCGTGACCGATAAAGTTACGGCTCTGAAAACGACGATTCACGATAAGTTTGAGGCCATCAAGAATACGGTCAAACAGGCGGTTGAGAAGCTGAAATCCTTCTTCAAATTCGACTGGGAGCTGCCGAGGATTAAACTCCCGCACTTCTCCATCGAAGGTTCCTTCTCTCTCAATCCTCCGTCTATCCCGCATATCTCGGTCGACTGGTACGCACAAGGCGGTTTCCCGCAGACAGGCGAGCTCTTTATGGCTCGTGAAGCCGGGCCCGAGCTTGTCGGCAATATCGGCGGCAGAACGGCGGTAGCGAACAACGACCAGATCGTGGAAGGCATCTCTTCCGGTGTGCGCGATGCGAATGAGGACGTGGTGAACGCTCTCTACGCTGTGGCGCAGCAGATTATCATGACAGTCCGGGAGAAAGACACATCCGCTTATATCGACGGGCGGAAGATCACCCGAGAGGTCACGAACGAACAGAACCGCACAAACCGCATGTATGGGCGTACACTTCAAAACGTATAAAGGGGGTATATCATCATGATCTTTGAGATAAACGGGATCGATATGCTCCCTTTTATCGCGAATAACGGCCTCAAATGGCAGCGCTCCGACATCGACGCGCCGGACAGCGGGAGAACCCTTGACGGGATCATGCACCGCGGACGTGTTGCGACGAAAATTCGTCTCGATATAACTTGTCGTCCTCTGACGGATTATGAAGCACACATCGTTCTTACCGCAATCCTGCCGGAATATGTGAATGTACGGTACGGAGACCCGATGAGCGGTATTGTGACGAAGGAAATGTATTCCAACAATAACCCCGCGCAGTTTCTCATGAGAAAAAGCGACGGGACGGAATGGTGGGCGGGAATTACGTTCCCGCTCGTCGAAAAGTGAGGTGAGGAAATGCAGACAGTCAGCAGTCTCTATGAGACGATTGCCGCGGGACCTCATCGCGTCGAAGTGCGGGTGAAGATCGACCAGCTTTCTCCTGCCGGAGATATTCTGTTTGATTCCGCGTCGGAAAACGTTCTTGACAACGACGGGGCACAGGTGAACGCGGAGGCGATCTTCCCTTCCGTGTTGACGGTAGAAGAAGCGGATTTGTTCGAGGTACGTTCCTCCGGCGCGCTCTTCCCTTCTGAAACGCTCTCCTTCGGCGGGTGCGTTTCCCGCGAAATCACCGTTCGCTTCTATCCTCACGGAGCGATCATTCCGCGCATGGCGAAGATTCAGCCGGAAGTGCGGCTCGTCGGCGAGGCGGGGGTGAGCGAATGGATTCCGAAAGGCATCTATTATACCGATACCCGCGATCTGGACAAGGCCACCGGGATTCTCACCCTCACGGGCTATGACGTGATGCTCAAAGCCGAAGACGTTTACGTCGAAGAGGGAGACGTCGGAGAATGGCCGCGGCTCATGCCGTCCGTAGTTTCCGAGATCGTTACCCGAATGGGCATCACGCTCGACGAGCGCACCGTCCTCGAAGATTACGAGGTGGAACTTCCCGCGGGCTATACCATGCGCGAAGTCCTCGGCTTCATCGCCGCGGCTCATGCCGGAAACTGGATCATCACGGACGACGGAAAGCTCCGGCTCGTTCGTATCGACGAAACCCCGGATGAAATCTCGCTCGGCGACAAGGCCGTCCGCGTCACGTCGGACGATCCGTTCGAGGAGATCACGCACGTCATTCTGAATCTGGACGAAGAGGTCTATGTAGAGGCTGGGAACGATACCGGGCGGACGCTTGAGGTCACCTGCCCGTGGGCGACACAGGCGATGGCAAACGCCGTCCTCGCGTCTCTGGAAGGGTATCACTATCAACCCTACGAGGCGGAAGGCACGCTCGTCGATCCTGCCGCGGAGATCGGGGACGAAGTGACCGTCGCCGGGATCACCGGGCTTCTCGCCAAACAGAGCACGACCTTCAACAGTTTATTCGCAAGCGATATTTCGGCACCTGCGGAAAACGAAATCGATCACGAATACCCCTACCAGTCCCCGGAACAGCGGGAGGTCAAACGTCGGCTGAAAACGATGCAGGTCTCCTTCCGCGTCGAAAGCGAACGGATCGCCGGGCAAATCTCCGCTGTTGACGGGCGCGTGTCCACCGTGGAACAAAGCATCGGTTCCATCATTCAGCGCGTCGAAGGGGTCGAAGAGGTCGCCGTCGCAACGGTTGAGGTACAATATGCGCTCTCCACATCTCAATCCACCGCGCCTTCTTCCGACTGGTCTACGACGGCTCCCGCGTGGGAAGACGGCAAATATATGTGGCAGCGGACCGTCACCACGTATGCAGACAGCACGGTAGAGAATCCGCACGTCAGTATCTCCGCCCCTACGTGCATTCAAGGCGCAAAGGGGCAGGACGGCTCTCCCGGCACGCCCGGTTCTCCGGGAAGCAACGGTTACAATACCGCTATCGTTTATCTGTATAAACGTTCCGCTTCCGCACCGTCCATCGGATGGAGAAACGACCTCACCTACAATTTTGCGTCAAAGACGTTGACTTCTGTTCCCTCCGGGTGGTCTCAGACCTTTCCCTCCGGGACCGATCCACTTTATGTGACGGCGGCAACGGCGTATTCGCAGGATTCTACCGACACAATCCCTTATACCGAATGGACGACGCCCACTCTCCTCGTCGAAAACGGCGAAGACGGCGCACCGGGGCCGCAGGGTGAAACTGGTCCCACCGGTCCGCAAGGGGCCACAGGCCCTCAGGGTGCTACCGGCCCTCAAGGGCCGAGCGGAAACGGAATCAGCAGCGTAACCATCACTTACGGCACTTCCTCGTCCCCGTCCTCTATGCCGTCAAACTGGTCGAGCAGCATCCCGTCTGTTGGCGAAGGCGATTATCTTTGGACGCGGAGCATTATCGATTACACGGATTCGTCAGTCCAAGATACTGTTAGCTACACATACGCGAGACAGGGTGAAGACGGAACCCCCGGCACTCCGGGTACTCCCGGTACGAGCATTACCGTAACATCTATCAAGTATCAGGCTGGCACAAGTGCCACGACGGCTCCGTCCGGCACATGGAGCAATTCTCCCGTGTCGGTCGATCCCGGAAAGTATTTGTGGACAAAAACTACTTTTTCGGACAATTCGATTGCATACGGCGTTGCCAGACAGGGCGAGAATGGCGAACAAGGCGTAGGCATCAGCAGCGTGACAGTTACTTACGGAACGTCTGCGTCCGCATCTACTCAGCCGTCGTCGTGGCAGAACAACATCCCTTCTGTATCGGACGGACAGTACCTTTGGACGAGAACGGTAACCGATTACACGGATTCCAGCGTTCCCGATACCGTAACGTACACTTATGCCAAACAAGGACAACAGGGACAACAGGGTGAGACTGGACAATCCGGTTCAAGCGTAACCGTTTCCTCAATCCAGTATCAACAGGGAGCGAGTTCCACAAGCGCGCCTACCGGGACATGGAGCAACAGCGTTGTGTCGGTCGATCCCGGTAAGTACCTTTGGACGAAGACCACGTTTTCCGACAACACCGTTGCTTATGGCGTGGCTCGTCAAGGCGAGAACGGCCCTCAGGGTGCTACAGGCCCTCAGGGTGCTACCGGTCCTCAGGGACCAGCGGGCAAGGGCATCAGCTCGGTTACGGAGTATTACGCGCTGAACAACAGTACTACGGCTCCCGCTGACAGCTCGTTTTCTACGACCGTTAAGACGCCTACGGCTTCCAACAAATACGTGTGGAACTACGAGCTCATCACCTACACCGACAACAGCACCAGCAAGACCGCGAAACACATTGCGGCGACGTATGGTGATACGGGAACTGCGGGCAAAGGCATCAGCAGCATCACGGAATATTACGCCATCAACAACAGTACCACGGCACCCGCTGACAACGCATTCGGAACAAGCGTAGTACAGCCCACGGCTTCCAACCGCTATCTGTGGAACTATGAACAGATAACCTATACAGACGCCACCAGTACGACGACGAGTAAGCGCGTGATAGGGGTGTATGGTCAACAGGGCGAAACCGGTCCGCAAGGGGCCACAGGCCCTCAGGGTCCACAGGGCGAAACCGGCGACACCGGGCCTACTGGTCCTACCGGGCCTTCGGGCTTGAATGTGGCAACGGTATTCCTCTTCATGCGATCTGACGCAGTTCCGACGAAGCCGTCGTCCGCCTTGACCTATACCTTCGCTTCCGGCGTTCTCTCAGGCGACCTCGCGGGATGGTCGCAGACGATTCCGGAATCGGAAGACGGCGAAGCGGCGATACAGGATTCGAGCGGGAATTTCGTGTTAGACAACAACGGGAAAACGATTGACGGCTTCTATGTTGCAAACCCCTGCTATGTTATCCAAGCGACAGCGGCAAGCAGCGGTTCGCAGGATTCCATCGCGGCATCCGAATGGTCTTCCCCGGTCATTTTCGTCGAGAACGGCGAAACGGGAGCAGACGGCGAACAAGGTGAAGATGGCGTCGGAGTCTCTCGGGTAGTTCCGGAATACTATCTCTCGTCGTCCGATCAAACTCCAACGGGAGGTGCGTGGACGACAACTTGTCCTGCATGGGCCTCCGGGAAATACATCTGGACACGTTCTCACGTCTACTTCGACGACGGCTCGGAAAACACGACGGAACCCGTCATTGACAACGCGATCAACGGCATCGGACAGGGCATGACGGAAATCTCTCAGACGGTAACGTCTCTGAGTGCCGATATATCCCTGACTGCGGCCTATGGTTCCGGCACGATTGGTTCCAATGTACGCGCTCTCTTGCAGCTTGTGGCAAACGCAGACAGTTCTGCCATTAACATCAAGGCCGACAAGATCAACTTCGCGGGTTTCACAACCTTTGTTCGCCCCTCCGACCTCGGTTCGGGTGGCTCCACCTCCATTGACGGCGGACGGATCACGACCGGACAGATTTCGGCGGATCGGATAGATGTCGCAAACCTTCATATCGAGAAAGTATATTATACTTCCTCGAATGACTATGTCATCATTGAAGGATTGATTTCAGGGACATGGGCGGGGTATGTTCGGCTCGGACTTCTCAATACTGCTCTTTCAACAAGGGGCGTTCTCATAAACGGTCATATCGCCGTTTTTGCAGAAGACGCGGTTTCCTCCGATAGTTTGCGAATTGACATCAGAAACAAAAAGGTATTCCCCCAAAGTGCAGGAAATTGGAATCTCGGAGACGCCACAACCTATTTTGACACCATACACGCGAACAAGTTTTATACACAAGGAAGCTATAATGGCGTGTTCTCCGATGAATTCCGCGCCTTGGGATCCTTCACTTTTGAAAATGCAAGTCGCATCGGCAAGTTCAGTTTTTCAAACGGCTCCTATTTATGCACAAATACAGCAGGAACACGGTTGATATTCGTGGATGGAAACGGAGACCCGTTTGATTTGGTATAACACAAGGAGTATAAAATGACCTACTACAACCTTATCACCGCGGTGCCCGCTTTCCAAAAACTCGTCGGACAGGCCCTTCCCCTCCCGATTGCCTACAAGCTCTCGAAAATGATCCGGCGCGTCAACGAGGAAATGGACTTCTTCCGCTCCCGCGCGGAGGAAGTCCGGAACAGGCACGAGGGGCCACGCTCCCCGGCGCAGACACAGGAGGAGAACGAACTGCTCGCGTTTTCCGTCGAGTGGGATATGCCCCCGGTCGAAATCCCGATCACCGAAAACCTCCGGTTGTCCTGCGCCGATCTGGACGCGCTTGCCGGATTCGTCACCTTCACCGAAACACAAAACCAAGATAAGGAGGGCTGAAAATGCCGAAATTCAATGCGTACCCGGCTGCGACGGACATTGCGAGCACGGATATTTTCCTCAAAGACACGTCCGGCGCGACGGGAACGAAAAAAGTTCCGTTCAGCGTGCTTCGAGACGCCGTTCGGGACGTCCCCGGCGATCCCTATACGGGTATCGACCTTACTGTGAAATTCGCAACGGAGATCACGGCGGCGGGCGGGAATCCGTGGGCATGGATCAAAAGCCGGATCACCAACGGTGATTTCACGGGAATCCATGTCGGCGACTACATCCCGTTCACCTGCACGAATCAGGCGGCAACACAGCTTCAGGCGCGGATCATCGGAATCAACACCTACAAAAACTATTGCAGTACGGCTGTCGGAAACCACATCGACTTTTGGGCCGGGCTGTGGCCGACGAAAAAGCCGATCAACCCCGCGAACTACAACAACGGCACATCGATTTCGGATCACCCGTGGCTGGCGTCCGACGCCTACCTGTACGCGAACAGCCTGTCCGGGCAGGTTCCGTCGACCGCGGCGGCGAACCCCACGCTTGCCGCAAAGGACTATACGTCGGACGGCATTTACTACTACATGCCGACTGCCCTCAAAAACGTCATCGTTGAAAAGCGGTTAATGCTTCCGAGACGGTACACCGCGGGCTCCCTGCTCACGGATGACAATAACTGGGGCTGGGCGAGTTGCGGCAAAGTCTGGTTCCCGACCGAGGTTGAGGTCTACGGCGCGCCGATGTGGAGCGGAAAGAGCGGGTATTCCAACGGCGGATCGGTGCAATACCCTTTTTTCGCGAACAGCATGAACCGGCTCGCGTTTGGCCGTGCGCTCTGGTGGCTTCTGTCTGCCTATGCGGGCAACTCCTCGTACTGGTGCTGTATCGCCGACTACGGCCCTGCCAACCTCAATGCCGCCTCCGCCACGAACGTCGCGGCCCCCGTCTGCTTCCGTATCTCGTAATCCCATTTCAAAATCCGCGCCCCTTGTGGGCGCGGAAAAAGGAGAATCAAATTGAGTGATGTATTGGCACGCTTTCGCGGGATTAACGTTCCGACTCTTCGGGTTCTGCCCGTGGAAAAAGCACACAAGGAGATGCACAAATGAACAACGAGAACAATGAACGGATGGAACAGATTCAGGCGGAAATCAACGCCTGTAAAATCCTGCTCCGCGACACGGACTATTCCCTGTACAAGCTCCTCGAAAACGTCGCAGACTGCGACACCTTCGCGGACCTGAAAACGGTCTGTGCGGCGTATCTGGAACAGTACGGCGACACCGTAGAGAAGCGCCGGGCATGGCGGGCGAGGATCAACGAGCTCGAAGAGGCGCTCGCAGAACTCGAAGCGGCTACACCGGAAGAGGCGGAAGAAGAAACGGAGGGCGAAGACGAATGACGTGGTATGAATTCGCGCTGGCTCTTTTGGGCGGCATACTCGCTTCAAACGGACTCTGGACACTCGTGATTCGCGTCCTCGACAAGCGATCTGGAAAGAACAAGCTCCTGATGGGCCTTGCGTATTCGGAAATCATCAACCGCGCGGAGCGATACATCGAGCGAGGCTATATCTCATCGGATGAGTATCACGAACTTGATCACTATCTGTATCAGCCATACAAAAAGATGGGCGGGAACGGAACGGCAATGCGCCTGATGGAAAAGGTCGAGAAGTTACCGTCTACGAAAGGGGGCGGCGATAAATGAGCAACGAGATCACGAGCGTCTTCGACACGGATGATTGGAGGTGATTCCTCTGATTTCTGATTTTCACCTCATCAGCAGACGGTTTACCGACCGCGATGACATTACAATCTATCCGATAGCCGACATCCACCTCGGAGCTGCGGAGCACATGGAAGCCGCTTGGAGGGAGTTTCGTACCCGGATTCTCGAAGAACCGAATTCCTATATCGTTCTCGGGGGTGACTTGATTTCTAATGGGATCAAGAACTCTATTACGAACGTATATGAAGAAGTCCTACGCCCCCGCGAGCAAAAACAGTTGATGACCGAAATGCTCATGCCGCTCAAAGACAAAATTCTGTGCGCTGTTTCTGGAAACCACGAACAACGGTCTTCCAAAGAAGTGGATGATTCCATCATCTATGACATCATGGCAAAACTGGACATCGAAGACCTCTGTCGGGAAAACATGGCGTTCTTGAAAGTCCAGTTCGGAAGAGAACACGCGGACGGGAAGAAAAACCCCACCTACGTAATCACCATCACCCACGGGGCGGCAGGAGGGGCGATGACCGGAGGCGTCGTTAATCGCATTGAAAGATTCGGGTACGCGCTGGACGGGGTGGACGCTTTGATTGTTGGACACTCCCATCGACCTTTTACCACTCAGCCGGGCAAATTGAAAGTCGACCCTCATAATAACCTTGTTTCGGTTCGCCCGTTCAAGATCATAAGCTGCTCCTCGTGGCTCGAATACGGCGGCTATGCCGCTCGGAAAAATCTTCTGCCGACCACCCATGCTCCGCAAAGGCTCACCCTATGTGCAAAGCAGAAGAAAATGATAGTTGAAATGTAGGTGATATGAATGCAAATTCCCTACTCAAAAGGAGCCTGTCGCGTCTCTTCCCCGTATGGGGTTCGGACGCTGAACGGCGTAACAGGTATGCACAACGGCATCGACCTTGTGGGGCTCAACGGAGACCGTGTACTCGTAGCACCTTGCGACGGCACCATTCGCTCCTCTACTTTGATTCCAAAATCAAGCGGTAACATTACGTGGGAATGGGGTAACTACATTCGTCTCGACACCCCAGACGGCTATAATATCTTTATGTGTCACATGGCGGAGAGAAAGGTCAAAGTAGGTCAAAAGGTAAAGGCCGGGGACATCGTAGGTCTACAAGGAAATACCGGGTACAGCTTTGGGGAGCATTGTCATTTTGAAGTACGAAAAAACGGCGTAACGGTCAATCCTGCTCCTCTGCTCGGCATTGAGAACAAGGTCGGTACTTACGAAAATGTGCAGAAAAACCCTGATAAATACACGAAAAATGGGTTGACAATTAGAAAGCTCAATGACTTCCGCATTGTTTATTACGACGCGCCGAAGGTCGGAGCGAACTATGGTAACTATGCGAATGCAGGTTTCTTCGGAAACTTCAAATCCTCAAACGGAACGATCTACACTCTCCCCGTCGCTAACCTCGTCTGCGACCCGTGGTCGATTCCCGCGGAAGGACGGCAGGATGTAAGCAAGTACGTTAAGAACGGAAAGCTGCGTATCGGAACTGCCGATAACTGGTCGACCCAGTTCAAGGGTAAGGCTGTTTCCACCCTCATCGTACCAGCCTCTGGAAAGCCCTACATTGCCGACGTAGTGGCACCCCCGGAAAACTGCTTATACGCGATTAGCGGCGTCCCTACGGTGCGTCACGGCGACGACGTGGACTACTATGGGTACGTGGTTAAACAGGGCTGGGACGTATCCTGTATGCGGGCCACATGGCGTAACTGGCTCGGAATCCGAGCCGGTGTAATTTGGCTGATCTCAGGGCAGACCACCGCGAGCAATTACATCTATGGGATGCAGTTCTGGAATTGGATCAAAGACGAGAAGTTCGAGGACATTATCTGTCTCGACGGTGGCGGCAGCTTCATTACCAAAATGGACGGCAAACAAACAAGAACGGCGGAGAACCGCCGAATCAATAACCTCGTGGTGTTCACATGAAACAGAAACCCGAATTCTCGAAACTCATCATGCTATGTGCAGGGCTTTTCAACGCTTCCGTAATTATTTTCACCTGCATCATGGTTTGGCGAACGAATGATTTATCTCCGCTTTCTTATCTTATTCCCTCGACCGCGGCAGAGGTAGCAACCGGAACAGCTTTCTATTATAACAAGGCAAAAGCGGAGAATAGACTGAAACTCATGAAAATTTACGGAATAGACATAAATGAGAAAAATTTTGATGAGGGGGAGGTGGGTGCCTATGATCGACCTTACGGAAATTATCTCGGCGATCTTAGCTCTTCTGGCAGCTCTGATTACGTCGTTCCTGATCCCGCTATTGAAGAGAAAGATCGAGGCTGAGAAGCTGGACGACCTGCTCGTGTGGGTGCGAATCGGCGTCAATGCGGCAGAAATGCTCTTCAAGGAAAGTGGTCTCGGAGCGGAGAAAAAGGCCTACGTTATTGAGTTTCTGGCCCATTATGGGTTCACGGTAGACGAGGATTTGCTCAATAATGTTATTGAAGCGGCAGTCCTCGAAATGAAATCTGAGTTATAATAATACACCCCTGACCATTAAGGCCGGGGGTGTTTTCTTTGGATTGTAAGGGCCGAGACCTCGGGGAAAACAAGAAATCCGAACCGTAAATAGTTCGGATTATCTTGTGGTGGTGCCCCAAGATAATCCAAATCCGAACATCTAATCGTCTTCGCATGATCGGACAGAAGGTTCAGAACATAGTCCACCCTGATCTCCCCGTCAGGCTCGTCGTAGACCGTCACAGAATTCACGAGGAGATCGATGACTTTGCGGCGGAAGTTCTCGTCCTTGAATTCTCCGTTGATAAACTTCGAGAGCCACCAGACGACGTGGCTTTCTTTGATGACAAGGACGTCCCGCTCCGCCTCCTCAATGCGCACTTTCAAGAGCCGCTTCTGGTCTTCTAAGTCCTGTATGCGTTTTACCAACTGATCGGAAGAGACCCCCTTCTCGATGACGGCAATGAGGTTATCAATACCCCGCTGGGTGTTTCCCAGCTCGACTTGAAGCGCAGGAATTACGGTGTTATGAGCTCGTTGATCCTCGCAATATTTCACCGCAGCTTTCGCTATCTCTTGAATGACGTCAGGCGTCAGGGAGGATATAGCGTCATTCGCTACAAGCTCTTCCAGCCACTCCTTCGGAACGGCCTTCTTCGGACACGTGTGCTGTCTCTTGTGAGTGGTACAGGTATAATAATAGTAGGTCTTCCCTCCGACGCTCCGTCCGCTTTCTCCGACCATAGGGGCACCACAATATCCGCAAAAGAGCTTCTGCGTGAGCAGGTAGTCTACCTTGCCCTTGCTACGTGCAGGGGCTTTTTTGTTTCTCGCTACCCGTTCTTGGACAGAATCAAAGAGTTCTTTGCTAATGATGGCGGGCATACCTCCTTCGATCCGCACGTCACCGTGGATGAAGACCCCGGTATAGCGTTCATTCGATAGGAGGACGGTGAAACTGTTCTTATTAAACTCCGCCCCGGTAGCAGTACGGTAACCTTTCGCGGAGAAGATTCGGCATATCTCTCGGATCGGCTTGCCCTCATTATATAATTGGAAGGCTTCTCTCACAATCTGAGCCCCAGCCTCATCGATAACATATTTCTTGTTCTCCACCTTGTAGCCTATGGGAGTAGACCCGCCGCAGACATTACACTTCAAGGCCGATTCGTGCATACCCCGGGTGACCTTCTGTGCGAGCTCCAAGGAATAGAATTCCGCCATGCCTTCAAGGACGGATTCGAGGAGGACGCCTTCGGGGTTATCCGATATACTCTCGGTAGCAGAGATCACCCTCACGCGGTTCTTTTTGAGCCGAGCCTTATAGGTCGCGCTGTCATAGCGATTCCGGGCGAAGCGGTCAAGTTTGTAGACGACGATCCCTTGAAACTTTTGTTTCTCAGAATCTTTAATCATCTTCTGGAACTGCACCCGTTTATCGGTGTCCTTGGACGCAGAAAGAGCCCGGTCGATGTATCGGCCTACAATCTCATAACCCTGCTGCTCGCAGTATTTTGTACAGACGTGATCCTGTCCCTCGATAGACTGTTCAGTTTGGGAGGACGATGAGTAACGAAGATAAAGTACAACCTGCATCAGAATTTTCTCTTCATTTCGATTACCCGTCCATAAATGCGGACGCGGTTCATATCGTACTTCTTGAACGTCCTCGGCGGATAGTAAGGGTTTACCGAGATAAGCGTAATAAATTCCTCGGTCAGCTCTACTCTCTTTACATAGCCGAGCCCATCCACGACGCAGACGGCAATCTGTCCGCTTTCAATAGTCTCTTGGGAATGAACGAGAACATAGTCTCCATCGTCGATAAGCGGAGACATGGAATCACCGTCCACGAGAAGGTAGAAGTACTCCTTCGGGTCGTACTTTGCATCGGCAACTTCATAGCCGAGAACGAGCTGCTGTGCGTATTCCCCCATGCCCGCAGAGACTTCCCCGTAGACCGGGAGAAGAGTTTGTTGGGGAACAGGTTGAGAATTTACAATATCTTTGTCCTTTTCATAATACAAGTCAATAACGCTCACTCCGAGATATTCGGCGATTTCCTGAATATACTTGGTGTAGGATTCACTCTTACCGCGGTTCCAGTCGGTAAAGACTTGTTTGGGTAAACCGAGGTGATTACACAGATCAACTTGGGTTTTTCCTTGCTCTTTCAAGAGCTTTTTGGTGTTTTCCAACACTCCCATAACATGAACCTCGTTGTTCTTTTGTGCAAACCACCAAAAGCAAGAAAAATTCCAACTACCCCTTGACAGTAAGAATGATTCTTGCTATAATATTACCAGTCCGAAGGGACAAGAAACAAGAAGATACCCCTTATCGAGCGTCTCCGGTGGTTTGTATGAGTTGGCACCTATACTATACCATAGCGGGAAGATAATTGCAAGAGGTATCGTAAAATCTTTACAACTTTTCGGAAAGGAGGAAAACATGGCAAGACACTACTGGAAGAGAACCGAGCCTTCCAAAGCGGACGAAGCTCGCATCGCACGGTGCGCCGCTCTCTATGAGAAAATCACCCAGTCCAAGGTGACGCAGGGGTTCCTCATCAATGAGCTCCGTGCACAGGGAATGCCGACCGACAGATCGGAATTCTCGAAAGTCCTCCACGGCGAACGCCGCGGGCCGAAGATCGACGTCATGCTCGACATGATCGACGAAATCTTAGAGGAGCTGACCCATGAGACAGCGTAAGTCACGTCTCAACCGAACCGAGCAGACCGAGGTGGAGAACCGAGCGGAGACTATCGAAGCCCTCGGCAATAGCATCGGAGAACTGCTCCAAACCTTCTTTGAAACTGAGGAAAATCGGCATGAATACGAACAATGGCACCTCAAAACTTTTGGACAACCCTATTCTTTCCCAACCAAAACGGTATAGGCTCTTAGCGACTATTCTGGCACTCGTGAGTGCGGGTTCCGTCGCTATCAGCGCGGCATACGCACAAGAACCCCCCTCGGCTTCTGTGCCCCCTGAGACGTGCTCCTGTGGCTGTCCGTACTGCTGCCTCGAAGCGGACGTTCCGACCTACGGTGTAGGGAGAACTGAAAAGGAATCTGAAAAGGCGATCGGTAAAGACGTCCTCGACTACACGAACGGCGTCTGCTGGGCTTGGGATGGTTCCTATTCCGAGCTGTGGGAAATGGAACTCTTCTACCGCATCGCGTACCTTGAATTTTGGGGAACAAGCGAAGAGTGCGTGAAGGCTGGGATCGATTCGATCCTCCAACTCTGGAAGAGTGGCTATTATGGCGACAGCCTCGGCAGACTTCTCTCTGCCACGTGTGAGACCGGGGCCTATGTGTATAGCCCTTACGCTTACGTTTGGAACTGGAACTACGATCAGAAAGGTCTCGAAGAGATCAAAGCCCTCTGCCTCGAACGGTTCTCGAACGGCCCGGAATACTGCGCCCCGTTCTTCCAGCTCTGGTACTATCCTGCATGGGCGACCCCGTGCTATGAGATCGACGGCGTATATTTCAGCACATTCAAGAGGTGAGTATGAACAATAGAAAAAGAAAGCCGTCCCCGTGGTGGCTCGCGGGAAACGGCAGGAACCCGACAGCATATCGGATCACAAATAGTATAGCATACCGGAAGGAGGATGTCAATGATTCTGATAACAAAATCTGATAATAAGCGGCATTTCATCAAATGTATGTTCGATTTCGCCGAAGTGCTCTATGAGTACCTCGGGCAGGACGCGGTTGACGCCTTCCGGGAATTCATCGAAGAAGCCCACGAAAAGGGGCAGGAAGACGCAGAGGAGGAGAAAGATGACGACATCGAATAAAGCCCTCGGCGCGTCCTACGAAGAAGCCTTCGCAGAAGAGCTCTTCAAGCGCGGCTTTTGGGTGCACCTCCTCCGTCAAACCGAATCAGGACAGCCCGCAGACCTCATCGCTTGCCGAAACGGAAGGGCGTTCCTCTTCGACTGTAAGGTTTGCATGAACGGGAAATTCCCTCTCGACCGGATCGAGGAAAACCAGAAGCTCGGTATGAGCGAGTTTACCCTGCGGGGCAATGAGGATGGATGGTTCGCCCTCCTGCTGGACGACGAGACCTACCTCCTCCCGCTCCACTTCATGATGCGCCATCCCATGAAATACCTCAACCGAGATCAGATCAAACACTACGGTATCAGCATCGACGAGTGGGAAAGAGAGTGGTTTGTGCTATGAAAGTATTGATCTCTAACGTCATCGTCATCACAGACCCCTCTTCCGAGCTCGTCGAATGGTGTAAGAAAGAGCTCGTCCTCGATAACCCCGAATTCGAGAAGAAAGACCGCATGGGGTTCTGGACGGGGGACACACCCCGAAAGCTCCGCCTCTACTCCGTGGACGGAAACAAGATCATCCTCCCCTATGGCTGTAAGCAGAAGGTCTTTGAATTCACGGGCCCGGAAGACGACATTGAGTATAAGTTCTTCCCCGCCACGGAGCGCGTACCCTACAACGCAGACGTCCCTCTGTATGACTATCAAAAGAAAGCCCTCGTGATGCTCTCCACCTGCGGAGGCGGCATCTTGCAGTCCCCGGCAGGAAGCGGGAAAACGCAAATCGGCATCGCCCTCACTTCCCTCCTCGGACGGCGTACCCTCTGGTTGGTACACACGCACGACCTCCTCCAACAGTCCAAAGAGAGAGCGGCCCAGTATATGGACAAGCGGCTTTTCGGTACGATCACCGAAGGAAAGGTTGACATCGGAGCGGGCATCACGTTCGCAACGGTACAAACCATGTGCAAGCTCGACCTGCTGGAATACCGTAATATGTGGGACGTCATCATCGTCGACGAGTGCCATAGAGCCGCGGGAACGCCGACCACGGTGACCCGGTATTACAAGGTATTGAACGCCCTCGCTGCCCCCTACAAGTACGGCCTGAGTGCCACGGTGCACCGCTCGGACGGCCTGATTAAGGCCACCTTCGCTTTGCTCGGAAACATCGTCTACACGGTGCCCGAAGAAGAGGTGAAGGATCGAATCATGCCCGTCACAATCTGCCCCGTATGGACAGGCCGAAACCACCTCAACGGGTGCACGAACTTCGACGGCACTCTGAACTATGCGAAGCTCATCAACTCCCTCTGCGAGGACGCGCACAGAAACGCGACGATCATGTCCATCATGGCGAGCGACCCCGACCACCCTTCCCTGATTCTTTCGGATCGGCTGGATCACCTCGACTACCTCAAAAGCCTCCTCCCCTCTGACATGGCAGCGGAAGCGGTCATGATCTCGGGTAAGATGCAAAGTAAGAAAGGCAAGGCCGAACGGGAAGACGCCATCGAAGGGATGCGGACTGGTAAGTACAAGTACCTGTTTGCGACCTACGCGCTGGCAAAAGAAGGTCTGGATATTCCCTGCCTCGAACGTCTCTACATGGTAACGCCTCAGAAGGATTACGCCGTGGTGGTGCAGTCCATCGGACGCATCGCTCGGGTGCATCCCGGAAAGGCCGATCCTGTGTGCTACGATTTCGTCGACAGCATCGGGTACTTACAGCGAGCCTTCAAAGAGCGGTGCAGACATTATAGGAAAGCGGGGGCGAAGGTTATTGAGTGATATACAGATTTTCGACTTCGAGGTCTTCGCCTACGACTGGATCGTTGTCTTCAAGGACAAAGCTACGAAGGAGTACGAGGTTTTCCACAACGACCCTGACGGCGTAAAAGCGTTCATGGAATCTCAACCTCTCCTCGCCGGATTTAACTCCAAACATTACGATAGATACATCCTTCAAGGTGTCCTCCTCGACTTCAATCCCGAGCAGATCAAAGAGATCAACGATTACATTATTAAGCTCAATATGGACGGCTGGACATACCAACCGTTCCGAGAGAAAAAGGTCTACTTCGATATGTACGACCTCATGGATGACTGCCAGCAGGGGCTCTCCCTCAAAGCAATAGAAGCCCACCTCGGCATGGACATCCGAGAGACCACCGTGCCCTTCGACATAGACCGTCCGCTTACCGATGAAGAGCTCGACGAGGTAATCTACTACTGTAAGCACGACGTCGACGCAACCGACAAGCTCGACGACCTGCGGAGAGACTACCTCCTCAATAAGCTCAAAATCGGAGAAGAGTGCGGCCTCGAACCAGCCCAAGCCTTGTACATGACAAACGCGAAGCTCACGGCAACCTACCTCGGGGCTGTGCCGCTACCGCATGACGATGAACGGGAATACAGATACCCTGAGAAACTCGTGCGACGGTACATTCCGCAGGAAGTGTTCGACTTCTTTAACAGACTTCGGAACAAAGAAATCCCGGATGACGAAATCTTCAAAGAGAAGCTGGACATCGACGTTGGCGGCTGTCCTGTAACCCTCGGCTACGGAGGAATCCACGGGGCTATCCCCTGCTACTCCGAAGAGGCGCAGGAAGGCAGAACGATCCGTAACAAGGACGTTGCAAGTTATTACCCAAACCTTATGCGACTGTTTGGTTATTGCTCACGGAATATCCCCTCCTCGGAAGTCTACGCGAGTACCATAGAGCGCAGAGTAAGAGCGAAAAAGGCCGGGGATAAGTCCACGGCAAATGCTTTGAAGCTCGTCCTCAATACGACCTACGGGGCCATGCTAAACGCTTTTAACAACCTCTACGATCCCCTCATGGGACGCTCGGTGTGTATTTCGGGACAACTCCTGCTCTTGGAGCTTGCAGAACACCTCGTGCGGGACTGCTCGACCTTGAAGATCATCCAGCTAAATACAGATGGTATCATGATCTCCCTTGACGACACCGATGTTCAGAGGTATCAAGAGATCACCGAGGAGTGGCAGAAGCGGACAGGGTTCGAGCTTGAAGAAGACCTCATCAAAAAGGTCGTCCAGAAAGACGTAAACGGCTACCTCGAAATTCAATCCTCCGGTGAAGTCAAGATCAAAGGCGGCGTCCTCGTCCGGGGTATCTCCACCGCAGGAGCGTTCAACGTAAACAACAACGCGGTCTGCATCGCCGAGGCCGTCAAGCGGAATCTCGCAGACGGAACCCCTGTCCGAGAAACCATCGAAGCGGACAACAACCTCCTCGACTTCCAGCTCGTCGCAAAAGCCTCCGGTAAGTACGATGCTGCGTTCCATGAGGTCAACGGGACGATGGTAACCGTGCAGAAGTGCAACCGCGTCTATGCCTCGAAGGACTACAAGCTCGGAACGCTATATAAACGCCATGCCGAGACCGGAACCGTTGCAAAACAGGCCGGGCTCCCCACCCACAGTATGATTGATAATGATAATCATTGTAGCATAGTGGACGTGGATAAGGAATGGTACATCCGCGAGGCCGAGCGGTACGTCAAAGACTTCCTCGGCATCAAACCTCCGAGGCGCAACACCCGCAAAGTAAATTCAATCAAAAAATCTATTTTGAAGGAGCTTATATGAAGAACCTTACACCCGAAGAACTCGGGAAAATGACCGTCACGCAGAAGCTCGCAGAAGCCCGCATCCGCTTCCTCGAAGGCGGGGTGCAGAAGAGCGGCGTCAACCTTCACGCAGAGTTCAAGTATTTTGAACTGGAAGACATCGTGCCCGCGGCTATGAAGATTTTCAACGACCTTCGCCTCCTATTCCTCGTTACCTTCCAGAACGACGTGGCGTTCGGGCAGTTGTTCGACCTCGACAGCGACGGGGTTGTGACCGTGAGCTTCCCGATGCGATCCATCGCAGAACCCGCGAAGTTCAGAATGAACGAGGT
>Ga0310786_10001096_pt1 | contig 43466 bp, 66 predicted proteins | sample AusTroGonzalo_MG_FD_203881 | JGI IMG/M metagenome (GOLD analysis project Ga0310786, IMG submission 203881) | Bovine rumen microbial communities from tropical cattle in Woodstock, Queensland, Australia - Gonzalo_03 (v2) (version 2) | ecosystem: Host-associated > Mammals > Digestive system >...
ACAAGGAACAGTGGATTGTCAAGATCACGCCGATACACGAAACAAACGCGGCAGTCCGAAACGGCTTTGATGTCGGGACGGCCTACACCGACTACGATGTGTACCGCCAATTCGAGGAACCGCTTCTTGAAATTGGATGGGATGTAATCGTCTTTGTACCGAGCATAGAGGAAGATTCGGACAGAATCACGTGCGGAAACGCATTGATAGCGGAACAGCAAGCAGAAAGCGAGGTGGAGAAATGAACGAAGACAAAAGCAAAAAGCCGCCTATCAGTTCCGTTGGAGTTCGGTTCGACGTGGATGTCAAGACGCGCATCTACTTTGACTTTGATGATCTTTATTACATCTACGACGGCCAGTTTAGCGGGGATATTTCTGAAGCCGAAAAAGTCCTCATTGGGCTTAAAAGAAAGGTCGAAGAACTCGAAAAAGCAATCGCATACGCGAAAACAAAAAGAGACGAAATTGCAAACAGAAACGAGGTGAAGAAATGAAACACAAAATTGACCCATCGGATATTGTGATGTGGTTTTTAATTATCATCATGTTCCTGTTCATATTTACGTTCGGAATCTACAGGTTTTACATCGAGCAAGAGAATGTATATCTCTTGAATGATTACCTTAAAAATGAGGTGCGGAAATGACCGCAGACAAACTCAAATTCCGCGTATGGGACACGGAAAACGAATGCTATCAGGAGAGGGACGCTGACGAAACCTTTATAAGACACAACGGAACCCTTATGTGCGTGTTTTGGGGCGACTGCGACACGATGCCAACGGAATACGTCGAGCAGGAAAAAGCAGTAATCGAATTCTGCACAGGCCTAAAAGACCACAACGGCAATCTCGTTTTCGAGGGCGATATTATCGCCTGGGGCGATATGTGTTTGAGAGAGGTTTTATGGGATGACGAAAAAGCAAGATTCGTCATGAAACAATACTCTTACAACGAAAAAGGAGAGTACACCGGAACGGGTGTACTTGAACCTCTCTTTGAAAGGACCATTTCCTTTTCTGAAATCGTAGGCAACATACACAAAGGGATATTGAAAAGATGAGCAAGAAAACCATTCACAGCGGATTTGACACCCGTGGCCGTCTCTATGTGGCGTGTTCCGAATGCGTCCGAGGCGGAAACGGAGATCAGTCATGCGGCGCGGGCGGCCAACACAAACGCTATCTCGGACAGATGTGTTTCTGCGGGGAACCTCTGCCGGAGATCAAAGAAAAACTCTTGAAAACCGAAAGGACACACCATGAATAAATTCCGCTTCGTTGACCTCTTTTGTGGCGGTGGCGGGAGCATTACCGGAGCCGTCGACGCCCTGAACGAGGCCGGGCTCCCCTATGAGGGGCGCGGCTTCAATCACTGGAACCTCGCTATAAAGACGATTCAGGCGAACTATCCGGAGATCATCCCGGACTTCGCCCGCGCCTGTACGCCTATCGAGGCGGTCACGCCGGACGAGATTTTCGACACCGACCCGCGCCGGATTGACGTTATCTGGGCGTCGCCGTCCTGCACACATCACAGCGTGGCGGCAGGCGGGAAACCGCGTTCAAATCAACTGCGGAGCCAACCGGAATTCATCCTGCCATATATCCGCCTGACACAGTGTCGGCGGCTGTACATCGAGAACGTGAAAGAGCTGGAATCATGGGGGCCGCTTCTCGACAAAGACACGCGAATCAATGGAAAGCTGTACAAAGCGGGGATGCCGGACCCGCGAGAGGCCGGCAAATTCTTTAACCTGTGGATTCGGGAGATCAAAGCCTCCGGATATAAGGTTGATATGGCCTACATGAACGCCGCCGACTACGGGGCCGCGACAAGCCGCGAGCGGATTATTATTCAGGCCGTCCGGAAATCCTCCGGAGAGAAAATCGTGTGGCCGGAGCCGACGCATTCGAGAGAACCGTCTCTTTTCAACTGTAAGCCGTGGCGGAGCGCGGCGGAGATCATCGACTGGTCTATTCCTGGGGAAAGCATTTTCACGCGGAAAAAGCCCCTCTGCGAAAACACCCTGCGCCGCATCGAAGCCGGGATAGAAAAGTATTGGGGCGAGTTTGCCGAGCCGTTTTTAATCGTCCTTCGCGGGACGAAAGACAAACAGCTTGCATCCTCCGCAATCCCCGTTTCCATGCCGCTCCCGACCATTACAGCAGGCGGCGAACACGTCGCCCTGATCTCGCCGATTTGGCTTGATTTGGCACACACGAAGAACGGCGGCGTCTCCGGCTCGGTAAACGAACCGCTCAACACCATAACCTGTTCTCGCGGGACACACGCGGTAATCTCGCCGAGCATCCGTCCGCTGTTCGTGCCGCAACACGGCGGCGGGACGGTGAAGCCCTGCGACGGCCCGCTTTCCACCATCGCGACGACCGGCTCCATTGGGATTGTCGAACCGTTCCTCATCGACTACCACGGGACCAGCGAGACGCAGAATTTGACGAAACCTCTCAACACCATACGGACACATGACCGTTTCGGCCTGATACAGGGGCAGATTTTGACGATGGAAGACGGGCGGAAATACAAACTCGACATCACACACCGGATGCTGACTGCCCGCGAACTGGCCGCCGCGACCGGCTTTCCGCCCGATTACGTTTTCGCGGGGAAAGATACGGACGCGAAAAAGCAAATAGGGAATGCTGTATGCCCCTGCATCACATCAGCGCTCTATCGGGCGTTTCTCGCGGCTTAAACGGCATTGACAACAGGGGCAACCAGTAGCGGCAACCACAAACCACGAAAGGAAACAACATGCAAATCAGATTCATCAAAAAACACCCTCGCGCGACCGTGCCGAAAAGATCAACCGACGGCGCGGCAGGCTACGACATGACGGCTGTTTCGATGGACGCGCCGGAGATGAAAAACGGCGTCGTCAGCTACAAGTACCACACCGGAATAGCCGTTGAGATTCCGCCCGGCTACGTCGGCCTCGTTTTCCCGCGTTCCTCCGTCGTCAAGACGGGGGCGATTCTCGGCAACTGTGCGGGGGTCATTGACAGCGACTATCGCGGGGAAATCTCGTTCGTGTTCTATGCGAACTCTTTTTCCGCTCCTTACAGCGTCGGCGACGAATCCACCCCGCCGGACCGCATCGGTCAGCTTGTCATCGTCAAGCATGAGACCATTGATTTTGTCGAAGCGGAAAGCCTCTCCGAGACGAAGCGCGGAGAAGGTGGCTATGGTTCGACGGGGCGGTAAATTCATCATCTCGGAACATGCTTTCACCCGTGCGGTACAACGCCGCATCACCGCAGAGGACATCAAAAAGGCATTGGATTTCGGGAAACGGATTTTCGACCTTCGCCGCCGCGTGTGCGTGTACGTCGCCAAGCTCGGCGGGCGCGAGAAAATAAACGTCGTGACTGACCTCCGAGGCGAAACGATCATCACCGTTTACAAAAGCAAAGGTCCGAAACCGCATTGGAAATAGCGTCGTATTGACACCTCCGGCATGGCTGAATATCAACTCAACCAAGCCGGGGGCCTTTTATGCCGATTGACATTTCCACAATTGACCTTTCCAAGGTCGACATCAACATCCTTTTTCAGAGGCAGAACGCTTTCTATTCATCGAACATCAAGAAGTGGAGGCGCGGGATGGCCGCATACGGCGGCGGCGCGGCATACGTGAATCTCGCGCTCATCAAACACACGAACGAAATCCCGCCGGAATACGCGGAACGTCTGGCGCGTGCGGCCTACGTGAACTATCCGCGCCGCGTGGCGACGCTCATCACGCAATACGTTCTCTCCAAACGCCCGACCCGCGAGGGCGCGAATTCCGAATTCGTCGAGGACTTTTCCCGGACCGGGATGCGCGTGGATGAAGTCATGCGTCAATTCTCGACGTATCTCAACATCTGCGGGGCCGCGTGGCTCTGCGTGGATTCTCCGGAGTTTGACGGCGAGCCGACCAAGGCGGACGAACAGCGCGAACGCCTCCGCCCTTACGGCATCGCGCTTTCCCCGATTTCCGTCCCTGACTGGCATTATGGCGCGGACGGAAAACTCGAATGGGTTCTGACTGCGGAAACACGCATTGACAACAAGGACCCGTTCAGCAACGCGAAAGAAATCTCAATCCGGAAACTGTGGACGCGGGACTACGTTGTCATCGCCTACCACGACAAAACCTCCGGAGACAAAACTGCCCGAATCGTAAACAACCCCATTGGAGAGGTCCCGTTCGTTCGACACGTGGAGGTCGACGGTTACGGAATCGGGGAAAATCACTGGTTCGAGGACGTTGTGAGAATCAGCGACGCGATTCTCAACGCGAATTCCGAGGCACAGATGAACGTCCTGAAACAGATGTTCGGCCTGCTTGTCATCCCGGAGGATTTTCTCGACACCGTGAAAGACCGGCAGGAAAACGGCGGAAACGCCGATTCCGGCGATTCTAACGGGGGGAAAGCATCGGAGCCGTTGTCTTATACCCTCGCCCGGTCCGCCGCCGTTTTTGAAAGCGCGGACGGCGCGAACATCACCCGCTACATTCAGCCCGCAGGAACCGAGACGGCGACCATCCGCACCGAAGTGGACGCCCTGAAAAAGGAACTCTATTCCGTTGTCGGCCTCGCCGCGAGCAAGGACACAAAGGCGGTGGAATCCGCAGAGGCCAAGGCCTGGGATTTCCTCAACGTGGAGGCGTACATGGAAACCCGCGCCGACATCCTCGAACAGTGCGAGGTCAAGGCGTGGGAACTGCTCAACAAGTGGCAACCGAATATCCCCGTCCCGTCCGTCTCGTACAACCGGAATTTCTCGACCCTCGACATCAAGGATGCCGTCGCCAACCTCGTTGAACTCTCCGGATTCTGCCAGGACAACGACCCCTATCAACGGTCTATCGGAAAGGTCGCCCTCTCTCTGCTCAACCGCATGTATCAGCTCCCGGCGGATGTCATGGAAGAGATCACAAACCTCATCGACACAAGCACGCCGGGCACGGACAAGAAGGAACAGCAAGAAATGATGGAAGAGATGCGGCGTAATGCCGAACTCGGCGGCGAGGAAGACGGCGACGGTGACGGCGACGGAGACAAGGGCGGCAAGGAACAGCCTGAAGACGGCAAAAAGAAGATCGGATTCGACAAATGAATTTCTTTTTCCTTACCCGCTGTTATCGTCCGGACAACATCCCGCGCATTCAGCAGAACTTGAAGGAGGTTTTCGCGGGCTCGGCTCACGAGTACAGTCATTGTGTCGTCGTAGACTTGACGCACGGCGCGAAACCGCATGATTTCAACGAACTATGCAACCGGAACACCGACGTGCTGTTTATCTGCCAGAAGCACGCGAACGATTCGCAGAACACATTCGGAATGGACGAAGCCGTCGGGCAGTTTGCCGAGGCGGGGAGTTATGTTTTCGTGCTTGACGACGATAATCTTCTTCATCCGCGCTTTCTCGAAATCTGCGAGGAATGCGGCGGCGAGGATGCCGTTGTGTTCAAAATCGAGGGCCGCCCGGAATTGGGAAACCCGTTCTCTCTCTCCGGCAGAAACAATCCCGTCGGTCATGTAGACTGGGCGAATTTCATCACGCGGGCCGAGGTGATGAAGCGCCTGAAAGTCACCTATGATTTCAACCCGCCGCGATGCGAGGACGGCGTTTTCTTTTCAAAGCTCATGTCGGCGGGCTGTTCGATAAAGTTTGTCGACAAGGTTCTCGCGTACTACAACCGGCTAAGGAGCGTCGTTTGATGTTGACGCTTTCAGCAAATATGAGTGTGATTCGCCCGCAGGGGCGTAAAAACCTGTAACAATCACCCAAAACCAAGGAAAAACCGCACTATGAACATCGCAGAAATCCTGAAAAAGGTCGCCAACAAAGAAACCCTCACGGACGAGGAAATCGAAGCCTTGAAGAAGTTCGACCCGGACGATGCCTCCCGCATCCCGAAGGAACGCCTCGACAAGGAAATCGAGAAACGCAAGGCCGCAGAGAAAAACGCGGGCGATCTCTCCGCCAAAATCGAGGAACTGAAAACCAAACTGGAAGAGCTCGAAACAAAGGACCTGGGCGAAGCCGAAAAGGCGAAACTCGCGTCCAAGAAGGAAATCGAAAAGCTCCAAAAGCAGGTCGAAGACCTCAAAAAGGCCGGAGATGAGGCAACGGCGAAAGCCGCCGCGCTCGAACGCTCCGCAAAAATCCGCGATCTCGCCGCCGCGAGGAAATTCAAGGATTCCGATTACCTCGACTACAAGCTGAAAGAAAAGGAAATCGACCTTGAAGATAACGATGCCGTCGGGAAGTTCTTCGGAGAACTCGAAAAGGCCGCCCCTCACCTTTTCGATTCGTCCGCAAAGCCCGGCACCGGCACGGGGGGCGAACAGCAGGGCTACAAGGGCGGAAATTCCGTGGACCTCGTGAGGCTCGAAGAACTCCGCAAGAAACCCGAATTCACGCAGTCGGAAGCGGTCGAATTCATCCGCCTCGAACAAGCAAAAAAAGCCGCTGAAAGCACCGATGCCAACGCGGCGAACTCCAAAACCTAAGAGGTGAAATTATGTCGTTCAATTTCGGCATGTTCAACGAATTCAGCGATCCCGTCGCGACCGCTGACCCTATCGTTTTCGCCACCGCGAAAGTTATCAACCTCGGCCCGTGGACCGGCAAATTCTTCGAGAGCATGGTCGCCCCGTCCGTGATGCTCGACGCCAAGGAATTTGAAATCGACAACCGCTCCAAGACGAGCCGAAACGGCGTCATCGGCATCTCCGGTTCCACCGCCGCCGCCTGGGACAACGACGACACCACGGACCTCAAGATGTCCGCCGATGCCGTGAAGGGCCTCACCGTCGGGCACGTCCTGAAAGTCGGCGATGAAGTCGTCATCGTGAAGAGCGTCAACCGCTCCGCCAATACCATTGACGTCCTCGCCCGTGGTATGGCCGGTTCCACCGCCGCCGAACACGCGAGCTCCGCCCCGTACAAGGTCATCGGCTATGCCGGTCAGGATGAAGACCTGAAGAACGTCGAAAGCGTCAACGAAACGACCGCGAAGTACATGAACTACGTTCAGACGGTCTTTGAAACCATCGACTGGACCAAGCACGCTGAATATCTGCGTCGCGGCCTGTCCGAAGTCGAGGCGGGCGTTATCCTCGTTCGCGAGGCTGAAATCCGCGTCGCCGAAATGCTGTCGACGATGGCGATCAACGGTGTCAAGCTGAAACAGACGGGCGACACCACCCGTTGGATGTCCGCCGGTCTGCTCGCACAGCTCCAGGACAACAACAGCGGAACCCGCCCGACCCTGACCTACAACGCGTCCGGCGACCTCACCGAGGCGAAACTTCTGGCCGCGCTGAAACAGTGCTTTGCGGCAGGCGGAAGCCCGGACACGATCTGGGTCTCCCCGACCGTCAAGGGCTACATCAACAACTTCAACATCGCCAACTCCAGCCTCGCGATCAACGCCGCGAAAGAAGATCACACCGCAGGCGGGCAGTACGTCAGCGCCATTGACTATGAAGGCCTCATTCTCAAAGTCCGCGTCGACGCCGACCTCCCGACCTCCGTCGCGGCAATCGTGACGCAGGCGCAGTGCATGAAGGGGTGGATGAAGGAAGACGGCCTCCGTCTCATCGACGAACCGTCCAAGTCCAGCCGCGAAATCCGGAAGTCCCTCCAGGGCTCTATCGGTTTCGGCATCGAAGGTGTCGGCAAGGACCATATCCTGATTACCGGCATCACCGGCGGCCCGACCGACCGCATCTACAAGACCGCCTCCGTGAATTGAGACGGCATGTAGTCGCCTGACTTGTGGGGCGCGGCGCGATCTGCGCCCGCCCCCTTTTTTCAACCACAAAACGAGGTACAGAACATGAACAAGACCGAGCTTTACAACACCCTGATTGACGAAGGGGAAAACCTCCCGCCTATCTCGAAGATCACCAAGGCGGAACTTGAAGCCATTTATGCGGACCGCCACCACGAACAGTCCCAGGACGAACCGGAACAGCAGGAACAGCCAGAAGAAGCCGCGCCGGAGACGCCCCAGAGAGAGCCGTCTTTCGAGAAAGCCCGCGAGCACGACGAATTTCCGCCGCTCGATTCCCTCGAACAGCAGGACGCGGAATCCGCCGAATCGGAGCACGAAGAAGAAGCAGAGCAGGAACCGGAAAACATCCCGCCTCTCCATTTTTCGTCCGCCGGTTGGTGTCCCGCGCTGAACCGCTCCTACTTTATCGGGTGGTTCCACCCCGTGACGCGTGCCGAATATGAAGCCCTCGCACCTTACGCCGACGGAGCCGCGAAATGACCGACGCCGAACTGTTCAACGCCGTTTCAAACGTGCTTCATGCCGGGCTCGACGCTGACTTTTGGAGGGCCAACAGCGCCAAGCAGACCGCCGCGTACAATACGGCCAAAAACGACATTTTCGCCCGCGTCTCCGGGCTGACCCTCGACAAGATCACGCCGGAGAACACAAACGTCGTGCTTGCAATCGCCGAGCAGGCGGTATGGCTTCTGCGGAACTACGAACAGCAGACCACCGGACAGAAAGTCGCCTCCGAATCCGTCGACGGGGCATCCACCACCTACGCCGACATCACGTTAGGCGGAGACGGCATCATTTCTCCGCGTGCGCTCGCGTACCTCGACCAAATCAAGGCCGACATGAAGCGGGCCGCGATCTGCAACGTCCGATTTATCCGAGGCTGAACCCATGCCGAAAAAAGTCCCGAAAGCCGTCTCCCAGACGCAGAAAATGATTTCCGAAATCTGCGGAAAGGCATTAGAGCAGATTCAATCCCAGGTGCTTTCCCATTTCCAGAAACACCCGGATTCAGCGTGGACCGGACATAATCTTGTAGACCTCGAAAAGACCGTCAAGGCGGCCTACAAGGATATGGGACTTTCCATCGGCAAGACGTTCTCCAAGGGCCTCTCAAAGGAAATGAAGGAGATGCACGCCAAGGCGGCGGAGGACTTGAAGACGGCAGGCCTCCGAAACGCTATCCTCGGAAAGCCGAATACAGGCCTCATCAAACAGTACATGGATTCCTCGTTCGAGCAGGTCGCCATGAGGACGACGAAAATGTCCTTCGATCACATCCGAGCCCTCCGGTCCATGTCCGCCGAAGTCCTCCGGACGGCCTCGCTGACCGGCGCATCCCGCGCCGAGGTGACAAGGCAGTTTTTAGCGCGGGCCCAGGAAATACCCGGCTTCAAGTTCACCGCCAACAACGGCGCGGTGTGGAGCAACGAGGCGTATTTTAACATGCTCGCCCGCACCGAAATGATGAATGCGGGCCGGGCGGCGTATGATGCGAAATGCGCGGAGGAAGGATGCGATGTCGTGGAACTCGATTATGGCGGCGTGAGTTGTGAGGCCTGCATGAAGTGGGAGGGCAAGCAATTCTCCCTCACCGGCGCAACAAAGGGCCTGCCGACGAAACAGGACCTCATCGACGACGGAGTTTTTCACCCGAATTGCACTCACAGCTACACAGCCGTGCCGGATTGGGACATCAAGTTTCCGGACAAGGACGAAAAGGGCGGCAAGGAACAGGACGCCAAGCAGGACGCCAAGCAGGACGCCGAGCAGGAACAGCAGGCACGGCAGGCGGCGGCACAGCCCGCACCGTTCCCGACCGACCCCGGAAAACTCCGCTTTGTGGAAAATCTCGGCGGCAGTACCGGAGCCGAACTTGTCGAGGACGCACAGGGGAACCGTTTCGTCCGGAAGACCGGCAACTCTCCCGAACATCTCCGCAACGAATGCGCTGTAGATGAATTCTACCGCGCGTCCGGCGTGAACGTTCCGGAGTGTAAACTCTACGAGACGAAGAAAGGCCCCGTCAAACTCTCCCGCTACCTCGGCGATACGGAATCTCTGGATAAATGGTGGCGCAAGGCCTCAAAGGAAGAGCGCGAGGCCATGAAAGAAAAGCTCCGCAAGGGATTTGACGTCGACGTGATCTCCGGAAATTGGGATGTTGTCGGCATGAACCGCGACAACATTCTCATCAAGGACGGCGAGCCGTGGCGAATCGACAACGGCGGCGCGTTCGGCTTCCGCGCCCAGGGCGCACAGAAGAAGCCGGAGGAATGGAAAGCCGGTTGGCCGGACGATCTCTGGTCCATGCGAACGAGCGCCTATAACAAGGAACTTTTCGGCGGCGTCGACACCCTCGATCTCTGCAACAGCATAAGCAAACGCGACTGGTCGAAAGCCCTTGAAAAAATCCCGGAAGAGGAACGGAAGGTCGTCGAAAAACGCCTCGCGGAGGTCAAACAGCTTGCCGACCGTGGGAACGACTTCAAGGACAACACGAAGTACAAGCCGGAATCCATCGAGACCATCCTCAAAGCGTCCTATGATTACAGCAAGGCGGGCCTACGGGAAAAGGTCCCGCACGAGATCAAGGCAGAGCCGCACAGCAACACCCCGAACGAGAGAGACGGTTTCGGGTGGTTCCGTTCAACGTCGTTGAGCCCGACCGCACAAGCCAACAAGGATTTCAACCAGTACGTCCAAAAGGCTTTCACGGAAGCCGCAGACGAATTGAAAAAACCGAATCCGGACAAGACCAAACTCCGCGACGCATACGGAGCCGAAGACATCTTGAAAAAAGAGGCTCAAAACGGAAGCGCCGGGGCGAAATACTATCTTGAACAGCTCGAACGATTCAGAGAGGCGGAAAAGACTGGAAAACCGCTGAAAGGCGACGTGTACGGAGGCGTTTATGTCAAAACGAACACGGACCCCGAACAGCACAACAGCTTTATTTCGTACATCAACGACACCATCGGAAGGCAGAGCGTCAAATACAACGGCCAAGACATCCCATTGGACCCGAACTTTATCCGGAAAGCACAGGCGGACCAGGCGGGGAACAGTTTCGCGCACGATTCATGCAAAATGAAAATGGTCCGTCTGAACGCACAGGGCATCAAGCCAGACGACGCGGACCAGTCATATTTCACCGGCATATCAGATTATCAAACCAAGAATTGGGCGGACGCCAAGAAATACTACGAAGACCACCCGGACGAACTCGCCCGCGATACCGAGACCTATCTCCGCTATCAGTCCGCCGTACAGATAGCCCTTGAAAACACGAATTTCGAGGGGAAAGATCCTGCTACCCGTTCTATCCTTCTCGGACGCACGGAGGATGATAACGTTATGGCAAACAGCAAGGTCGGTCACGAGATGCAGGCCAAGCACGGCGTGAACGAAAGCCACGGCATTTTCCAGACGGTGGTTGTCGAAGGAAGCAACCTTACCGTCACCCGCGTACCGTATTCCCGCATCAGCGGGATTTACTTCGCGGAACGGAAGCCGGGCACGAACAGGGCCGGATTCTGCGGCAACGATGAAAACGAATTCACCGCCGACACGTCCGGGCTGAAAACGATGTATGTCAAGGAACATGTAGGGTCCGGAGAGAACATGAAACCGTACCGCGAAACCTACATCAAATGGGAAAAGGACGGCTACCCGTGATACACCAAATAAACCGAGCGGAAACTAAATCCATTTGCATTTTTCAGAAATCATGCTATATTATATTATCTTGCTTTCTATGCAGGAGAAAAAACCACAATGAAAACCACAAGGAGGCCTGAACATGCAGACATGGAAATACTATGAACGCATGGAAAGACAGAATCCCGTCTGCGAGGATGCGGGCGCGATTCTGCGAATCATTCCAAACTTCCCGGCTGTGCAATACACATATTCCCACATCCTCGAAATCGAAACGGAGGACGGGCGGTTTGCCTGCGATACGAAATATCCGTTCGTCAAATATGGCGGCTACTGCGCCTTTTGTCCGTTAGGAGAAAACCCCAAGGAACCGGACGAATTTGTTCAACTGCGGGGAATCAAGGACGGGGAAACCGTGGATGTCAGGCCGGGCCGGGCGTACCTGATAGGAAGCGATTTTCTAAACCCGATTACCACCGACCCGCGAATCCTCTGTATCATGCACAGGGCACACCACAAACTCGGCGCTCATCCAACGGAGAAACAGATTCTCGAATTCTGCAAGCACATCCCCGACAGGAAAGAGGCCGTCGCGTACCTGAAAACGATTCATGCACAGATGACATGTCTCCCGGAGGATGACATGTACAAGAAAATCGAAAGCGAGGAAAGGAAATAACCCATGTGGATTTTTTGTAAACTCGGATTTTTTTCTGCCGTACAGCACCGGGAACATCCCGAAAACCTTCTCATCCGCGCCCGTTTCAAGGGCGATCTCGAACGGCTTCTAAACGCCATGACCCCGGAAGAATACGCCCTTTGCGGGCGGCCCTCTGTTTCCTTCACCCCTGATGCGGATTATCGGTATCGGGTGGAGATTCGGAAAGTCGTGTTTGCCGAACTCATCCGGGAGCAGGCCGAGGAAATCGACTATGACAACTTCAAGAACGCCGCACACGACGGAACCGTCCGGGACGGGGCCTATATGGACGTCTGGCGTGCATTATGGGCCGCCCAGAACTTCGGGAAGAACCGGGCAAAGGTGCTTTAAGCTCAAAACAGACAAAAAAGCACAAAAATATACCAAGACAAGCCGCCTCCGGGGGAAATCTCCGGAGGCTTTTTTTCACTGGCGGCTTGAAAACGTGATTTTTTGATGTATAGTATTGATGTACCTCTCCTTGTGGTACATTCTGACCGTTGGTTCGTGGTTGACCCAACGGTCTCTTTTTTTACCTCACTTGATTTGTGGTGTTATTGTGGTGTTATCTACGCCGAAACAGATGTAAATGTTTGTATTACTTTGTCAAAAATTGTAAAGCGCACCGCGTCTTTTTACCCTCGTTTTTATGCTGAAAGTGCCCGGGGCGGGACTCGAACCCGCACGCCATAGGCGACAGATTTTAAGTCTGTGTGTTTAACCTCAATTTTTCGTTTTTTGTGGTGTTGTTGTGGTGTTATCTTGATTTTTCTCCGGATATGATGTATATTTTTGTATAGGTAATATAAACTTTGTACAGGCTTTTTCAATGGCAAAACCGAAAAAAAAATCGAAAAAAGGTCTCGGCTACCTCTATAAGCGCGACGTACACGGGCGCGAACACCCCGCGACAAGCAAGATTCCCGGCGTCTTCTGGCTCGACACAACCGGCGAAGACGGACGGCGGACGCGGCGGCGGCTCGAAGTCGACGGGAATCCCGTCACCGATCTTGAAACCGCGAGGGCAGAGCAAAACCGGCTCCGCGTCCCGTACATCACCGGAACGGAACTTGACGCCCTGCGTGCGGAACTCGGACGGCTCGAAGTGCGGCAGGCGGCGGAAGAGGACGACGCGGACCCGCCGCTGACACTGGACGACGCCTGGGACGCGTTCGAGAGCGCCGCGAACCGGCCCGAATGCGGGGCTGATACCATGAGGCAACACCGGAGCAACTGGCGCGATCTCGCCGCGTGGCTCCGCGCGAAATCGCCCGAAGCGCGGTATCTGCGGGAGATCACCGAGACGGTCGCCGGGCAGTACATGACGGATTTCGGTCGGCAGGCGATCAGCGCCAACACCTACAACAAGCGCATCGGCTTCTTCAAGATGTTTTTCCGCGTCCTGGGGAAACAGGCGCGGATTCAGACGAACCCGTTTTCGGAAATCTCCCGCCGCCGGATGCAACAGCACAGCCGCCGCGATCTCACGTTTCCGGAAGCCCGCGCCGTCCTGCTCCAATCCTCCGGAGAGATGAAACGCCTCTTCTGGTTAGGCTATTTCACCGGCCTGCGTCTCGGAGACTGCTGTACCCTGCGGTGGGCGGAGGTCGATCTCGCCGCAGAGGTCATCCGCCGCGTCCCGCGCAAAACGAGCGCGCACGGGAAACACGTGGTCGTCGGCATCCCCGCGACGCTTCTCCGGATGCTCGCGGAAGTCGAACCGAAGACCGGCTACGTCTGCCCGACCTACGCGGAACGCTACCTCAAATCACGCACGGAGCAGACGAACATTTCCCGCGAGATTCAGGCGTTTTTCATCCGATGCGGCATAGAGACGAAAGCGGAGGTCGGCAACCGCCGCCGGGCGGTGGTCGTCGGCTTTCACAGCCTGCGGCACACCTACGCCTCGATACACGCGGAGAGCGGCACGCCCCAGGCTTTGATACAGGAAAACATGGGCCATTCGAGCCCCGGCATGACCGAGCATTACGAGCACATTTCCGAAGAGACGGCGCGGAGAGTGGCCGCCGCCCTCGATCTGCCTCAAATCGCGGAAGACGGCGGCACGCGGGCCGAACTGCTCCGAATCGTGCAGACGGCAAGCGAGGATGAACTCGCCCGCCTGCTCGAAATCTGGCGCGGCCTCAAAGCCAACTCAATAACAGACCACCTCGTATGAGATCACGGGGAAAAAGCCCGTGAACATCGTCCGGATGTCTTCGAGTTTGCCGGTCAGCTTCTTTTCGCCCGTGTCGAGCTCGAACGTCCGCCCGGTCGCGCGGTACATCCCGAACACGATCTCCTTCCCCGCAGTCACCGCGAGGACGGGCCGCCCGTTCTTCGGCTTCGCCTCGGAACTCGCGAACAGCCGGGCATTCTTCGGCACGCCCGCCGAGGCCGTTTTCAGGACGTGGCAGAACAGCCCGCCGACGCCCGCGACCTTCGGGCAGTATTCGACGCATCCGAGGTTTTCCTCGCGGGCGAACTGTTCGATGCCGACGACCGGAGCGTAGCTGATGAGGTCGCCCGCTTTCAGCTCCGGAATGTGTACGAGCACGTCGAACAGGTTCTTTTTCTTCTCGGTCAGGCTCGAATATTCCGGCCTGCCGCCGCCCGTTACATAGATTCGTTCCTGGGGCAGATACTTCCGGATTCGGACGAAAAGTTTCTCCCAGTTTTTGTCCGTGATGCCACATCCCGGCATGTGCCATTTCACCATAGCGGTTTCCGAAACGCCGAGCTCGGCGGCAAGAATTTTCTGCGTGATCTTCCGCTCCGCGATGTATTTTGATATTGCATCCGCGATGTTTTTGTCTACCCTCATATCAGCGTACCTCCTTGATTGTTTTCAGCACGGCCTGAAGCGCGTCCGGCGCGATGTCAAGCCCGATCACAGCCTCGATTATGCGAAGCCGCAGAGACGATTCCGAGGCGTTCACCGTCCCGCTGTTCAACCCGACCACGCCGTTCACCGTGCCCGTGTTCGTCGCGTTCACCCCGTCCCCGTTCAAGTACACCACCATGCGCGGGAACATCTTTTCGAGCGTGGCGACCGTAAGCCCGGAGACGGGGCATTTGTCCCGTAAAATCTTATTCAAATATGAGCGTGACACGCCGAGTTTTCCGGCGACTTCCTCTTGTTTTCCGCGTCGCCCTTCGCATAGTCGGCGGAGTTCTTCGCGGATTAAGGATTCGATGTTTTGTTCCACAGATTTTCTCCTTTCTTGTAGTTTACCGGATTACCTAACATAGCACAAAATCAAGAAAATTCAAAAAAAATCAAGAAAAATTAAAAAATCGACTTGCATTTGTTCAAATGTGCGCTATATTAGTTCATGTAATCTCAAACGAAAGGAGGTCCGATGAAGCGGGCAAACAAGAAACAGTACCAGTACAAGGTACATCAAATCGCGCTGAACTGCACGGCGGACGAATTGAGGCTGTTCAACAGCATCAAGGAACACCACCAGAGAAAAACGGACAGCGACTGTCTCCGTTTCCTGATTCGTCAGGAAGCCGAAAAAATTTTCAGAAAAACTGCTCATGTAAGAACAAACACGGGAGCGTGAGAAAATGTTGGAATCCACCATCGCCACAATCAGGATGCTTGCCGAAGCTGACCCGGAGACGGACGCGGAAACGGTCTCCCGCATCGTGGCGGCCTGCAAGCCGCAGAGGAAGCGCCGCGACCTCATCAATGCGAAAGAGGCGTGTTCCATTCTCGGCCTCGGCTCCCGCATGACGCTGTACAACTGGATGAAGCGGGGCATCGTCCATCCCATCCGGTTCACGGCCCGCAAGGTCCGGTACGACAGATACGAAATCGAATCCATCGCCACCAACGGCGTATCATAACCAAACCACAAGGAAAGGAAGTTCAAGATGAACGAGACCACAACCACCACCGCAACCACAACGAAACCCGTCACCGCCGCGAAACCCGCCGCCGAAGCGAAGGCCGCGAACGTTCCGGCCACCGTTCCGGAGATGAAGCTCCAGGTCAGCGAAAAGATCATCGCGGCGCTCGACAACGCGACCGAGCAGGGCATCCTCGCCCAGACGATGAGCTCGCAGTTCAAAAAGATGTTCTGCCTCGGCGCGTGCATCAAGGAGCTGAAAGACCTGCTCACGCCCACAGTCATGGAGCCGATCATGGCCTTGCAGAACACGGCAATCGGATTTATGACCGATCAGGCGAAGACGGGCGGCTACGACATCGAGACGGTCCGGAACGCGATCATCGAGGCGGCAGTGAACGGCGTTTCGGTGTGCGGAAACGAATTCAACATCATTTCCTCGCGCTTCTACCTCACGAAGAACGGATTGAAGCGGAAACTCCGCGAGATTCCCGGTCTCTCGAAGAACGTCACGCCGGGCCTCCCGAAAATCTCGACGGACGGACAGGGCGCGGCGGTCGTGATGCACATCGAGTGGACGTATCAGGGGAAAACCCAGGTGAAGGACATCCCGTTCGCGGTCCGCGTGAATAAAGGCATGGGGGCGGACGGCATCATCGGGAAAGCGACGCGCAAGGCGTATGCGTGGCTGTACGAAGAGGTGACGGGTAATAGCGTGAGCGAGGGCGACGTCACCGACGACGCTCCTATTACGACGACGGCCCGCGAGATCAGCCCGCTTGAAGCGGAACCGGAAAAGGCGAAGGACCCGGCCACGCCTGCGGCTCCCGCTCCCGCGCCGACGCCCGCACCGAACGCGCCCGCGTTTGTCGACGGCGAGCTCGACATGTAAGGCGAACGCCTCGCCTGATACAGTGCGCGGCTCCGTCCGCGCACGAACCAAAAACCACACACAAGGAGATACAATGAACGAGAATATTCTCGACGCGATTCTGACGGCGGCATTTTTCGGCATACCCGCCGTTTTCACGGTGATCTTCACCACCATGCTCATCATCGAAGATTTCGGAAAGGAGAGCCCCAATGATTGATACGAACGAACCGGTCGTCGTCGACGCGGAAGTCCTCCCGGCGAGCGTCCACCATCCGTTTTCCCCGTCCCGCCTGCAAATGCTGAAAGAGTGTCCCGGCGCGGCGCGGATGCAGTACGGCCTTGAAGAGGTCCGGACGCCCGAAGCGGAAGAGGGTACGATGTTGCACGAGCGCATTGTGACGCGCGATCTGGGCGGCCTCAACACCGAACAGGAAAGCCTTGTCTGCAAGTGCATCGAATTCCTCGAAAGCAAGAAGACCGAGGACCTGAAAGAATGCCTGCAAGAGGTCAGGCTCACCATCCGCGACGGCGAAAACGTCCTGACCTACGGCACGGCGGACGTCGTGTTGCTGTACGAGGACTTCGCCCGTGTCATCGACTGGAAATTCGGGCGGAATCCCGTCACGGACGCGAACCGGAATCTCCAACTCGCGGCCTACGCCCTGGGCGTGATGCAGAAATACGGCGTGTCCTCGGTGGAGGTCATCGTGTATCAGCCGCGCATCTACGCGGTCACGGCGTACACCTTCACGAAGCCGGACAACATCCGGAAGAACATCGCCCGCGTCATCGAAGCGGCGAAGAACACCGAATATCTCATCCTCCATGCGGGCGAGGCCTGCCGGTACTGCCTGGCGAAAGCCAAGTGTCCGGCGTTCCGCGACCATTTCGAGGCGCTGACCGTTTCGCAGTCTCCCGCGCTCGACAATCCGGACGTCCTTCTCGAATACTTCGAGAAAAGCAGACAGGCGGAACGTTTCATCAAGGAAATCGACGAAGCGTTCAAGCGGTACATCGAGGAAAACGGAAGCCTCGGCGGGTGGCGGTTCAAAGAGAAGCCCGGCAACAGAGAGATCAAGGACGTTTCGGGCCTCTATCAGCGCATCGCGTATCTTGTCACGCCCGGCGAACTCTCGGCGGCCTGCAAACTGTCTGTGACCGGCGTTCTCGACATCATGGTCGAGAAATACCTCACCATCGCCAAGGCCGAAGGAATCAAACTCACGAAGACCGACGCCAAGAAAAAGGCGGAACAGGAACTCGGCGATCTGATTCAGCGCGGCAAACCGACGCGGACGCTCGTTAAGGAGTAATGCAGAATGGGCGGATGGATAAAACTTCACCGCGACATCCTGTCCTGGGAATGGTGGGATGAGCCTGTCATGGTACGGGCTTTTCTCACTATTCTCATGCTTTGCAATTCCGAAGATCAAAAATGGCACGGCCAGACGGTGAAAGCCGGTTCGTTCGTGACATCGCGGGCCAAACTTGCCGCCGTCTTGAAACTGACGGAAAAGCAGACGCGGACGGTGCTTTCACGGCTGAAAGAAACCGGCGAAATCACCGTGAGCTCAAACAATCATTTCACGTTGATTTTCGTCAATAATTGGGCCAACTACCAAGAGACAAAAGACACACAAAACGGCCAGCCGGAACAACTTGAAAATCAAGACAATAACGGCGATTTTCAAGAAACGAGGTCCGACAAAGGGCCAACCAAGGGCCAACATGAGGGCCGACAAAAGGCCGACAAAGGGCCGACAAAGGGCCACAAACAAGAACTAAAAGAAATATATTCCCCCCAGAATACTAACGTATTCTTGCCCCCCAATGGGGAACCGGCGAAAGCGAAGAAGAAAGTATTCGTGAAGCCGACGGTGGAAGAGGTGGCGGCGTATTGCAGGGAGCGCGGAAACAGCATCAACCCGCAGGCATTTGTAAGCCATTATGAGGCGAACGGGTGGGTATGCGGGAAAGCGAAAGCGCCGATGCGCGACTGGAAAGCGGCGGTCCGTCTCTGGGAGACCTACGACAAGAAACAATCAACCAACAGTCCCGCGAACCATGCGAGTTTCGACTATGCTCCGGACGAAAGCGGGACGGATGAAAGCAAGTGGTTTCAATGAAAAGCCTGAAAGACTGCATCCCGACGCTCGAACGGCTGAAAGTCCGTGGGATGAAAACGAGCATGGCGAAAGCGACCGCCGAGAATATCGCGGTGATGAATCAGAGCCTCGCGGAGGCGGGGTACACCGACGCGAACCCGAAAGTGTATGAAGTCATCCGGCGATACGGGGCGCTTCTTCTCGACGGGACGGCTGAAAAGGGGCTGTTCCTGAAAGGGGAATGCGGCATCGGGAAAACCTACGGATGCGAAGTCCTGGCGTATCTGTTTGACATGCCGGTGTTCACTCCGGAGGATTTCGCCGCCGACTTCAAGGAATGCGAGGGCAACCTTCACGATCTCGAAAAACAGATCATCACAGGCGGCGACTTCTTCGAGCGTCCGCAAAACATCGTAATCGACGAAATCGGGAGCAAGGACACGGTGAAATGCTTCGGGGAGGCCGAAAACATCATGGAAACGGTCCTTGACATGCGGTATCGCGCCTATCTGCGGTACGGCGTCTTAACGGTCGTCACGACGAACCTCACGGACAAGGAAATCCGCGAGCGGTACGGACGGCGCATCGAGGACCGGATTCAAGAAATGTTCTATGTCTGCCGCGTGACGGGAAAAAGTCTCCGTAGCAGATAACCCACACAAAACCAACAAACAACCAAGAAAGGACCCACCGCATGAACCAAAACCAACAGGCCGCGCCGAGGAAACGGAGGTACGGCAAAGACGAATTCGCCGCATTTACGACGAAGAAACTCATCCGAGCATTCGAGCTGAACATCGACACCGGATGTTTCCGCGACCGCGAAACGCTCGTTAGTCTGTTCCGTCTCTGGGGCATCGACCCGGCGCAGGTAGCGCGGAGCACGGAGACGGGGAAACACAGACACCTGTCCGGGCTCAACTTTCAGTACATCGAGGGCATCGCGAAATACGAGCCTCGAATCGTAACGACATGACGGTCAGAATGTACGAACACACAAGGAGACAACCACACATGAGAACGACACGCGAAAAACTGGAAAGAAAACTGGAAAAACGGCAGGAATGGGCGGAAAAGGCCCGCGCGAAAGGGGCGGCGGAATTCGCCGCCGCCGACAAAGCGGTCGAAGGGATTCCGTTCGGTCAGCCTATCATGGTAGGGCATCACAGCGAGAAGACGCACCGCCGGGCAATCGAGCGAGCCCAGGGGCACAGCGACAACGCGGTTGAAGCCTACCGGAACGCGGAGTACCACGAAGACCGGGCTCGCGGCCTCGAACGGCGTCTCGAAACGACGATCTTTTCGGACGATGAGGACGCGGTGGAGCGTCTGGAGGAACGCATCGGAACGCGCCGCGACTTGCAGGAAAAGTACCGGACGATCAACAAGATCATCCGGACGAAGCATCTCACGGATGAGGAAAAGCGACAGCAGATTTCCGCGACGGGCATCATCAGCGCGGAGCGTGCCGCCGAAATGGTGGCCGCCGGTCATGGCATCCCGGCATACGCGCTGACGAACAACAACGGGGAAATCCGTCGTCTGGAACAGCGGGTCGCGGAGATCAAGCGCCGTGCGGCGCGGCAGGCGGAAGCGGAGCAGGCCGGAGGGGTGGCGGTGAAGATCATCGGCGACTACGTGGCGGTGACGTTTGCGGAGAAGCCGGAGTATTCGATCATCCGGGCCCTGAAAGAAACGGGCTTTTATTTCTCCGGCGGCACGTGGCGTGGTCTGAAATCCTGCCTGCCGGAGTGCGTCCGCGATCTTCTCCCCGCGGAAACAGCCGCGGAAATCGCCGCGGCGGGAATGGAGCAACAGGCATGAGCAGTGTCCGGCTCCGTCAAGATCAAATCGACCGTCTCCGTGCCTCCGGCATGGGGGCGGCGATCATCCGTCACGCGGTGATGCGGTATCGTCGGGGCGACTTTGTAATAGGAGCGCAAGAGAAGCCGCGCGACAAGCAAAACATATTACGCGTTTTCGCGATCTGGAAGAAGCCGAAAGGGATTGAAGACTGGCAACTGCGGGAAATCCTGGACTGTCATTTCGCGAAGAAGGACGCGATCTTACAGGCACGTCTCCGGAAGGAAATGGAGGCGGTGGAACGCGAGATCAACGAAACGCTCGCGCTGATGCAGAAGCGCGGGTACATCCTGGAACAGGAGGCAGACGATGAGACATGATGCAATCCTGCGAAAAGCCCTTTCCGGCGCGGTCCGCGCCCTGGAACGCATCATCGCAGGGGGAGAGGCGGCAACGGCGGCGGAAACGGCCCTGGAGGCGGCAAAAACGGCATTGGAGCGGACGGTGGAGCCGGAACATGTGACGATCAGGCTCCGCGTCCTTCGCGTGCCGACGTGGACGGTCCGGTACAGCCAGACAAAGGGGCACGAGGGGAACATCGTGCAAACGGTTTATTCCGCGTCCGGAAAGCCCGTCTGCCGCGTGATACCTGGGAAGACGGAGACGGACACGGAGAACCGCGTACAGATGCTTGCCGCCGCGCCGGAGATGCTTTCCGCGCTTGTCGACGCGTGCGGGCAGATGCGGGCCTCCGGTCTCTGTTATTTCCCGACGTGCGAATCCTGCCGCATCGGAGCGGTCCTTTCGCGGTTCAAATTTCAGAAAATCGGCTTTAAAAACTAAATTTTGCGGGAAAATAAAAGAAATATGCTTGAATTTACTGGATTTACCGTTATATTAGCGCATAGAGTTATATTAAACCGCGCACAAGGACCAACGGTAGAATGCAACCTGAAACCACGATGGAAAACGACTGCCCGTCATGCTACGGGAAAGCCGAATTCTGGGGAAAACTCCCGGCGTGTTCGTCGTGCGAATTTTTCGAGAGTTGCAAGTGGTATATCGACAATCCCGACCCGTCTCCCGGTTGGGAAAGGTCCTCGACGGAGCATTTCACGTCTTTTGAGGCGATCCAGTATTCCGAGGAAGTGGCGGACATTCCCGCTCCGGAGGAATCGGACGAACCGTCTCCGGACGACGATTCCAACGAGCCGGTATTTTCGGCAAACGACATGCGGTATCTGCTTGAATTTCTGCTCCGGGACGTGGACGATTATTCGCTCGCCATCGTCGAATGTGCGCTCCGGTCGGACTGCACCTCCGCCGCCGATCTCGCCCGTGCTTTCAAGGTCTCCCGTGAAGCGATGCACCGGAAACTTATCGACACATGCGCGGCCTATCCGCAACTGGCGACGGTCCTCCGGTGTGTCCTGCACCGATGCGCCCGTCTGGCGAAACCCGAAACACGAGAAACCATAGCCGGGCGACGTGTCCGGCTTCAACCCGACAAGAATCAAATGGAGTTCAATTTCAATGGCTGATTTCAATTTAACCGTCCTCATTGGCCGCCTGACCGACGAACCGGCGCTCCGCTATACGACGAACGGAACGCCCTGCGCGGAGTTTTCCGTGGCGGTCAACCGGAAGTCCGGCGGCGACCGTCAAGAAACGTTGTTTCTTGGGTGTGTGGCATGGGGCAAGACGGCGGAGAACATTTCGCGGTATCTGCAAAAGGGCGCGTCGTGCCTCGTTCGCGGCTTTCTGCGTCAGGAATCATGGCAGGGCCGCGACGGCGTGAAGCGTTCGACGATCAAGCTCATCTGCGAAGAGGTCCAATTCCTGGAACGCCGACAGCAGGACGCACCGTCCGCCCCGCATGCCGCCCCTCCGCCGTCTTCCGCGTCCGGACACCGGTATTCCCGCGCCGACATCCCGGAATCCATGAATCCCGCGCCGCCGTCACAGCCTCCGTCCGCGCCGGACCCGCACATCGAAGACGTGAACGTCGACGACATCCCGTTTTAAGGTGAAACCCGATGCCGAGAAAAAAAGATAAAATTGCAAACAATGAAAACGGCGGACCTCAAACCGCCCAACCTTCCCTCTCGCCTGCGCCCGCCCGCGCACCCGCAGAAAACGAGAAAATCCGCGAGAAAAAGGCGGTGAAACGGCCAGTCCGGACGCCGCGTCTCACGAAGAAACAGGTCCTCGAAGCCTGCGAGGGATGCCTCGGCATACAGGCCAACGTGTACCGCAAACTCGGCATCTCCCGCCGTGCGTTCTTCGACTACCGGAAACGTTGGCCGGAGATTCAGGAAGCCATCGACAAGGAGCTCGAACACGGTCTCGACATCGCGGAGAAGAAGTTGATGGACCTCGTGAAAGCGGGCGATTTCCGCGCCATCACATATCTGCTCGACCGAAAGGGCGCGTCTCGCGGGTGGAATGCGGGCAAACAGCAAATTGAGCTGACATCGCCGCCGGTACAGCCGATCATCTGTTTCCACAACACGCCGCCGGAGAGGTCCAATGAAGACGACCGGGACACCAACCGAGAGACAACAGCTTGATTTCAATCTGAAATACGAGCCGATTTTCAACCGGGAAACCCCGTGCCGCTATTTTATGATAACCGGCGGGCGCGGTTCCGGAAAGTCCTATGCGGTCTCGACCGCCGTGTGTATGGACCAGTCCACCGCGACATACAACACCCTGTACCTCCGCCAGACGCTCGTGTCGGCCCATATCTCGATCATCCCGGAATTCTGGGAGAAGGTCGAATTGTTGAGCCTGACCGACAAATACGACCGGGGGCTCACGGAGATTTCATGCCGTTTCTCGCCGTGGAAAATCTTTTTTCGCGGCATCCAGACATCCAAGGGGAGCAACGAGGCACAGCTAAAATCCATTAAGCGCGTCGGCTCCGTTCTCATCGACGAAGCCCAGGAAGTGACCGATGAGGCGACGTTCGACCGCATCGACTTTTCCCTCCGCGACAAAGGCATCAAAAACCGCGTCTTTTTCTCCCTCAACCCTACGAACACCAAGCATTGGATATACCGGCGATTTTTCAAGGAACGCGGGATTCCGGACGATTTCAACGGGATAGCCGGCGATACATGCTACATCCACACGGACTATCGGGACAACCGCGAAAACCTCGACCCAGATTTCCTCCGGCTCGCGGAAGACTGCCGAAGGAACAACCCCGCGAAGTACCGGAACATCTTTCTCGGATTCTGGGCGGGCGAGGTGGAGGGCGCATTGTGGACCGAAGAAATGATTGATGCCTGGCGTGTGGAATCCGCGCCGCCGGACCTCGACCGGATTGTCGTCGCCGTCGACCCTGCTGTAACCTCGGCGGACGATTCGGACGAAACGGGGATTGTCGTCGCGGGCGTGAAGCGCATACGCGGCGAGGCACACTATTTCATCCTCGCGGACCGCTCGAAGCATTCGAGCCCGCAGACCTGGGGAGCGGCGGTCGTCAACGCCTACCGCGAGTACCACGCCGACCGCGTGGTCGCCGAAGTGAACAACGGCGGCGATCTTGTCGAAATCATGTTGAAAGGATTCGGGGAGCGCATCCCGTATAAAGCCCTGCACGCCTCGCGGGGAAAACTCGTTCGCGCCGAGCCGGTCGCGGCCCTGTATGAGCGCGGCCTCGTTCACCACGTCGGGCGGTTCGGATTGTTGGAGGACCAGATGCGGACGTATCAGGGCCGGGACACCGAGAAAAGCCCGGACCGCATGGACGCCCTCGTGTGGGCGCTGACAGAACTATCGAGCAAACGGGGCTCCGGCTTCATCGCGTAAGTTCACATTGACGGCTCCGGCATAGTAAACCAACCCCAGGAGCGAACCCATGAGCGAAGAAGCCCAAACCGTAACAGAAGCACAGGAAACCGCCGATTTCCTGACAATGACCGTTATTTCGGTGTGTTATGCCGCACACTGCCGTTTCAACGTCAAAAACGGCTGTATCATGCGGAAAAACGAAATCGCCAAAAACGGCCAGTGCATGAACTTTGAAGTCCGCAACGCGGAGCACATCCGGAAAAACCTCGAAGCGCGAGGCCTCCCGCCGGAAGAGATCAAACTCATCATGGCCGAGGTCGAAAAGAAAGAAGAGGCCGAAGATGTTCCTCATTGAACGATTCGCGCACACGCCCGCGACCATGCACAAACAGACCGGAGCGGTCGTTGACGGCCTGCCCGTCTGGACCTCCGAGCCGGTTTCCGTTATGGAGATGCAGAACGCGACGCTCGGCACGGATGAGGCCGGACAGGTGGTATTCGGACACGTTTTCCTCGTGCCTCCGCTTCCCGTCGACCCCGTTCTTCCCCTGCGTCTGACCGTCGGCGGCGAGACCTACGACGTGACCCATGTAAAATACTACCGCAACCTCGCGGGGAAACGCCTCGGCTATCGCTTTGTCGTCGCGGGAGGCTGATATGGCTATCCGAACGAAATTCCGCTTCTCCACCCGCGATCTCGGCGCGGGATGCAACAGATGCCTCATGCAACACAAACAGCAGGCGATCAAGGCGATGCGGGCTATCCGCGACACCCTCATCCGCGAGACGCGAAAGCGCGTTCCGTTCCGCGAGGGCACGCTTCATATCAGCATCACCGGCGACGTCGAAGAGTACGAGAAATCCCTCGCGGCGACCGTGTATGTGCCGGTGAACGCCCCGAACAAAGTCTCCGGAGAGGACCAGAGCATGTCCTATGCCGTGTGGATGCACGAGGGCGAATATAACCTCGGTCCCGGCTCGGTGGCGCATCAGGCGAGGACCGGAGAGAAGGTCGGGCCGAAGTACATCACGCGGGCCATCACCGAAAGCAGTCAACAGATCATCGACCACCTCACAAAGGCTATGAAACTATGAATTTTCTGGAACTCGAACGCGATCTCACCGCCTACGTCGCCGAAAAAATCGGCCTCACCGTAGACACCGACATCTTCCGGGGGCAGATTCCCGATTCCGCCGCATACGGGGCCGCCGTCCGGATTACCGGCTTTCCCGAAAACAACGACTATTCCCAGGACCTCGTAATGTTTCAGGTCTACGGGAAATACGCCACGCGGGATGAGGCCTGGAGCCTCGCCTGCAAATGCGCCGGGCTCGCTCCGATCTACGGCGAGAAGACCGAACACCACGTCCTGGCATTCATCCAGAACGAGGGCGGCATGAACGCGCCCGTCCTCATCGAGGACAAAGGCCGCCGCGCACAGTTCGTTTCGGTGAACTTCACAGCCGCCGTATTGACGCGCTCGGCATAAGCGAAACACCATAACCAAAAGGAGACTACAAAATGTCAAACCTGACCGCACAGGAAATCGAGACCCTGATTTCCAAAATCAAGAAGTTCCCCTACCTTGTCTCCGTCGGCGACGTTTCGCTCGGCCCGCTCGCCGGAGCCCCCACCGTCGCGCCGGATGTCGAAACCTCGGACGTCACCCTCTACGAAACCGAGGGCGAAATCGAGGCAAAGTATCTGACGAAGAACTCCGTCACGCTCACCATCCGGACGCGCAACGTCGACGCCGCCATGTCCCTTATCGGCGCGATCAAGAAAGGTGACAACCTCTACGCGTCCTCCAGAAAGAAGACAATCACGATGGTTCCGATCACCGGCGGCACGGAGGCGACCATCACGTTTGACAACGCCTATCTCAACCCCGGCCTCGACTTCGCGCCCGGCGAGAACAAGGACCCGAACGTTGTCAATCTTACCTACGAATGCAAGGCGGACCCGACGCGCGGCACGCCGTTTATCTACGGCGGCACGGTCTCTGTTTCCGGGTCCACCGTCTGATTCCGCCCCCTCTCACCATATCCCGCTCCGGGGGCCGTCCCAAGGTGTTCTCATCCACTGCGGGACGGTTTTTTTGTGCCCGTATTGACGAAACCGGCATTGATAACCAACAACCACAAACAGGATGAGGTGTTACAATGTCTATCATGTTCCCGGAGCTCACGAAAACCACCGTACATGTCGGTCTCGGTGACGGCAAATGGTGTGAGGTCAAAATGCTTAACCTCGCACAGTTCAACGAGTTTCAGAAATTGCAGGCGGACCTTGCCGCACTCGGCGAAAAGCTGACGACGAACGAAGAGCGGGTAAAGGCAATTATGGACGCCCGCAAAAAACTCGGAACGCTCGCCTGCTCGGTCATGCCGCCCGAATTACACGAACGCGTCCAGATGTTGGGGTACAAGGAGCTTTCATCGCTCGTTGATGCCCTCTGCACCGGCAAGGACGACAGCGAAAAGGACGACCCCGAAAAAAAAGTCGTATTCAAAAGTCAGGCGGTCGGCCCGTGAACGTTCGCGTCGACTTCGAGTATATCGCCCTCACCATCTGCGCCGTGTTCGGGTGGACGCTTCAACAGGTCTTCGCCCTGACATGGCCGCAGTTCGAGAAGATTTCATTCGAGGTTGAAAGCCTGCAATTCGCGCGGGCGAAAAACGAGGTGTATTTCGGAATCTGCGCCGCGCTCGGCGGCGGCAAGTCACAGGAAAACCTGATGCACGCCGCCGGGTCCTTTGTGACGGAGGAAGAACCTGAACTCGAATTTACCGAGGAAGAACTCCGCATGGCCGAGGAACGCATGGCAGAGGAACTGCGGAAACGCAAAGAGAAGGAGAAAAAAGACGATGTTTAATCTCGGTCAAATCGGCGCGGCGGTCACGCTCGACGACAGCGAATTCGTGAAGACGCTCGGCGGCCTCGAAAAGAAGACGTCAACCGTCCTGAAAAAGGTCGGCAGTATCGCCCTTGCCTACTTCGGGCTGAATTCCCTCCAGAAGTTCGCGGAGGATTCCGTCCGGGCGTACATCCGGCAGGAAAACGCCGTCGACGGCCTCAACCGAGCCCTGCGGAAACTCGGACAGGGCAGTTATTCAAAGCAACTCCAGGACGTCGCGTCGTCCTTGCAGAAGATCACGACCAACGGCGACGAAGCCACGTTGGAGGTGATGACGCTCGGCCTGAACATGGGTATCGCCGCCGACAAAATGGAGACGGCCACAAAGGCCGCTATGGGCCTTGCCGCGAAATACAGTCAGAAGCTCGACATGCGGACGGCTATGGAACTCATCGCCAAGGCCGCCAACGGCAACACCGCCCGCCTGAAAATGTTCGGCATCCAGATTGACGAATCGAAGTCAAAGGTGGAGAAATTCAATGAACTCTTGAAGCAGGGCGAGGACGCGTTCCCGCTCGCCACCGCCAAGACGTTCGGCCAACACCTGATACAGCTTCAGAACGCATGGGCGGACCTACAGGAACAGGTCGGCAATTTTATTGTGATGCTGTTCGATCTCGGAGACACACAGAAAGGCGTCCTCAACATGATTAACGAGGCCACCGACTGGCTCAAAGAGAACGTCGAAACGCTCGTTTTTGAAATCAAGTATGTGTATTCCTACTTCGAGGCGGGCGTCAAGAGCGCCTACGCGATCTTCGAGCCGATCATCCTCTACGTCTGGCGGTCCGTGAAAGATTTGGTGAACAACGTCGTCGCCCTGGGACAATGGGCGTTCGACAACGCGGACAAGATATGGGATGCCCTGCCGGACCTTTTCTGGGCGCACCTGAAAGACATTTACGAAGCGTGGAAAAAGACGTTCGACATGATCTTGAATCTCGCCGTCAATTTCGGCAAGGCAGTATGGCAGGCAATTCGCCACGGGAGCCTCGACGGATTCAGTCAGCTATGGGACGAACTTCAAAAGGACTTCATGGAAACCATGTCCGCAAGCATGGAAAACAAGGTGAAGGTCCTTATGGACGCGGGCGTTACCGAGATTCCGGAGATGCAGAAAACGGCATTCATCAGCGATGTTGTCGACATGTACAAACAGCTCCCCAACCGGCTTGACGGCGTGTATCGCGAAATGGGACAGAAGCAGGCCGGATATGTCGACGAATACTATAAGCGCCTTGAAGAGAAGCGGAAAAAGGCCAAGGACGAAGACGCCGAGATCACGGCGAATCCCGCAGAGGCGACCAAGAACAACGTCGCCGGTTCGTTCTCCGCCGCCGTCCTTGCCGGGCTGTTCGGCGTCGGTTCTCCGGAAAAGGAGACGGCCAAGAACACAAAGCGAATGGTCGCGCTCCAGGAAGAAACCAACCGCGAGCTCAAAAAGAAGAAAACCGAAAAATACACCAGTTGAGGCTAACAATGGGAATGGAAGTCAAACGCACCACCGACGGCTCCGAGACATGGAACAAATGGGGCAGATGCACCGCCGCAGAGATCAAATATCTTGTGCTCAACATCACGTCCAAGCGGGCGGCAATCCTCGCGGTCATCAAGGCCGCGCCCTCTGCCTACGGCGAATCAAACGAACTGCCCTTGAAAGAGTTCCGGTTCGACGGCTACGAGGGCGAGGGCAACGTCAAAGTGACCGCCGTTTACGGCTCCGAGGAATCGGGCGACGACACCTCCGAGGAAACGGAGGAATCAACCTCTATGTCCTTTGACTGCGGCTCCGGTACAAAGCACATGACGCACGCGCTTTCCCAGAAAAAGGTGTGGCCTCCGAACAGTCAGGACGACGCGGACGGCGGTATCGGGTGGAACGGAAAGTCAGGCTCCGAGGCCGAGTTTGCGGGCGTCGACATCCCGACGGCTGACATGCGCGAGGTGTGGACGAAGTACGTCAAGGCATCCCGCCTGACGACCGACTATAAGCGCCTCTGCATGGAGATGTACGGCAAGGTCAACAATAAGCCGTTCAAGGGGTGGGAGGCCGGAGAGGTGATGTTCCTCGGCGCGAACTTCACCTCCACCGTCGGCGACAGCCGCGAATTGGTCCCCGTGACCTACAATTTCCGCATCAGCGCGAACGAGAAAAACGCCAAGGTCGCCGGGAAGAACATCGGCAGTAAAAATGGGTGGGAATACGTCTGGGCGCGGTCCAAGACGGAAAACGACCCGAACACCAACACCCCGAAGGTCGTCACAGAGGGCATCTATAAATCCGAAGTCATCGAGTATGCCGATTTCTCGCGGCTCGGCATTTGAGAAAAGGAGATCAGCATGGGTATTTATCCAGATGTAACGCCCGGTCAATCGGTCCAACATTCCGCCCGGCGCGAAAACGAGATCAACGCTTTGCTCAAAGCCGCGAATCCGCCATCGGAAGGGCGCAATTTCGCGCGGTCGCCGCAATCCGTGATAATCCAGGCGTACAACGCCACAACTGCCGCCATATCGCCCGGACGGGCCGTCCAAATTGATATTACCGGCTCCCTGTCCGGTGACGCTTTCCCCGCCGTCGCGTTCGATGAGGAAGACACGGACGCGCCTTTCGGCGTGTTCTCCGTCGCCGTCGCCAAAAATGGCATCGCCCCGCTGATTCTTTCCGGTCCCGCGTCCGTCGTGATCTCCGGCTCGACCGGCGGCTATGCCAAGCCCCTTGAAGACGGCACGTTCGAGCGCGGCAACGAGGGCGTCCGCATCCTGCACCTCTCCGGAGGCACAAATGCAATCGTCCTGCTCGGCGACTACAAGAAGAACGTCTACGAGGCGGGCGAGGGCATCAACAGCGACGACATCACGGGCGGGACAATCTCGCTGAACCTAATCGGCGTCGGCGGCTGTACCGTTTCCCCGGTCGTCGGCTCCACCAACGGACAGATGCAGGTCTATTGCTCCGGCTCGACCGGCGGCGGAGGTGGCGGCGGAGACGGTTTAGACTACCCGCCCTATTCCGCCCTGTGCCTCGGAAGTACATACGGCCTGGCTCCGGAGTATGGTTTGGGCCATACGTTTATTCTTCCCGTCAAGGCGGGGGCCGTCGGCTTCTACGACGACGGCGGCGGCGCTATCGGAATGTGGACCAACATCGACGGCTCGACCTCTCAATACATCGAGAATCAGGCGGGCTCGGAGAGTGCCCCATACACGGCTCCGGAGGACGGATGGTTAAGAATTTCCGTTGTAGATCAGGGATTAGCGCCCGGAAAGTGTTTGAGTTTCTTTTCCTCGACCGGCGGATTCCCGATCTACAAATACGGGTCTTTCGGCGGGAGCACCGTCACGCCATACGCCTATACCGGCTCGTTCGCGGTCGCCAATTTCGACGAACCGTCCACGCCGGGCGAACCGGTCGTCGTCGAAGGACAGACAATCGGCATCGGAATTGCAGGGGAGACGGTCGCGCACTGCGTCAAAATCTACGATACGGACAACCGGAATTATTACAACGAGTACGCCGGGTATGTGCATATCGGACAGGACAAATACCGTGTAAGCAGTTACATGACGACCTACTCATCCGGGCAGTCCGTTTATCTGGTCGGCACGTTCGACGCAAACAACGATCTTTCTCTTGAATTCAAGACGATCAACGGCTATTTCCCGACGATCAACGCGAATCAATTCTGCGTGCGGGTGTGCTATGAGGCCGGGGGAAAGATGATTCAAGCCCAATATGGCGATATTGTTCAGCCCTCCCGCTTCCCGCAGAACCTTTCCGCGACCGTCGACGGCGGCACGGCGACCGTCTCGCTTTCCGGAAGCACGAGCACCGTCAAGATCACCGGCGGGACAAACGCGACCATAACCTCCGGAGAAAACGGGGAAATCGTTCTCAATGCCTCCGGCGGCGGTGACGGCATCGGTTATCCGGACTACATCGCGCTCGCGGGCGGCACGGCTTCAAACGCCCTGGGGACGATCACGGATGATGATTACGAAGAGGGCGTAACGCCCATTCCCGGCCCGTCCAGTATGCCGCAGAATCCGAAACTCGGCATCACCTATTTTCTGCCCGTTCCTGCGGGGGCTCCGATCAAATATTATGCCTCGGCGGCGGTCCTGGTACGCTTCGCGCCCGTTTCGGGCGGCGGGCATTTCTACTATGACCTGTCAAATGAAATGGAATGGACCCCGAATAGTGACGGGTGGCTTCGCATCAGCATCCTTGACGACGGCTCGCATTCAAGTGACTGCATCCGGCTTTATGTCGGCGGAGAGGAATGGTCCGATGCCGTCCCGCTGTACAAATGCGGCACGTTCCAGGGCGGCGCGACCGGAATCAACGCGTCCGTCTCCGGACATACGGCCTCGATCACGCTCACCGGCGGAAGCGGCTCGGTGAAAATGGTCGGTTCGGGCTCGGTCCAGATTTCCGGAGGCACAAACGGCGAGGTCATAATTCATGGTTCGACCAGTGGCGGTGGTGGTGGCGGCGATGAAGATGCCGTAATCATTTATCAGGAAGAGCATACCGAATTAGGTCAGATTACCGCGCAGACGAACAAGAAATACTACATCGCCCTCTTTGGCGCGCTGTATTACGATTCGGAATCTTACAATTACGTCTGCCAGTATTACATCACTTACGATCATTCGACTACGCCGTACACCATTGTCAGACACAAGACCGATTACAGCGATTTGGAATCCTATTGGCAAGGCGACGGATACAGTTTTGAGCTTGTTTTGCCGACACCGAATGAAGATTGCTATGTCGACATTTGCCTGTTCGCGTTTTCCAACATTTTGATTTCTTCGGCGAAGCCGATTTACAACTATCAAGGCGCGCCGTGCGCCCAGCCGTACATGCTCGGAAATCGAAATGTCAAGCTTGTCTATATCGCAAACGACAACGGCGGACGCTGGTATCTTTACGGAAACTGATATGACATATTGACATCCCCGGCATTGCCGGACAACCAAGGAGAACCACATGCAGAACATTGATATTTTTGCCACCGCAGACAACACGGTCGCCACCGTGCGGGATTCGGCCAACGCCAAGACGCTTTCCGCGCCCACGCTCGTTATCGGTGTTGCGGCGGAGATCACGCTTTCGCTGTTCGCAAAGGCCGACGATCTTCTTCCGCTTCCGCCCTCGATGTTGTCCGGAATCGTTCACTGGTCGTTTGTTTTCGACGACGATTTCAAAGCCTCAACCGAATACAAAATCGTCGCCTCGGAAGTGACCGTATCAATGGCGAGCTCGGACGGCGCGACCGACCCGATAACCGGCGCGTACATCCCGACGCTGTTCAACATCAGCATCCCGAACATGAACTCCGCCGCTCTCAACGCCTGGCTCGACGACAAGGCGTCCCGGTCCGGGCTCATCGGCGAGCTTGTCGGTTACGACAGCAACGGGGCTTTCGTGTTCGTCCTGCAAATTCAGGGCTTTACCGTGAGGAACCGCGTCACGGCATCCGGAGAAATCGAACCTCCCGCAGACATGCCCGAATATCTGACCCTCGACGCGGCCCGCGCGATGTTCCTCACCGACAGCAATCCGATGAAACCGACCCTCGACGTCGTGTCTCTCGAACCGGGCGGCAATCCGGACGTCGACGGTCATTATCTGTACTACGAAAAGACCACGCTCCGCATCGGCGGGACGCAACTCTACGAAGACATCTTTTTCCGCGAGGACCGCAAGGCCTTTGTCCGCTACAATGACGACATGCAGGCGTGGGTAATCTACAAACTGCCCGACCTCGGCGCGGCCACCGCGAAATTCTATTTCCGGTGGATTAAGACCGGATCGAATCCCGGCCCGATCTCCGGCGTGTACGACAACGCAAGCAACCCGCAAAGCGGATATTCTGCCGCTGTTACCGTGACACCACGTTACAATATCCAAGCTCAAACCTACTAAGGAGAAACACCATGCCCGAAAAAATTACCATTGATGTGTATGGGCACATTCGCGGCGAATCTGACGATTTCCGCGTGAAACCCGCAGACGTGTACCAGGTCGACGGCCCGGAAGACGACGACGCCGACGGCGACACCTTCGAGAGGTTCACCAATGAAACCCCGTGCGCCTTTCAGCGCACCAGGAAGCAGACCACGGGCGGGCGCGTCCTGATTCAGAAAGACGTCGCTTATAACGACTGGACGCTCCGCAACACGGACCTTGACTGGAAGCCGGTCAGCGTCGGCACGCTCGAAGTCTACCGTCAGGAAGTCATCGCCTCGAATCAGTCCTTCAACGCCACCGCAGGCGCGGCGATTACCGGCGCGACCATCGCGGCCTCTCTGCTGTACGGCTCCGTCGGCGAGGACACCGTTTTCGGCTTCTACAACGGCGGCATCGACGGCGTGGAACTCTCCCCGGCGGGCGTTCTCGGCGGCACGGTCGGGACTGCCGGGACCTATCAGGCACAGGTTTACATCCTCGCGCCTCTCGCCAAGCAGAAAATCATCACCATCACGCTCACCGTGGCATAAGGAGGCCCCACCATGCCGAAGTATGATAAATACCTCCACAAAGTCCGCGAGAAAGACAGAAACGGCGGCGGCTCTTCCGCTCTGAAATACGTCTACGGCTACGACCACGATCTCGACGTCACCTCCGGCGCAAACAAGTACAAGGCCGTCGTCCTCAACTCGGACGGAAAGACCTATACCTACGTCGACGCCTTTTCCCAGATGCCGTGTCACGCCGTCCGCCCGTGCGTTATGGACGACCTTTCCACCCGGCACGTGAATTATTACCTGAACCCCTCCAACCTCCACAAAAAGGCCCTCGGCGGCGCTTCCGATCTGACCGGCGGAGACGGGGATGTCATGGTCGAATTCCCGATCTCGTATTATCGCATCGACCATTACACCGACAGCAACACCCACAAGCACACCGTTTTTCTCATGTCGACGGAGAAGTTCCTCAACTCCGCCCCGTGGTCCGGATTCTACATCAGCCCCGGCGGCGACACCCTCCGCGTCCAGTACCTCGGCATGTATGCCGCCTACAAGGACAGCAACAACAAGCTCCGCTCGATCTCCGGCGTACAACCGACCGTTTCAACGTCCCTGGCGAATTACCTCACCTACGCTGGCAACAACGGCGGCTCCGTCGCGAACGATCTCATGTATCAATGGATGATGCACCTCTTCATTACCGAGCATCTGACCTGCAACACGCAGAGCCTTGCCGTCGGTCATGTCTTCATGTCCGGCTCGTGGCAGGCCTCATGGGTACGCAAGACGGGCCGCGCCGACGACATCCCGTATCAGGGCGGCGTGCTCGCCGACCCGACCGGCGCGGATGCCGATCTTGAAGGCTCGTGGAATACCTCGATCACCGCCGATCAGAAACAGGTCGCGTGCAAGTACATGATTGAAAATCCGTGGGGCTCCATCTGGCAGAACACAACCGGCACGCAGAAATACCAGGACGGCACGGAGGCCGACATCACGAGCGACGGCGTGAAGTTCTACCGCTACGAGGCGGGCGACTATCCCTCCGGCGAGGGCGTGACGCGGACCGCGTTCGCATGGAAAGACACGTCAGACAACGTGATCTACACCGCCGCCGCACATCCCGCCGTCGGCGCGGCAACGTACAGCGACACCGCACTCGAAAACAACCGCTCGAAGAACATCACCGCGTTTGATGATGACTATTCGCAGTCCGGATATTGGATGACGACGGACACCGACTGTTACTCTCAACTGTGCGCGAACCTCCCGCCCGGACCCGACCACAACCCGTTCCCGCCGGGCGGCAAAACGCCGGGCTCCATTTATTGGGTCTATCACGAATGGCCCAAGGCGGAAGGTTGGCCCGCGAAGTGGGACGACAGGACGATGTACCCGACTGCCGCAGGCGGCGGCTCCAATGCAACGGGCCTGACCGACTACTTCTATAACAACGTACAGGAAGGTCCTCGTGCCCTGTTCCGTGGCGGGTCCGCTTACACCGGCCTCGTTGCCGGTTTCGCGTGCGTGCACGTGTCCAACGCGGTCGGCTCCTCGTACCCGTCCTTCGGGGCCCGCCTCTCTGCGTGAAGACCGACAGCGGAAACGGAATCGGGAATCGGAAATCGGACGACCGAACACCGAATCCGCACACGCAGAGACCGAAATCGTCTGTCTGCCCCGAACTTTCGCGAGGGGCAGACTTTAACCTCAAACCTCCAACCAAATTGGGATATGGTGAATGCGGGTCTCCCCTCGTCCTCGTGCCCTGTTCCGTGGCGGGAACGCTAACAACGGCCTCAATGCCGGTTTCGCGTACGTGAACGTGAACAACGCGGTCGGCAACTCGAACACGAACATCGGGGCCCGCCTCTCTACGTCACAAGTCTTTTGCATCTCCATATCTCAACACCCGCCCAAGGTGAATCATCTATTCAGTGAGGCTTAGTAGCCGCAAGGCGAAAGGCCGTGGATAACCACGCATGAAACGCATCGGAAACATCTTTCAAGACATGATAGCCGTCGAGACGCTCCGTCGTTTTCATGTTGAGGCAAAGAAAGCAAAAGGCAAAAAGCGCCTCCGGTCCATGTTGGACTTCGAGGCCGATCTCGAAAACAACCTCGCCGCCCTGCATGAATCGCTTCTGAATGGGACATGGCGGATGCACCCGCTGAAACGGATGTACCGCCGCGAGGGACACAAACTCCGGATGATTGACTATGCGATATGGTGGCCGGACATCATCGTACAGCGGGCAATCGGGCGGACGCTCGGCGTAAAGCTGAATCAGTCCCTCGTAAATGAGACATACGCCGGAATCCCAGGACGCGGAATCCACAACGCTCTCCGGAGGCTCCGGCGGCGTCTCGCTGAAATCCCGCCAGACGTTCCGATCTACTGTTACAAGCTCGACATCCGCAAGTTCTATTATTCGATTCCACATGACCGGCTCAAACTCGCCCTCACGCGCAAGGTGAAGGACCGCCGCGCTCTCGATCTGCTGTTCGGCATCATTGATTCCGCTCCGGAGGGCGTCGGCCTGCCTATCGGGACGTTCGTTTCTCCGATTCTCTCCAACTTCTACCTGTCCCCGATAGATCACTACGTCAAATCCCAGGGATTTCTATACTGCCGCTACTGCGACGACATCGTAATCGTCGGCACGGACAAGAACCGCCTCCGCGATCTGAAAGCCGAACTACACCGCCGTTTCGCCGATCTCGGCCTCACCGTCAAGCCAAATGAGCAGATTTTTCCGATCTCCCGTTTCGGTATTGACATAGGCGGCTTTGTCGTGAGGCGGAACACCGCAATCGTCCGGCGAGGCATCGAACGCAATTTCAGGAAGAACGCCCGGCGGTTCAAACGGCGGCCCACGCTTCACGGCCTGCGGTCCCTCGCGTCTCAATGGGGATGGTTCAAGCCGACCATGACCGGCGCGAGGCTCTGGAAAAAGACTTTGAACGTGTCACATATCAAGGAACTCAACGAACAATACAAGGAGCTCAACAATGGTTCCAATCATTGAAAAACTGCCCGTCGGCCTGCAAACCGGGCATCTCGCAAGAATCGAATCGAACGAACTGCCTGCCGTCCGCGTGGAACTGCCGGAAATCGTGATTCCGGTCCTCTGCACGCAGGAAACGCGGCACGACTACCAGACGGACACCGACAAGACCGTGTACCTCTATTTCGAGGTCCGCACAAAGTTTGTCGGCGGCGACATCGACGACTACGCGGAAATCCTTCTGCTGTACTACGCGGAAATCCGCCATTATTTCTACGGCACGTTCGAGGTCCAGGAAGACCTTGAATATCACCACCTGAAAACCGAACACATCCTCGTTGTCAAGGCGACTTTCCCGAAGCGCGGAGAAACCGAGCCGCCGGAAGGTCTCGCAAGGTGGGAAGCCGTCAAGAAAGGTTTCTGGGACCTCGTGGATGAAGCGTGCGCGGTCGTTCACAAAACCCGCTCCGATCTCCCGTCCTACTTCAACGACACACAGATGATGCAGTTCGCAATCGAGAACGGCATGGGCGCGGAGGACATCGCCACATACTCGCTCCGTTTCGCCATCGCCAACATCAACGCCGAAAGCAACAAACGGAACTGGTCGGAGTTCTTCCGCGATGTCGAATAACGAAGAAATCCCGTCCATCGCGGCTATCGCCAAGCACACAAGCATACTCGAAGGGGCGAAGGTCAGCATCTCGGAAATCCTGAACATCCCGCTCATTTTCACCGGGTGGGAGTTCGGGGATTCCAAGTTCACCAAGAACGGGAAGCAGTCCGAACGCGTGACCCTCCAATTCGAGCAGGACGGCAGAAAGCACATCGTTTTCACGTCGTCCGAGGTCCTGATAGAACAGCTCCGGGCATTTGAAAAGGCGATGCCCGAAGCGAAGAAATTCCGAGCAACGATCAAACGCTTTGACAACAAGTTTTTCAAATTCGTGGAGTGAAAAATGTACGGTTCCGAAGAAGACGTTGAATTCCTGTACAAATTCTGCGTCGCGATCAACGCATCCGCGCCGCCGGAATTCTGGACGACTCCGATGTCTGTCCTGAAACGGGCATACAACGGCGTCGGGCCGGAAGACTGGCCGACCTGGGCTCGAAAGGCGCTTTCCGTGCTTCTTCGCCCGTTCTCCGCCGCCGCGCTCGTGCATGATTTTGAATACTCATGGGAGTACAAATCGAAAGGGATGTTCCGTGACGCGAATCTTCGCCTCTGCATCAACATAGCGAAGACAGCCGTGTACAACCGGCGATACATCCTCATCGTTTATGGCGTCGCGGCGGCTCTGCTCTGCCAGATATTCGGGTACAAGGCATACTGTGAGGGGAGGCTCAAAGATGAATGACAAAGACAAAAAAGAAATTGCCGCTCTCGCCGCCGATATTGTCGTCCAGATTCTTCAGGACAAGGAACACGCGCACGTCTGCCCCATTGGCCTTGACGCTCAAACGGTCGATGCCATGAAAAACTTTGCCAACGCTCTCAACCTCGGCAAGAAAACAGCCTACAAAGCGATCATCATCCTCTTAGTCGGCGCGATAGCCTCCGCCCTCTATGCAGGAATCCAGGAACTAATCCACAAATGAGGTACACCATGAAACACCCCAAAAGAACCCTGCTCTTCGTCTTCTTCAATCTGGCCGCGATCTTCGGGCTCACCGCCTGCGGACACAACGCCGTCGTATTCGGGAAAGGTTTCGGTCTGCGGGCCGGATTCGACCCGGAGCACATGAGCGCCGACGTGAGTTTCATCTACGGCGAACAGCTCACCCTTGCCGCCCGTGACAACATCGAAATCGAACTGGCCTCCGATGTCGAGGGCGGGCAGGAACAGGCGACCGCCGACGTGAAAACCGGCTCGAAGCTGAAAATCCGCATCGGACAGCAGATCAATGGATATTTTGTCGAAGCCGTCGAGGCGGGAGCCGATGCAAAAGACCTCGTGAAAATGAATGAAGCGGAAACCGCAAAGTACCTCGAAGCCGAATATGAAAAGGCATGGAAAACCGCGAGGGAAAGAGGACCGCAACCCGCCGCCGAGGATGAGGTCAAGGCCGCAGAAGAACCGGACGCGGCGACCGCTCCGGCGGAATGATATTCCGTTATGGCCGTAGGCGGCTGAACGCGGGGATGTTTTCGGACATCTCCGCTATTTTTTCACCTCAAATCAAACTTTTTTTCGAGAAATTCGCCAAATTCACCGAAAATCCGCTTGCATTTGGTTGATTTCATGCTATATTTGTAGCATCGGGAAGAGAAAAACCCGAACTAAAAACCACAAAAACCACACCACCCACAAGGAGACAGAAATGCAGTACAAAGAATTCCTCACCATCGCGGGAAAAACCGAGGCGGAAATCAGCTATGACATGTACGCCAAGGAAATTGAACCCGCCTATATGCACCTTCATTTTTTCACGGACAAACAGGCGTTCGTCGCGTGGTGGAAGAAGAACATCGAGGTCTGCAAAGACATGTCTCGTTTCGTTCGGAACCACGCCGAAAAGGTCGCGCTCATGCAGAAGACCATCGACGACAAGAACAGCGAAATCGAGGTCGTCCGCGCCAACCTCGAATCAAAGAAGAATTCTATCGTGAGCATGAACGCCCATATCGAAACGCTCACAGAGACGAAAAACGGCCTGCAAAATCAGCTTGAAAAGGCCCTGCTCCGCGTCGCGTTCGATACCGACGGCATCATTAAGGATGTCAAAACGTCCTTCTTCGATCACTACGAGCAGAACAAGGCCCGCGCTATCGAGCTCGGAATCATCGCAGAATAAGGAGGCCTCACAATGCGCCGCATACGCCGTTTTTTCCGCAGTTTCTTCCGCCGCCTGAAATGGTTCAAGGTCACGACCGACCGCGCTTATTTCCGCCTTTCCGAGGCCGAGCAAGACGCGCTCCGCGACTTCATCAACGACGGCACCCTCTAACCCATAAACCACAAGGAGACATCAAATGACCGTTACAGAAAAACTTGAAGTCGCCAGGAAGCTCCTCGAAGAATGCGAAAAAGAAGCGACGGAACACACAAGCAAGGTGAACCGCATTCGAGACAAAACGAGGATGAGAGACCAGGTCCGGCGGATTCAGTCGTTCGCAAACAATGTGCTTTTCAAGACCTACCCCGAACTCGCGGAAGAAAGCCAGGCATAAAAACCACAACCACAAGGAGGAAACCACATGGCAAACGAAAATTTCACGCCCGGCCCGTGGACCGCTGTTCAGCACGGAGAGGACATCTACACATGGACTATCCGAGGCAACGACAGCATCAAAGACCGCTCCCTTGCCGTCGTTGGCGTCGGGGCAATCGACTTTAAAAGAGACATGGCAAACATGCACCTCATCAAAGCCGCGCCCATGCTGTACAAAGCCCTCAAAGGGGCGGTGCAAGAGGCCTGCGGGACCTGTGCGATGATGCACGTCAATCCGGAGACTTATGATTTCGTTGAAAACGGATGTCCGTTCGCCCAGGAAGAAAACAAGTGCGATTATCGAGACTGCATAGCCATTCTTCGGGAAGCGAGGGGCGAAGCATGAGCAAGGTATTTGAAACGCCGCTTGAAGTGTTCGCAGACCCAGACGCCTATGTCTTTGAAATCAACGACAAAAACGGTGATCTTGTCGCGTCGTACATCTTGAATCTGGAACAGGCTAAAATGTTCGCCGCCGTGCCGGAACTTTACGAGGCGTGCCGCTTTCACTGTGAGACGCGTTGCAAGATGCGAAACCTCAACAAAAACGTCTGCAAACACTGCGTATTTGGAAAAGCCCTGCGGAAAGCCCGTGGAGAAGCGGAGGCGGAATGAAGGTCCTGAAACCCGAAAAGACCATGTACACGCTGTACTCCGGCATCGTCGTGAAATGCACCGTCAAGAGTTACATCAACGACGGCACGGGCAAAGGCCGGTATCTCGTTTCTCTGCCGAAAGGCAAAATCGGCATCATTCAGCGCGACCGGCTTTTCCCGACAATCGACGCCTGCATCGACAATTTCCAAGCATCGCTCATGCGCGAGGCGGCACAACTCGAAATGCAGAGACCGAAACCACAAAAGGAGCCCAAATGAACCGAAAGGAAAAACTCACCGTCCATGCCTCGTTCACGATCTCCAGGCGGGACGTCTCGGCGCTCGACATGCTCGCGGAGGCGCTTTGTCTCCGCAACAGGTCAGATGTCATCCGCCACCTCATCCGAAAGGAAGTCCGCAACATCCACAAGCACCCTCACAACAAGGAGACAAACGCGAAATGAAAACCCCGAAAATCATCTACCTCTCCGGACCGATTACCGGCGACGAGAATTTCAAGATAAAATTCCGCCTCGCAAAGCGGCTTTTCTGCGAACGCTTCTCCAGGGAGAACATCCGGAGCGGCTTCATCCACAATCCCGCAGAGAATCAGCCGCTCGAAGAGATGAAGAAGCGGAAAACCGAAAGCGAAATCTGGGCCGAGTGCATGTATCGTGACGTGAAGACCTTAACGGCGATCAGAGACGGTGACGGATACCTGATTTTACTGCCGGGATGGGAAAACAGCAAGGGCGCGTGTTTCGAGCGCAAACTCGCCGTCGAATGGTGTATTCCTATCCGAGAAATCGGCGATCTCTTCCCGGAATGGGACGAACGGCTCAAAAAGGAAATGGAGGCCGCCGGTGAATGACGAACTGAAAACCTGTTCCAACTGCTTCTATCACGAGGACAACGACAACGGCGAAATCCTCTGTTATCACCACGGCGAAACCGTCTCCGAGGATTTCACGTGCCCGGAACACAAGCCGGAGGTGAACGAATGAAACGGCGAAAAGATCAGAACGATGTCAAGATATATGAAGAGGTCGCCCGTTACAATTCGGTCTACAAAGAGGTCGAGATCAAACGCTTCAAAAACATCATGGCGAAGAATCCGGACGCCGACCCGCTCTATCTGTACAGCCTCTACATCTGCCAGGCGGAGGAAATCGTGGACCTCGTGAAGGACGTCATCAAAAACGATCTGTACGACGGTTTGGAGTACAACACATCCCGGTATCTGAACAAGGCCGCCCTGTGCTTCCGCGAGGCCGCAGAGGCCGCCGACTTCAAACAGCAAAAAGCGGACCGGAATCTTCTCGGAACCAAGGAGGCCGCAAAGTGAAGACCAAGGAAGAAACCGCCGCGTACATGCGCGAGTACCGCCGCAGAAATCGCGAATGGCTCCGGACGCTGTATAAACTCTGGTACATGAAAAACGGTCCGGAGAGGAACCGCCGCAGACGGAAAGGAGCGTCGGCATGAACAGCGACAAGCAGGAAATCAAGCAGGCCATTCTAAAAGTCCTGCGGGCCAAGGCGGGCGTGTGGTTGAACTACGACGAACTTTCATCCGCCGTGACAGAAACCATGAATCAGCCCATTTGGCAAGGGGCGTTTTACCGCGCGCTCTACGAACTCCACCGCGACCGGACAATCGAACGGACGCGGAAGGACATCTACCACAAAGAATTGAGATTCAACGAAACCCTGTATCGGGTCCCGGACAACGAAACGCTCGATATGTTCGGAGAATTGGAGGAAAAGAAATGAAAATCATTGATACGCACACAGGCAAAATATTTATTGACACGGAACGAAAACTTGAATTTCTTACCGTGGGCGACTACGGGAAAGAGAATAACATCAAAGCGGATTTCCTCGGCCTCCGCAAAGAGATTTATGGCGTTCAACATCGCGCCGTTGATCTTTGCAAAAAGTGGGTCGCCACGATCAGCACACAGAAGGGATGCCCGATGAGATGCCGTTTCTGCGATTGCCCCAAGTATGGTTTTTATGGCAACGCGTCAAGGGAAGAGCTTGCCTTTGAGGTTCGCACCATACTTGAACATTTCAATGAAGAATACGACCACACGGAGCGTTTCAACGTGCATTTCGCCCGGATGGGCGAGCCGACGTTCAATAGAAACGTTTTGGATTTTGCGCTTTATGATCTCCGTCCGCTTGTTGGAAAATTCATCAATGCTGACACCATCCACCCCGTCGTTTCTACCATGTTGCCGAAGCGCAACAAGGAATTGGAATATTTCTTGCAGGATTGGTGCTACATCAAGAATGTTGGGTATAAAGGCGAGGCAGGGCTTCAATTCTCCATTCAAAGCACGTCCGCCGAACAGCGAGACAAGCAGTTTGCCGGAGAAAGCCTTTCTATGTATGACATAGCCTGTCTTGCCTCCCGTTTGCCGCCTCCGGTCGGTCGAAAATACACGCTCAACTTTGCCGTAACAAAAGACACTATTCTTGATGCAAAATTGCTTGATGAGTATTTCGACAAGGAACAGTGGATTGTCAAGATCACGCCGATACACGAAACAAACGCGGCAGTCCGAAACGGCTTTGATGTCGGGACGGCCTACACCGACTACGATGTGTACCGCCAATTCGAGGAACCGCTTCGGAC
>Ga0310786_10001097_pt1 | contig 43435 bp, 45 predicted proteins | sample AusTroGonzalo_MG_FD_203881 | JGI IMG/M metagenome (GOLD analysis project Ga0310786, IMG submission 203881) | Bovine rumen microbial communities from tropical cattle in Woodstock, Queensland, Australia - Gonzalo_03 (v2) (version 2) | ecosystem: Host-associated > Mammals > Digestive system >...
TGTTTTTGTATGTCCCAGATTTGAAAATATATGCCGATAAAACAACAGGGCGAGGGTTAAGAGATTTTTATTATCAATTGCCGTTCCCATTTTGTTACAATCAGCTCGAACTGGAATCTTGCCTTTCAGAGTTCAATAAGGCGGATTATAGTGAGAGACTTAGTGAATTCAAGCAAAAGTACTATGATACATTTGATGACGGGCGCGCATCGGAGAGGGTTGTCGATTATTTGAAATATGTACAAAGTTAGCATTCTTGTTCCTGTCTATGGTGTAGAACAGTATATAGAACGCTGTTCTCGTAGTCTCTTTGAACAGACCTATCCTTGTATAGAGTTCATTTTCGTTGATGATTGCTCCCCTGATAAGAGTGTCTCGGTTCTAAACAGTGTCATCAATGATTATCCAGAAAGATCGAATGATATAAGAATCCTTCGACATGATAAGAATTGTGGATTAGCGGCTTCAAGAAACACGGCTTTATTTGCCGCGCAGGGATCCTTTGTTTTTTATGTAGATTCCGATGATTGGTTAGAACCTGATGCTGTTCAAGTGTTGGTGAATAAACAATTGGAAACGGATGCAGACATCGTTTCTGGTAGTGCATACATGCATACGCACGATGGTGTCGAAGAATTGTTTGAACCCATCTTCCAAAACAAAGAAGAAATGGTCTTGCAACAACTGAAGTATAGTTGGGACCATGTAATTTGGCGCAGACTGATTCGGCGTTCATTATTTATTGATAATGACATAAAGTGTATTGACGGTTGTGACATGGCGGAAGATAGATATCTTATGGCTTTGCTTTCCTTTTATGCCAATTCTTTTTGTCGTATTGATGAATTCGTTTATAACTATGAAAAGCGAAATGAAGGATCAATAACGGCTCAAGGGGGGGGAAAAAAGTATGTAAGGAGGGGATTCCAGTATTTATCTAATTGGATAGGAATAAAAGATTTTTTCTATAAAAAAAACGAATTGTTTTACAACGAAGCCGCGAAACAGACAGTCTTATATTCCCAGAACGTATTAGACTGTGTTCTTAAATATGACGGGTATTCTGGATTCCGTCATATTGTAAGTATAATTGATTGTTTTGATAAAGAGTATTTGTCTTTGATAGGTTGGGAAACAAAAGGGGTAAAAGGTATTCTTCTTCATTGTTATCCTTTTATGAAGTTGCGATCTCTTTTCAAGCGTGCAAATAGAGTATTGAAGAAATAATAAGTAGAATCTTTCATTGATTTGTTTATAAATGTATAATAACCGAATTGTCGTCTATACTTCCGGAACATTCGACATGTTCCACTCCAACCATCTTAAGATGATTGAATACGCTCGCGGCCTGGGTGACACCCTCATTGTCGGCGTGAGCACCGATGAATTGGTTGCAAGCTACAAGAATCCACCCATCATCCCTTTTGAGGAGCGGATTTCCATCATTAAGGCCCTCAAGTATCCCGATATTGTGATTCCCCAGCGGACACTGGATCATACCGAAGCCGTGAAGAAGCTGAACATTGACGTATTCGTCGTGGGTGATGACTGGGTAGGTAAGTACGATTACCTGAAGGATCTCGGTGTTACCGTGTTCTATTTCCCGCGGGGAGAGGGTGCCTCTACAACTGAGATTAAGAAGACGGTTCTTGAACGTTACCAGGGAACAATCCGGGCCATCGACCATCAACCCAATCCGGATGTCGTTAAATGAAAGCGCTGGTAGTCGGAGGTAGTTCGGGCATCGGCCTGAGCATCGTGCTCAACCTTCTTGGGAAGGGGGAGTGCGAGGGCGTCTATGTCGTGGACAAGGCTCCGTTCCCGGATGCATATGCCAATGATAGGGTAGCGTATATCCCTTGCGACCTTTCTAAAGGAGACTATTCTTGTCTTACGGAAGTTGAGGATATCCAGGCTCTGTATATCACGGCGGGCTTTGGCCATCTGAAATACTTCCAGGATTTGTCCGAGGATTACATCCAGAACAGCTTCTCCGTGAACTCCGTCGCCCCGATCCAGATTATCCGGCACTATTACGACCGCCTGCTTTCAAAAGAAGGTTTCCAATGCGCTGTCATGGTGAGTATCGCCGGTCGTCTTTCTTCACCGCTCTTCAGTGTCTATAGTGCTACCAAGGCGGCTTTGAGCAAGTTCATCGAAGCTGTCAATGTGGAACTGGATGTCCAGGAAAGCAAGAATAGGATTCTGGAGGTTTCGCCCGGCTCTCTGAAGGGTACGGGCTTTACGGGCGGTCCTTCGCAGCCCGAACTGACGGCTGCGTTGACGGAAGAGATTATCCGCCGTGCCGAGAATCACGAAGAACTATTCATCCCTCAGTATGAGGAGGTATTCAAGGGTGTTCTTGCCCGATATGACGAGGATGCACACAAGTACGGGGTGGAGAGTTTCTGGTATAAAAAGAAACGAATGAAATAGTAATTACAATCATAGCGATTAATTGAATCATTATGTCAACAGCAATTGAATTCGATCACGTTGGAAAACAATACAGACTTGGTCTTGTCTCAACTAAGACTCTATCTCATGATTTGGACCGTTGGTGGAAGACTGCGGTCCTGAAGAAAGAGGATCCATATTTGAAGATTGGCGAGACCAATGACCGGACGACAGTTGGCAGCAGTGAGTATGTCTGGGCTCTTAGGGATATTGATTTCAAGGTTGAGCAAGGTGATGTCGTTGGCATTATCGGGAAGAATGGTGCGGGAAAAAGCACTTTGTTGAAGCTTCTTTCCAAAGTGACAGGCCCTACTGTTGGAGAGATTCGGGCACGAGGCCGTATCGGTTCGCTTTTGGAGGTAGGAACGGGATTCCATCCGGAAATGACCGGCCGCGAAAACATCTTTATGAATGGAGCCATAATGGGTATGACCAAGGCTGAAGTTGCCCGGAAATTAGATGAAATCATTGATTTCTCGGGCTGTGAACGTTATATTGACACCCCGGTAAAACGTTATTCCTCGGGTATGACAGTGCGATTGGGTTTTGCCGTCGCAGCCCATTTAGAACCGGAGATTTTGGTCGTGGATGAAGTATTGGCTGTTGGGGACGCTGAGTTTCAAAAGAAAGCCATCGGGAAGATGCAAGATGTCAGTCAAGGCGAAGGCAGGACAGTATTGTTCGTGAGTCACAATATGGCGAGCATTAGTTCTTTATGCAAATCTTGTGTTATTCTTGAAAATGGTAGCATTAAGTATATTGGCGAAACTGATGATGCAATCAGTCTCTATAGGAGTTCAAACTCTGTTTTCTCAACCCGGTCATTTGATTTCGAGTCAAAAGAAAGAGTAAACAAAGATGTATATATCTCTGGTTTCTATGTGACTAACGAAAAAGGGAATAGAACAGAATCATTCACTTTTAAAGATAGGCTACGTTTTGTATTCTCCGTAAAAAGTAAAGTTAAAGCAAGAATTTCATTGCGTGTGACATTTTTTAATATGGATGAAGTTCGAGTAATGGCTTTCGACACAGGTGATATTGGACGTTTTTTTTCAATCGAGGAAGAATCTGGGGAAACTGTAATTGAGGGGACTATGTTAGAACCTTTATATATCAAGCCCGGAATTTATAGAATAAATATATCTATTCGTCAGGGGTCCATGTTGCTTGATCATGTCGTAGCTGCATCTATGCTTGAAGTTAAAGAAGATGATTTTTATGGTAACGGGCGGTTCCAGCTTAGCGATATGGCTTTATGCCTTAAGCATCATGAATGGAGGATTAGATAATTAGATAAGGAGGCTAATTGATGAACCACCTTCTGATAATATGGTCTAATGCCGCTGAGTATCGTAATCGTATAATTTCCGATCTCAAACAGCATTTTCTCATTAGAAATGCGTTCAAGTTTCATTGGGATAAAGATATTTTTGAGTCAAATCTTAAGGTTTTTTATGCTCACTCGCAGAAGCATCTTGAGGATGATGCTTACCATAAGCTTTTAGTAGAGAAGATGGCCGTTTGCGGCACTGATGAGTTTTATGTGATACTGTTTGAGGACAAGGTTCCCAGAATGGAAATGCGTAAGACTTCATCAGGGATGGCCCTGGTCAATGTCAATGTTTTCGACGCCAAGTCTTTATATAGGAAATGGACTGGAGGAGGCCATCGGATCCATACAAGTAATGATGAATGGGAAACCAATAAAGACCTCACCGTGTTATTCGGCTTAAATTCGGAAGACTTATTTAAAACTCTTCCCGAAAACAGCGAATGTTTTGCAGAGTATTCACGCAACTGCTTGGGCGTCGGCGGTTTTGAATCCATACAGCAATTGTTTTACCTATTAAACAACACCCTGGATTATTGCGTTCTGCGTAATCATGAATGCATACCGGATCAATTCTGTACGGATAGCCATGGTGATATTGATTTACTGGTAGAAAACAAGAACTATATAAAGTATCTAACTCAAGCTACAGATGTATTTGGATTGCCGTATCGTGTGTATCATACCATACGAATTGCTGGCAGAGAGGTCCCGTTTGACTTTAGATTTCTTGGTGATGGTTATTATGACAAAGAATGGGAAAAGGATATTTTAAAAACGCGCAAGCTCTCAAATAAGGGCTTCTATATACCGAATGAGAAGAATCAGTTCTTTTCCCTCCTATATCATGCATTCATTCAGAAGCCCATCGTTGCGGACGATTATATAGATAAATTATCTCATTATGCAAGAACAGCCGGCATCACATTTGATCCAACTGTTCCCCAAGCTATAAGTTTGCTGGATGATTTATTTGACAATAAGAATTACGATTTTGTCCGTCCTGAAGATAAGTCTGTTTATTATAATGAATCTAATTTGTCGTTTTCCAGACGGATTAAATCATATGGTCAGTTGGTTTCCAAGAATGTAGAAGATGGCAAGGATTCGTCTGTCCCCTTTTTCTCTACTGTATATGCAAAGGATGATGCTTTTGTAAAGCGAGGAAGTCCATTCTTGATTGAGAATGAAATCGGTTTTTTACGAAAGCTCTCCAGTTATGATTGCTTCCCCAAAGTACTGTCATCTGGAACGGACAACAATATTGCGTATTTAGAAACGGGAAGGGTGCAAGGGAAAGCATTTGATGCGTTCTTTTCTAAAAAATGTAACAATACTCCGAGCATGGTCCATTCATTCATGACGGAGATTGTGAGAATCCTTCGTATTTTAGTGGAGAATGACATTCTTCATCGCGATTTGATTCCACAAAACATATTAGTTTGTAAGACTGGACAAACATGTAAAGTATCACTCATTGACTTTGGCTGGGCTATTAGTATTTCTAAGAAAAACGAGTGTTTGAGGCCCAAAGGACTAGCTGATTCGTATGGCCTGAAAAATGGGTATTCAGATTTCTATTCTTTGGGAAGAATCATTGAGAATCAATGGGTGTTTTGGGTCCCATCCTTTAAACGTCTCTCTCATTTTCTTGAATCTATTGTCTGGGAAGACTATGACAATGTGGAACAGCTGAAGAGTAAAATTGATACAGTTGACTCGTTAATAGGTTCCGGACTTTTAGGAAAGGATCGACTTGGTTTATTTGTATATAGGCATAGATTCACCAGAAAAATATGGCTCGTCTTATATAAGATGAGGCGGGTGGTGTATTTTCATTTGGATTCATTGTATAAGAAAACTAAAAGGAAACTGTTAACTATAATTAAATAGGATTATGTCGATTGTTTCTGTAATTGTTCCGAATTACAACCATGGGCAGTACCTTAGGAAGCGAATAGATAGCATACTGGATCAAACCTTCCAGGATTTTGAACTGATCCTTCTTGATGATGCCTCTACAGATAATAGCCGTGAGGTTATAGAGTCCTATAGGAATAATATCCATGTTACACATATCGTTTACAATGAGAATAATGGAGGAACACCATTCAAACAATGGGATAAAGGAATAGAATTAGCCTCTGGAGAATGGATTTGGATTGCGGAAAGCGATGATTTTGCCGATAAGCGTTTCCTAGAGAGCTTGATGGGAATAGCAAAGGATTATCCCGACGTGGGCTTCGCGTTTTCGTCCACGTATTTCGTAAATGGAGAAGGAGAGATAATTGGGAGGAATGGAGGAAATGATCATGGAGGGAAGGAATACGCGATTCATAAGTCAAAGCTGTTCATTAAAGATAGGCTTTCTATCAGGAACACTGTTGATAATGTTAGCGAGTGTATTTTCCGGAAAAGCCTTTATCATCCTGAGGATAAACACATGTACGAACACATGAAGTTATGTGGCGATTGGTTGTTTTATGTGTTGTTGGTAGAACAGACGGACGTGCTAGAGTTATATACTCCCCTAAGTTATTATCGAAAGCATTCATATAATACGGTCATTTCGACAGAGCATGACGGCCGGACTTTTACTGAAGGAGTGAATATCTATAAATATCTCTCGCGCAATGTGTGTAAGTTTAAGCAACGCGACTATCTGAACATTGCGAGGTATTGGCTACAGAATAAGCAGTTGTATGGCTTTTCTGCTGATACAAACAAAGGTATTAAACGGTTGTATTTGAAAGAACTCCCGCAAGTGCTCGCATATTATTACGTATTATCTTTTAAGCGCTCGCTTAAGCGTATTGTGAACAGATAATGAAGCTGTCCAAATCTCAGGATTTATGGAATATAGCCCTGTTCGTTCTTCAGGACGGAGAGGATTTATTGGATTGTGTGTTTCGCAAACCAGATAGGAGGTTTACGCCCCAGGATTTGATTAGGACACGCTATCATCAGATAACTGGCTATGCCGACCCGTTCTTATTTGCAAACGAAAAGGATGGCTATCTTTATTTGTTTTACGAAGAAGAACGTCTAAAGGCAAAAGCTCCCATTTGCGCAAAACGCACGAAAGATCTTGTTCACTGGGAGAGTCTAGGCGTTGTTTTAAAAGAGCCACACCATTTATCATACCCGAATGTTTTCTCCCATGATGGAAACATATATATGCTGCCCGAGACTCGTGAGTGCAATGCCGTGATACTATATCGGGCATTAGATTTCCCCTTCCGTTGGGAGAAGGAAAAGGTGCTGGTCGAAGGCGATGGTTTTGCGGATAGTTGCTTGACGTTTCATGATGGCCTATGGTATCTGTTTACGACTGCATGGTTTGCTCAGAAGAACGGTCTTCGCATATTTGTCTCTGAAGATTTGAAGGGCGATTTCAGAGAGCATCCTATGTCGCCGATTACTGATGACATCGCTTTGTCACGCTGCGGTGGTGCTGTTTTTCAATATGGGGATAAGCTTTATCGTCCGGCTCAGTATTGTACGAATTATTACGGTGAGAATCTGAATCTGTATGAAATCACAGAGCTGTCTCCGTTAAAGTATGAGGAGCGCTTAGTGAAGCAGATGATTGACAAAAAAAAGGATTGGAACCCTCGTGGAGGTCATCATTTCAACACTACGGTTTTCGGAGGGAAGAGAATCGCTGTAATGGATGGCATTGTCGATGACAACTGGCTGAACAACCGGACGCGGAAGTTTTTCAACCTGATTCATAGACTCTCTCAATGAACATTCTCTACTGTTGCGATGAGTATCCGCCTGCTCGTAATGGTGGAATCGGTACCGTGGTAAAGTTGGTCGCCGAGGCTATGAGCCGACGCGGTCATAGGGTTGTCGTGGCAGGGAAGTATTGGAAGGGAGGCGGGCGAAAGACAATCGAGCAGATAAATGGAGTCACCGTCATCCGTTTTCACAAGAGGAGTTATCAGTCCCTTGCTCTATTGCTGTTCAATCTGTTTAAATCGGAACGTAATAAGCAAAGAAAGGCGCAATGGATTTACTCGAAGACTAGACGATTACTGGAAAGGACTGTGAATCAATATGCCATTGATGTGATTGAAATGCCGGATTATGTGGATGATTTTGTCCACTTCAACGGATTGAAATCTGAGAGATGGAATTGTTCTGTCCCCAAGATAATAAGAGTCCATGGTAGTGTCTCTTTCTTGAATCACTTCCTGAAGGGGGAGCAGAATGAGAGGAAGATAGAGCAAGACAGACAGTATTTCGATCAGGCAGATGCCATATGTGCCGTAAGTGCTTTTTCCAGGGATTTTGTCAAGGATTATATATGTCCCGATAGAAATGTGGATGTGATATATAATCCCATTGAAGAACGCTGGTTCAAGCAAACTGTCGATGACCAAGAATCCCAGACCATCCTGTTCTTTGGCAAGATAGCTAAAATGAAAGGCGTGTTTAGTCTGATAAATGCGTTCAATCTTGTTGCAAAGGAGTTTCCTTCTGTCAAGCTGAAGCTTATTGGGAACGGTAATACCGAGCAGGTGAAGGAATTGGTGGAGCAAAGTATTTCCGAGCAGGTTATCTTTTCTGGTTTTATGCCCCAGGAGCGTATCATGGAGGAAATTGACAGATCCATGTTCTGTGTTCTTCCGTCGTATTTCGAGAATTTTTCCATGGCAGCATTAGAGGTTCTTGCACGTCATAAAGCGCTGATATACACTAATCGCGCTTCGGGGAATGAACTCATTGAAGACGGAATCAATGGCCTTCTGGTTAATCCGGATGATCCGATGCAGATTGCGGAGAGAATGCGTTTGTTGCTCTCCGATACCGATTTGCGGAATCGTCTGGCGGATAAGGGATACGAAATGTGTAGAAAGAGGTTCTCGACCGAGGTTATTATCCCTCAAATTGAGTCCTATTATAAAGAATTAATAGCGAAATGCAAGCAATAAAAAGAATTATCGGTTTTGTTTTCAAATATGGAGCTATCGCATGGGTAGCAGCTTTGTTTGTATGGTATCTCATCGTTAGTACTTTACGCCAGGGAATATCCTGTGATGAAGGTTATTATCTGATGGGCTATCTGCGTAATCAAAGCGTTGAGGGGATTGGGACCGATTTTCATTCCATAGTACGTGCCCTTTGTCGTCCGTTCGCTGATGATAATATCATGGTTTTCCGTTATTTGCGGTTAATTCTCAATGGGCTGGCTATTGTCGCTTTTGCCGGTTCATCATACGAATGGCTTTCACGGAAAAAGGGCTTACGCATCTCTCGCTGGGCATATTATCCGATGGTTTTATTGGCAGGAGCGATGTCCTTCACATTTGCCGCGCCTACTATTTCTTACGATAGCATAGAACTCGTCATTGTTTTGTTAACTGCATCCTTGTCTTTCATGTTGTTTTCTACTGACAAGAATGTAGTTAAGAGTATCTGTGCATTTGGTATTGGATTCCTGCTTTGGTTTGCTTGCACCAATTACCCGCCGGCTGGGGTTTGTATGGTGGCTCTTTTTGTGCTGGCATATTCACTTGAGGCTAGCGACAAGAGATGGAGCCATCTATTGATAGCTATACTTGGCGTCTTATTGGCGATGGTAATCAACCACTTTTTTATCCATGATATGAAGGACTGGTTCTCCGGAATCAGCAAAGTGTTTGTCTCCACTTTCACCGAAGAATCCAAATCAAGACATGATGCGGGGAGCCTGATTTCAGTAATGCTGGGCACTGTAGCCAAAGTATTGCTGGTCTTTCTTCCTATGGTTGTATTATTCACATTTCTGTACAAGAAGATCCATTTGTCTGAAAAGATCCTATGGGGTATTGTGTTGTTGTTATGTGTTGTATTGATTGTTTTCAGGCGCATCTATGAACTACGCGGGCTTTTATTCCCTATCCCGGTTGCGCTTATGCTTGCAAAAGTTCTCGCTCAGCCGGAGTTTAAATTGAAACAATTTTTGCTTTCGAAAGAGGCTTTCTTTGTCTTGGTACTGATTGCGATTCCCTTTGCCGGAGTTTTTGGAACGAATCAACCTATTCTGAAGAAAGCTGTTATTTATGTGCCTTTCTGGCTCGCGGCATTCTTTTATCTGTCGACTCAATTGAAGACAGAATCAAGTGAAAGATTGAGTCTTTTGTTTGTCGTTCTATTGTTGGCGGGTTACATATGGTTGGGTAATTTCCAGCGTTATCATTGTTACTATACACCCCGATCATCCCGCTACGAAATCGTGGGTGCTTCTCGTCCACAGGACGTATTGGTAAGCCAGTATCAACAGCAGTATTATAGTGATTTGTTGGATATGCTGAAAACGGCTGGCTGCAAGCCGGGAGACAAGTTCATGGCTTTTGGTGAGAATCAAATGGCCGTTTATCTAGCTGGGGGATATATTGATGGCCGCCTCCCTTATCATTGGTGGCAATACAAGGTTTTTGAACAAGATGCTCCTAAAGCGTTTGTCTTATTCAAGAACGAAGAAGAAGACGTGATTTCCTATTTCCAAAAAGTGGACTGGAAGTTCCCAGATAATTATGACAGGTTCGAGATTCGGCAGATGTCCCAGAATATGGAGGACAAATTCCGGACGGTGATCTATGTGAAATCAAATCGCTAATATATGAAATCTACTCCCCATATTTCAATCGTTTCACCGGTCTATCGCGGCGAGAAGATGGTGGCGGAACTGGTCCGTCGCAATGTGGAAAGTGTCAGCGCCATTACGGATGATTACGAAATCATCTTGGTGAATGATGCATCCCCTGACAACTCCTGGGATGAAATCGTCAAGCAGTGTGCCACCAACCCCAAGGTGAAAGGAATCAACCTTTCGCGTAACTTCGGGCAGCATTATGCAATAACTGCGGGATTGCATGATGCTACGGGCGATTGGGTGGTCGTGATGGATTGCGACCTCCAGGATCAGCCGGAGGAGATCCCTAATTTGTATCGAAAAGCGCAGGAGGGGTATGATATCGTATATGCAAGACGTGCCAAACGGAAAGACAAGTTCCTGAAGCGGTTGTCTTCGGCGCTTTTTCACGCTATCTATAATTGGCTGAGTGGATTGCATTCCGATAAGACCATCGCCAATTTTGGAATATATAAACACAATGTCATCGAGGAGTTCAATAAGATGCCCGAGAGGGCGAGGTCTTTTCCTTCTCTGGTCAGATGTCTCGGTTTCAAGAGCGCTTCAATCGATGTGGTTCACGGAGAGCGGGCAGAGGGGAAGAGTTCGTATAACCTATACAAGTCTCTGAAACTCAGTTTCGATGTCATTGTTTCGAATAGCAACAAACCGTTACGTGTCGCTGTGGGACTTGGTTTCGGAATGGCTGCATTCTCTTTTTTGTTGGCGATCTATAACCTCATTGCCAAATGGATCGGCATTATCAGAGTCCCGGGTTTCACGACGACCATATTCTCCATTTGGTTTGTCGGCGGGCTGCTCCTTTTTGTCATGGGTGTGCTTGGTCTCTATATCGGAAAAATCTTTGATCAGGTGAAGGGCCGGCAGCTGTACATTGTCAGGGATAGAATTAATTTTGAATAAGATGAATATACGTTACTCTGAACTTGAAAGTAAACGATTCGGATATCGGATTTATCGAGGCCAATACGAAGAGTTTGACACGACGGATCTTGATAAGCTTGTGGCGGAGGATGATTTTGACATCATTATCGTCCGGTATCCGACGCCTTCCATCTATGATCACTATCGGCTCTCTTTCTATGAGAATTGCCGGACCATTCATGCCGACAGTCTCTTGTATTATTCCGCTCCGTTGGATAAGATCGAAGTAAAACCGCTGGTTAATGACCTGAAGTTCGATATTGTGACACCGGATGACAAGGAATTCGATGCTGTCGTCGAGTCTATTTTCACCGGCTACAAAAACCATTATTTCGCCAATCCTTTCCTTGACAGAAAGGGGATGGTGGAAGGTTACAGCGAATGGGCGAAGTCATTTGCCGCCAATAGCGAGAATGGCATAACCTGGCTGGTCAGAGAGCGGTCCACCAACGTGGGTGTGGCTTTCCAGGCCTGTTATTTCAATGAGGAAGAGTCGATTTGCGACTTAAAATTAGGAGGTGTGGTTCCGAGCTTCTTCAAGCGTGGTATTTATGCGGATATTCTGAGATTCTCTCAAGACTATTTCAAGAAGATGGGAATCCGTACGATGATAACTTCGACGCAGCTGCAGAATGCGGCCGTCCGGAGGAGTTGGATCAAGCATGGCTTCAGTTTCGACAAGTCGTACGAGACTTATCATATAATCAATGACCGAGTCTGGAAATAGAACCGATAAAGCATCGACAGTTCTCTATCTAGCTTTGATAGGTGTGAACTTGATCTATGCTTGCACCAGCATCTTCACGAAGCTGGCGTCCAGGCAGGAGATGCTGTCGTGGCCCTATCTGCTATGTATTTTGGGTGCTTTCGTCGTGATGGGGCTTTACGCTCTTCTTTGGCAGCAGTTGATTGCGCGAATGCCTTTGTCGACTGCCTACATGTTCAAAGGGACGAGTTTGATTTTTGTGCTGTTGTTTTCCGTGCTGTTGTTTGGTGAGGGCATCACTTGGACGAATGCCCTTGGCTCTGTCATCATCATCGCCGGAATCGTGTTATTTGCCAAGGCATGACGTACAAGTTGTTGGTCGTGTTTTCGGTTCTGTGTGCCGCAGGCGCACAGATGCTCCTCAAACAAGGAGCGAAGAAACAGTATCCATCTTTTTTGAGACAGTATCTCAATCCTTGGGTGATTGGCGGTTATGCCATAATGGCGGCGTCACTTCTGCTCAATATCTTCTGCTTGAGTCATGGCGTTCAAATCAAGGAAGTGAGCATTATTGAATCTTTGAGTTATTTGTTTGTTCCGTGTCTCTCTTGGCTCTTCTTCAAGGAAGAGATTACATGGCGCAAAGCGGGTGCCATCGCCGTAATCATGGCGGGTATCGTTGTATTCTTTATATAGTCTGACTGATTATGCAAATCCCCTTTAATAAACCCCATCTAACTGGCAAGGAAGCTCATTACATGTACCAAGCCGTGTATAACGGCAAGCTTAGCGGTAACGGTGAGTTCACAAAGCGTTGCCAGAAGTTTTTTGAAGAGAAATACGGCTTCAAGAAATGCCTTCTGACGACCAGCTGCACGGATGCCCTCGAGATGGCCGCCATCCTCTGTGACATTCAGCCGGGTGACGAGGTCGTCGTGCCGAGCTATACCTTTGTCTCGTCTGCACTTGCCTTCGTCCGCCAGGGTGCGAAGATTGTCTTTGCAGATAGCATGAAGAGCAATCCCAACATCGACGCGGAAAAGATTGAGGCATTGATCACTCCTCGCACAAAGGTCATTGTTCCTGTCCATTATGCCGGCGTAGCTTGTGACATGGACCGTATCATGGAGATTGCGGAAAAGCATAATCTGCTGGTTGTGGAGGATGCCGCCCAGGCGATCGACTCTTTCTACAAAGGGAACCCCCTTGGAACGATCGGTCACCTTTCGTGTTTCTCCTTCCATGAGACGAAGAATATCATTTCTGGTGAAGGCGGTATGCTGGGCATCAATGACGCTCGCTTTATCCGCCGTGCCGAAATCATCTGGGAGAAGGGTACCAATCGAGCCGAATTCTTCCGGGGCGAGGTCAATAAGTATGGCTGGTGCGACATCGGATCGTCCTTCCTGCCGAGCGAGGTCGTCGCTGCTTTCCTTTGGGCTCAGCTGGAGTCCATGGATGAGATTCAGGCCAAGCGCAAGCTACTGTGGAATAAGTACTACGAGTTGCTGAAGCCGTTGGCAGAGCAGGGGAGATTCCGTCTTCCCGAGATTCCGGATTATGCAACCAATAATGCCCATATGTTCTATCTGGTATGCAATAGCCTGGAAGAGCGTACGGCATTGATCAAGAAACTGAAAGAGAACGATATTCTCGCGGTGTTCCATTATCTGAGCCTGCATAGCAGCGAGTATTACAAGGATAAGCATGACGGGCGTTCGTTACCTGAATGCGACCGTTATGCTGATTGTCTGGTAAGACTTCCGATGTTCTATGATTTGGCTGAGAGCGATGTGGAAAGGATTTGTGAGATGATTTGATGGAACTGAGTAAATCCGATACGGCCGGAATCAAAGGCATCGCTATTCTTTTCATGCTTTGGCACCATTTGTTCCTTCATTCGACGGAATACGGTGCGCTGACGCAGTCGTTGGCTGTCGTTTTCAAGGTTTGCGTGGCTTTGTTCCTGTTCGTAAGCGGATATGGTTTGACGAAACAGTATGGTGGTTTGGAAAAGCGAAATGTACGGACTACGATACGGTTTTGGCTACGTCGGTTCATCAATTTCTTTCTGCCGTTTTGGTTTTGTTTCGTATTGGTCGTTGTGATTGGAAATCTTTGTGGATACACGTTCCATGACGCTTATCCGGCAACAAGGAATACACTCAAGTGTGTGCTTTTGGACTTCTTCGGGCAGATGGGATATGACTCATACCTGGGCCCTTGGTGGTTCAACAAGATGATCATTCAGCTCTATCTGGCATTTCCTTTCTTGTACATGATGCTGATCAATCGGTATACGGCTATCGTTGGCCTGATTGCGATTGTCCTTGTTCAGTTGTTTGCCAATAGAATTCCGGGCAATCTGTTTTTCATTGTCGAAGGCGGTTTGCCTTCGTTCTGCCTCGGGATGATGGCGGCTCGGTTCCGTGTTGTTCCGCAAATGCGAAAGAAGCTCCATAAGATTGTATGGGCAATCACTGCAGTATTGATAGGGGTTGTTTTTTCTATTCTATTACTTAGTGTCATAAAGAATCCCAATCAGGCTGTTTTGATTCGGGCTCTTTTAGCTCTGTGTATCGTTGTCGCATTTAAGTCGTTTGAGGGGAGTGCTTCCCGTGTCTTGGGCTTTATGGGCAAGTATGCTACCATCATGTATCTGACACATGTACTTTTCATTAAACTCTTGCCAAAGATTGTCTATTATCCGAAGTACTCAGTCCTGATCTTTCTCTTCTTCGTAATTGCTTGTCTGGCGTTTGCCATGGCGATTGATTGGTTGGAGAGAGTCACTCGTTACGACAAGTTGCGCCTTGCGTTAATCAATAGTCTATGATGACTCCGAGGGTATCCATACTGATGCCGATTTACAAGACGGCGCCATATCTCCGTGAAGCCATGGACAGCATCCTGTCCCAGACGTTCACGGACTTTGAAATGATTGTCTTGAACGACTGCTCTCCGGATAACGCGGATGAGATCCTGGACACCTATTCGGATCCTCGGATTGTACGATACAAGGGAGAAAAGAATGTCGGTTTATCTAACATTCTGAATGTCGGTATTGAAATGGCACGAGGTAAGTACATCGCCCGCATGGACAGCGATGACTTATCTTATCCTGACAGATTGCGAATTCAAGTGGAATACTTGGAATCACATCCTGATATTGATTTGGTCTCCGTTGGGATGCAGCTTTTTGGAGCGAAGGATAACGTGTGGGTTCGGGAACCGAATCCTGAGAAAGTGAAAATCAATGCTTTGTTCCATTCGCCAATTCTTCACGCTTCCAGTATGTGGCGAAGAGAGCGGTTTGAAGAGAATGGTTTGCGTTTCCGTCAGGAGATGGTTCCTTCTGAGGATTATGATTTATGGACTAGAGCGCTGGTGAAGGGTTTGAAATTAGTGAATCTTCGTCAGGTATTGTACAAATACAGGATTCATCCAGCACAAGCGACAACACGGACCGATTTGACCGCAGAAAAGGATCGAATCGTTCAGCAGAATTACCTTCGAGCTTCGCTTCCTTCTTTACCTGAGAGAAAGAGGGATGCTTTCCCAGATAAAATGTGGCCTGTTTTCTTTGCCAATTTAGCTAGTGGTTTTTTCAACAGGTTATTATTGGCCCAAAGGTTTTATAAAATGGGCAAGCTGATAAAGAAATAAAGGAGCATGCTTTTTTCCATTATTATACCGGTTTACAATGTCGATAAGTATATCCGGGTGTGCCTAGATAGTGTGCTCGGTCAGACTTTTTCGGATTGGGAGGCCATTTGTGTAAACGATGGCTCTACGGATGGGTCGACTGCTATTCTAGAAGAAAATGCGGCCAAGGACAATAGGATAAAGGTCATTAATCAGTCGAACTCCGGCACGGCAACAGCCCGAAATACAGGGCTTCGTGCTGCTCAAGGTGATTACATCGTCTTTTTAGATAGTGATGACTGGCTGAAGCCGGAGTCTCTTTGGACACTTGCAAAGCGATTGCATGGTGAGGATATCCTTTGTTTCAGCGGGCAGCGCTATTTTGAATCAACGGGGGATTATTATCCGGCAGATCATCTACCGGAGAAGACCTATAATCGGGGGATAGACTACTACAATGAGAATGCGTTGTTGCGCCGCGATTTCGCTTTTGTCTGTGTGGTCTTGAGAGTGTATAATAGGGATTTCTTGATGCGAAATGGACTGTTCTTTGACGACGACATATCGTATGAAGACAATCTATGGGTTCCGATTACGCTCTATCACGCCAAGACCGTGACGGTGATTCCGGAAGTGTTATACATATACCGGATTCGGGAGGGAAGTAAGATGCAGGAGGTCTCCTTGAACCGTAAAATGGATATGCTCAAGGTAGCCAATCGCTTGGCGGCTTTTTTTATTCCTAAAACGGGTTTTGACAAAACAACTGTTTATCGGGCGATTACGCATCACTATCAAGTGGTTCTGATGCATGCTTCGAAGGCTGAAAGAAAAGAGTTGAACCGAATTTGCGAATGGAAACGCTATTGGAAGGTCAGTCGGACAAAAATCCGGCATAGAGTCAATTTCTTTAAAGCAAGATTGAAGAGTCTTATTTAAATTATGAAAAGTAAAACGATTGAGATCAACGGGAAACCATTCACGTATATGGACGAAGTTGGAGATCCGTATGTCTTCAACCCCATGGCCCCGAAAGACATGGAAGAGATCTTGGAGACGACCGCCCACCTTCTGGACGAATGTGGTATCGAGTATTTCCTGGCCTTTGGAACGCTTTTGGGAGCCGTGCGGGAGAAGTATTTTATCAAGGGAGATGACGACGTTGATGTGATCATCACGGATGAAGAAAGGTTGTTCGCCAGCCTGCCATATTTGCAGGAACACGGTTTGTTTATCAACCGGATTTTTAAGACGGAGCTGTACACTTTCCACATGGAAGGGAGAAGGGGACATATCGATCTGTATGTCCTTCGTCCCCTTGAAAAATGGCCATATAAGGACCGGTGCGTCAGCATCCGGGGGCATTATGCGCCGAAGCGTTTCTTTGAAAAGATCGAAAAGGGCGGCTGCTTTATCGGAGAAAAAGCCTTTTCATGCCCGCAGAATCCGGAGAACCTTCTGGAATGGTGGTATGGCAAGGATTGGAGAATTCCCAAAGCAGGAAAGGCTACGGAGGACGTTTTCCTGCGCCGTCTCACCTTGCTCCCGAAAAAATACTGGCGGAAAGTTATGAAAAGAATCAAGAGGCTGTTTTGAGGTTTTCCGTTCTCATACCGCTGTATAACAAGGCGTCCTATGTGACCAAGGCCATCGACAGTGTCCTGTCGCAGACCTTTGCCGACTACGAGCTGGTCATTATGGACGACGGCAGCAAGGACGATTCTTTTGACGTCGCTTCGAAGGCGATCGAGGGGCGGGCGAACTGCCATCTGCATCGGCAGGAAAATGCCGGTGTGAGCATGGCGCGGAATAATGCCGCGGCCTTGGCGCAGGGAAAGTATCTCTGTTTCCTGGATGCCGACGACTGGTGGGCTCCGAACTTCTTAGAGGAGATGTCCGGGCTGATTGACGCGTGCCCGGAAGCCGGAATATACGGAACCGGGTACACCATTGTCGACGAGACGAGGAACAGGACTCGGGTTGCGCCCATTGGCGTCGAACAAGGGTTTGAGAAGGGTTATATCAATTATTGCCAGGTCTATGCTAAGACTTTAGCCATGCCCTTATGGACCAGCGCGGTTTGTGTTCCTCATGCCATTTATGACGAGATGCAGGGATTCCCGAAGGGCATCAAACTAGGAGAAGACTTCTTGCTTTGGATTAAGATAGCGCTGAAGTACAAGGTGGCCTTCCTGAACAAGCCGTTGGCGTTCTACAATCAGGATGTGGAGGCTGCGAACCGAGGTGTGATTCGGAAAGGCTACGATCCGGATACTTTCATGACGTTCCATTTCGACCAGTTCGAAGAGGAAGAGAAGAAAAACCCGGATCTGAAGGTTTTGTTGGACCGCTTGAGGGTATATTCTTTATTACGGTTTAGATTTGCCAATTCCCATAAGGAAAGAGTCAATCACGAGATTGATAAGGTCGATTTTTCCAACGTGGACCGTAAGTATTGGTACCTCTATAAATTGCCATTTCCCATAATTGCCGTATATTTGAAGATTCGTTCATTCGCCGCTTGGGTTAAAAACAAGATAAGATGAAAAAGTTGTTTTCTCGCCTTGCCGCCAAGATGAAGGGTGAGCAGGATCTGGACAAGCTGATTCGTCGGGGGCTGGTTGTCGGGACCGGTTTCACGAAGATGGGAGGTGTCATCATCGACCCTTCCCATTGTTGGCATATTACTATCGGCGACAACGTCACCTTGGCTCCTCGTGTCCATATCCTGGCCCATGACGCTAGCACCAAGGTCTTCTTGGGGTATACGCGAGTGGAGAATACGAGAATCGGGAATAACGTTTTCATTGGCGCTGGGGCGATCGTCCTGCCCGGTGTTACCATCGGCAATAATGTCGTGATTGGTGCCGGCAGCGTCGTATCCCAAGACATTCCGGACGATTCTGTGGCCGTAGGCAATCCCGCACGGGTCGTGAAAGCTTTGTCCACTTATCTGGAAGAGAACAAGCAGAGGATGTCGTCCGAAACCGTATTCGGTGAGAAGTACACGCTTCGGAACGAAGGCTTCGGGGAAGAAGAAAGAAAGAAGTTGGTGGAAGCCTGCAAGAAACATGGCGTCATCTATGTCGAATAATTGAAGAGCATGATTCCCAAGATTATACATTATTGCTGGTTCGGAAAGGGACCGATGCCGGATTTGGCCGTCAAGTGCATCGAATCCTGGCATAAGTATATGCCGGACTGGGAATATGTTTTGTGGAATGAAGATAACTTCGACGTCTCGTCGTATCCTTATACCCAGGAGGCCTATGACGCAAAGAAGTATGCGTTCGTTAGCGATGTGGCTCGATTGGAAGCCCTAAAAAAGTTCGGCGGCGTGTATCTCGATGTCGATTTCGAGGTGTTCAAGCCATTTGACGACCTACTTCATAATGAGGCGTTTGCCGGATTCGAAGGAAGCAAATACAATCCGGTGATGATGGGCGTCCTCGCTTCTACCCCGGGCGGCGAGTGGGTCTCTAAGCAGTTGGAACGATACGAAGGACGGCATTTCATTCTAGATGGGAAACCGGACTTGACGACCAATGTCAAATTCATCTCTGATTGGATGACGGAGCACGGTTTCCTCCCGAATGGGGAAGAGCAGGATTTCATGGATCTCCATGTCTATACCGTCGATTATTTCTGCCCAAGGCTCACAACCGGCGAATACCGGCGAACTGTTAATACCTATTGTGAGCCTAAAGATACTGTTTCTTCGTGGGCGGGAATGACTCTTAAGGACCGACTTTTCAGGATGTTGCCGTCCAGGTTTCGGGTCTTATTGATAAAAACAAAACGTTTTATATTCGGATAATAGCAATGATTCCATTTTTCCCAAAACAAATCAGTAATCGGGCCATCATTGTTTATGTGACAGCATTGGCAGCAGTCAGCATTGTTTTTATGAGCTATGCCATGCAATTTGGTTATATAGCGTTAGGTTTACTGTGGGTAATTGGATTCTTTTATCTTGTTTCTTCTTGTAGCAAAGTTTGGCTAAAAGTTTCCGATAAGACCTTTGTTTCATATCTTTTCTGGACAGCATTTGTCCTAAGGATTATTTGGGTCATTGCTTCATATTTCTTTTACATTCAGGCTACCGGCATCCCTTTCGAGTTTCAAGCACGAGATTCTTTGGGGTATCACGGGGATGCTGAATGGCTAGCAGGAGAACCTTGGTCTATGACGGGTGCATATCTGTTTGGTAACTATATCGGTATTTCTGACAGTGGTTTTCCTTTTTATCTAACAATTATATACAAGATCTTTGGCACGAGCATTATTATTCCCCGAATAATCAATGCCTTGTTGGGCGCATGGACATGCTGCGTGGTTTATCGGCTGTCTTCTCGAACTTTTGGTGAGGAGGTGGGAAGAATGGCAGGAGTCATGATGGTTTTTATGCCTAATTTGATTATTTACTGTGGCTATCATTTGAAAGAAACCTTGATGCTTTTTTTGGAGGTTGCCTTTATGGAAAGAGCCGATGCCATGATTCGAAGTAAAAGCTTGTCGTTTTTGGGCGTCCTTGTTCCTTCTTTAATAGCGGGGAGTTTATTCTTTTTTCGGACAGCTCTAGGTTCTGCCGCTTTATTTGCTCTGAGTTCTGCCATTTTAATCTCATCTGCCCCCGCAATGAAACGAAATGGTAAAAGAGTTGCTTTGATAGCATGGGGTGTATTCGCTCTTATGGTTTTCGCAGGAGGCACCATCGCATCAGAGGTGGAGAGTTTATGGGAGGGACGAGGAGAGAATCTACTAAAAAAGCGGACGGAACAGACACTGCGAGGCAATCAATGGGCTCAATATGCGACAGCAACTGTGATGGCCCCCATGATTACTGTATTGCCCTTTGCCACGATGGTCAACGTCGATGAACAGTATGCTCAACAAGCAAAGTCCGGTGGAAATTATATCCGGAACTTTATGGGTTTCTTTGTTTTCATTGCTGTTTTTGAGGCGATCCGACGTAAGAGATGGAGAGATTTTGTGTTAATCGGTGCTTTTGTTGCGGCATACCTTGGCATAGTAGCTTTAAGTGGTTTCAACAATTCTGAACGTTTCCTTTTGCCGGGTATTCCAGGACTTGTGATGATGTGGGCATATGGGGTGTCCACTTTGCGGGAGAAGACCTTTAAGTTTTTGACTCCTTGGTGTGTCATAGTCTTTGTTATGGAATTTGCCTGGGCTTACTTTAAGTTGGGCAGCCGAGGAATTCTTTAGCATGAGAGTTTTAGTCGTCGCCCGCTGCAAAAATGGCCATTATGCCCCGTTCATCACGGAGCAGATGGAAGCGATACGCAAACAAGGTGTCGATATCCAATACTTCGGCATTACCGAGAAAGGCATTGTCGGCTATCTCCGGCAATTCCCTGCGCTGATGAAAGTCATCCGGGCATTCAATCCGGACCTGATTCATGCCCATTACGGTCTATGTGGCTTGCTTGCCAACTACCAGCGACGAATCCCCGTAGTGACTACCTATCACGGCAGTGACATTAATGATCCGAAGGTGCTTCGCCTATCGAATAAGTCAATCCGTCGTTCCCGTTTCAACATCTTTGTCTCGCAGAAGAATGTCAATATCGCCAGGCCGGAAAAAGACTATGCGCTCATCCCTTGCGGTATAAACTTGGAGGATTACCCTTTAATTGACAAAGCCGAAGCCCGTAAAACCATGGGTCTGAACCCGTCCCAGAAATACGTTCTCTTTGCCGGCGCTTTCGATAACCGTGTCAAGAATGCCCCGCTAGCTAAGGAGGCGATGAGACTGGTTCCGGAGGCAACTTTGCTTGAACTCAAAGGGTACTCGCGCAACCAGGTCGCGACCTTGATGCAGGCGGTTGACGCCTTCCTGATGACTTCATTCACGGAGGGATCGCCCCAGGTAATCAAGGAAGCTATGGCGTGCGGTTGTCCAATTGTGAGCGTGGATGTGGGAGATGTGAAAACCCGATTATCTGGCCTTGGTGGATGCTATGTCTCAGAGCGATCAGCTGATGCTCTCTCAGCTTCTCTCAAGAAAGCCATTACCTTTGAGGGACGTACAAATGGGCGTGATGAAATAATTAGAGACGGCCTTACTAATTATCAGATTGCAAAGAAGATTATTGATTGTTATGTTGGATTAGTGCGATAATTGTAATAGCTTTGAGCCGTTTTTTTGAATGGTTGTTGAATTAATCAAATTATATATAAGCTAACGCTATGGAAATGAATCAATTTATAGCGCATTTTGCCGAGCAGTTTGAGGAAATGGAGGCGAGCGATTTCTCGCCCGAGACGAACTTTCGGGACAATGATGAGTGGTGTTCAATGCTGGCTCTTTCCGTCATGGCCATGGTCGATGAAGAATATGATGTCCAACTAACGGCTACTGAAATGCGCGGTGCTGAAACAATTGAGGACTTATATAGAATAGTTAATAGCCACCTGCAATGAGTTTCAATCCTTTTTCTTTAGACGGTAAAACCATTGTTGTTACGGGTGCCGCGTCCGGTATGGGCAGGGCAACTGCTATTGCTTGTTCTAAAATGGGGGGCCGTGTTATCGCCATCGATCTTAATGAGGAAGGGCTACGGTCAACATTGTCAGAACTTGAAGGGCCTGGGCACCTTTCATATGTTGTCAACCTAGCTGACGAAGGGACATGGGAGCAGGTTTTGAGTGCAGACATGACGGTGGATGGTGTGGCGAGTTGTGCCGGTATAGCTAATATGTCTCCCTTTTCATTCATTAGCAAAACGGAATTTGACAAGGTTTTTAGCGTTAATTTTTTCGGACCAGTTTTATTTGTCAAATCATTACTAAAGCAGAAAAAGCTCACGAAAGGAGCATCAATAGTCTTTGTATCCTCGGTTGATGGCCCCAAAGTAGTTCATGCCGGGAATTCTGTCTATTCTGCGTCGAAAAGTGCGCTTGTCGGAATGGCTCGGAATATGGCTATTGATTTGGCCCCCAAAAAGATACGCGTTAACTGCATCCTCCCGGGTACGACTGACACACCTTTAATCCGTACTGCCAATGTTACAGAAGAGGACCTTCTTCAAAACATGAAGTCTTTCCCCTTGAAGCGTTTTGGCACTCCGGAGGATATGGCATATGCGATTGTTTATCTTCTTTCCGATGCCAGTAGTTTTGTGACCGGTACGGAATTAGTCGTTGACGGTGGTTATTCTCTTTTATAGGTTATGGCAGAATTAAGATACAAGGGAGTTGGCATTCATTCAATAGCGGCTTGCGTTCCTTCACGGATAGAGAAGAATGATTCTTTGGAATACTTGATTCCAAAGGAAGACTTGGAGAAAACCATCAATAACATCGGTATTCGCGAAAGACGTATTGCCGATAAGAATGTGTGTGCATCAGACTTGTGTCTACGCGCTGCCGAGCAGTTGATTGAAGATAATGCTATTGATAAAGAGAGCATCCAGGCTTTGATATTTGTCAGCCAGACCTCCGATTTCCATCAACCGGCAACTGCTCCAATCCTCCAGCACAGGCTTGGCCTGAATAAATCGACCATAAGTTTTGATGTAAATCTTGCTTGCTCTGGTTATGTCTATGGGCTATCTATTGCATATTCCTTCTGCTCTCAGTCGGGGTGCGACAGAGTCCTTTTGTTAGTAGGAGAGACTATGTCCAAGATTACATCTGACTATGATCGGGAATCTAAACCGCTTTTTGGAGATGCGGGAACAGCCACTCTTATCGAGAAAGGAGAATACGGAGACTCATTCTTCTCCTTGAATTCAGATGGTAGCGGCGCGGAAATAATGATGATTCCTTCTGGTGGATTTCGAAATCCTAGTTCTCCCGATGCCTTCGATCTGATTGAAGATGCTAAAGGAAATAAAAGGAATGGATTTCAGTTCCGGATGGATGGCATGGATGTTTTCAATTTCGGAATGAGGGTTGAGCCGAAAGATATTAAGAATCTTTTGGCGTTTGGTGGAAAAACAATGGAAGACATAGACCTGCTTATATTTCACCAGGCCAACAAGTTTATGACAGACTTTTTTGCGAAGCGACTGAAAATCGCGGAAAAGAAGGTCCCTTACTCGCTGGATCGTTTTGGGAATACGAGTTCTGCGTCAATTCCGTTGACCGTTGTCTCTGAGTTATATGACAGATACCCTGAACGAAGGAACGTTGTTTTATCGGGGTTTGGGGCGGGATTATCCTGGGGAAGTGTTCTTCTAGACCTTTCGCAAAGCAAAATCTCAAAACTGATCGAATACTGATGAATTGCTTCGTTTTCAGAAACAACACGGTCGAGAGATTTTTCCCCAAGGGGTATTCATTCTCTGGATATGATGATATCTCGGTGGTTCCGGATGACGTAGATGGTTATGTCTGGTTCTATCAGCTTCCAGTAAGGATGGAGGAGAATGTCCTCTGTGCAGAGATTCAGGGTTATTCGGATAAGTTGTCGATGGTGTTGGACGCAGTCGCTTCTTCCAAGCCGGTTTTCCTTCTGACGATGGACGATATCTTCTCCGTTTCGATGACTAGTGGAGTGGCCTTGAAAGAAGCGGTCTCTGCTTATAATCTCTCCCTTATTAATGCTCAGAAGTCCCATTCTAATGTCCATTTAATTGATGTTTGCGAATTCACTCGCCAGTTCCCACAGAATGAACTGACAGACTGGAAGTTTTGGTTCATCTCCCAGATGGGCCTGAATCCCCGGTTATCAAAGCCTTTTGTGGAATGGTTCGAGAAGAAGCTCGCCCAGATTTCGTTGCAAAGAAAGAAATGTATTGTCCTCGATTTGGACAATACGCTTTGGGGAGGGGTTCTCGGAGAAGATGGTATGGAGGGAATCATGATTTCTGGGGATTATCCAGGGAAAGCTTATCATCTTTTTCAAGAGGCTTTGAAAGAGTTGTGCAAGACCGGCATCATTCTGACCATCTGCAGCAAGAATAACGAGGCGGATGCTTTGGAAGCGTTGGAGAATAATCCGTTTATGGTTTTAAGAAAAGAGGATTTCTCATCATGGCGCATAAACTGGAATGACAAAGCCTCCAATATCAGAGAGATTGCCAGCGAATTGAACATTGGACTTGACAGTATGGTCTTCCTTGATGACAATCCCTCTGAAAGAGAATTGGTTCGTCAGGAATTGCCGATGGTTGTCGTCCCGGAATTTCCGATACAGCCTTATGACTTGCCGGTTTTCTGTAAAGAATTGATAGAAAAGTTTTTCCGAGTATTCTCCATTACCGAGGAGGATAAAAGAAAAGCGGCCCAATACAAGTCAAACGCACTACGGGTTCAATCACAGCGTTCATTCACGGATATGGATTCTTTCCTGGAAAGCCTTTCCATTCAAATCCGGATAGAAAGGGCGAATGAGTTCAATATTCCAAGGATTGCCCAGATGACACAGAAGACGAATCAATTCAACCTAACGACGAAAAGGTATACTGAGTCGGATATTCGCTCCTTCGTTGAGGCTGGTTGGGATATTTTCTGCATGAGCGTTTCTGATAAGTTTGGCGACAACGGAATTACGGGATGTATTCTCATTAATAAAACCGAGATAGATTCTTTTTTGTTGAGTTGCAGAATCCTAGGCAAAGGAATTGAATTCGCTTTCTTGAAAACCGTTCTGACATTATTGCGGGATCGGGGAGAGTCTCTGGCTTCTGCCAAATTCATCCCTACGGCCAAAAATGCTCAAGTCGCAGATTTTTATGAAAAATGTGGCTTTTCCGTAATTGACCATGGAGATGACGGGGAAAAATCATATTCCATTGATTTAGCATCTGCCGATTTGCAAATCAAATCATACTATACGATATCTGAATGATATGGAGGAAAAGATCATAGCTATCATGCAAAAGGTCTTCGGTGTGGAAGGTCTGGATAAATCATGTTCTCAGAAGACCTGTGAACAATGGGATTCCATGGCGCAGTTAAATCTAGTCCTAGAACTGGAAGACGAATTCGGCATCTCCCTGGAGCCGGAAGAAATAGGCGTTATGACCGATTTTGACGCCGTCATTAAATTGGTAACCAAAAAGATTGAGCAACTATGAATATATTGGTTGACATCGGTCATCCCGGACATGTTCATCTATATAAGAACCTCTGCAAACAATTGGAGAAGGACGGGCACAAAGTCTATTATTCAGTCAGAAACGTCCCCGTCGCTCTGCATTTGATGGATAAATATCAAATGCCCTATTTGTTCCTTGGGAACAAGCCCAGTTCACTCATTGGAAAGGCGTGGAAGACCATCAAAAACGACTTTGTTCTTTTGTGGTTTGTCATTAAGCATAAAATAGATATCGGAATCAGTTCCGGGATATCGCTGTCTCATGTTTCCAGAATAACAAAGATGAAGTCTTTTATGTTTGGAGATGATGATGATGATGTCGCCCGCTTGGCGGTTAAATACGGGATTCCATTTGCTGAGGTTGTCTTATCACCATCTGCATTAGGACCAGCACATCGGAAGACTCCGAAAGCTGTTTTTTATGCTGGCTATCACGAATTAGCCTATCTTCATCCCAATGTCTTTAAGCCAGATGAATCCGTTCTCGCAAAAATGGGACTAAAGAAAGGCGAGCGTTATTTTATCCTGCGTTTTGTAGCGTTGAATGCTTATCACGATATCAGACAGGAAGGTATTTCATTTGAAAAGAAAAAAAAGTTGATAGACCTTCTGAATAACTATGGCCGCGTCATCATTACTTCGGAGAAGAGTATAGAACCCGAATTTGAAAAGTATAAGCTCAAAGTACCCGCCGAAGACATGCATTCACTGATGTATTATTCTTCTCTATATATTGGAGATAGTCAGACGATGGCTTCCGAGGCCGCTGTTTTGGGGGTGCCGTCTTTACGATGCAACACCTTTGTCGGTCGAATCGCGTATCTTGAGGAAGAAGAGCATCGATATGGTTTGACTTATGGTTTTACTCCCGATTGTTTTGATCAATTGTTGGACAAAGTAAAGGAATTGCTCCAGGACCCCAATACAAAAAGTATTTGGGAGGAGAAGCGCCGGAGAATGCTTTCGGAAAAAATAGATGTTTCTGCCTTCTTTACTTGGTTTATCGAGAACTATCCTCAGAGTCGGGATATCATGAAGACGAATCCCGATTACCAATACCGTTTTAAGTAATATGAAACCTTTCTTAGAATTAAAACGTCAGGATCTCCCTCATTATAAGGCGGATTCGCTTTGGCGGACTGTGCGACGGTCGGCAAAGGAGCATGGATATCGGTCTGTAATCTGGTACGGCATCGTCCGATTTAAAGATAATATTTTCGGGAGTTGGGCACAGACTCTTCCGTGGAATGGAATGCGCATTCGCCTACAGAGGTGGAGAGGAGTTTCCATTGGGAAAAACGTTCATTGGGGATCAGGAGTTTATGTGGATTCTCCTTTCCCCTATTTCCTGGTCGTAGAAGACGGCGCGGCACTTGCCGGCAATAATGTTGTTCTTACTCACATCAAGCCTAGTGATTATTTCTCGCGTTGTATAGACTCATTTGCGGCTCCAGTGATTATTCGTAAAAACGCATGGGTTGCTGTTGGCGCCATGTTAATGCCTGGAGTAGAAATCGGAGAAGGCGCCATGGTTAGTGCGGGGAGCATTGTCAATACGGATATTCCCCCCATGGTTCTAGCCGGAGGCAATCCGGCGAAAGTAATCATGGACTTATCGCGCTTTTTGAAAGCAAATTACTCCCCAGAGGAGTATCAGCGACTTATTGAGGAGCGTGCATTAAAATTCAAACAGTTCAATAAAGGGAAGAACACCTCATTATCCAAGTAGTTACTTGTCTTGCTAATAAGTCGCTGATTAATTAATTACGACGAAATGAATGAGAATAGTTTCAGAGGGACAATAGCCATGATTAAGGCTGATGCTTTGAGAATGGCTATACATAATTCATTTAAACAGAAAGTCGCTCTAATCATCAGGTGTATAATTGACAGCAAATTTGGCGTTCTTTTCTGGTTCCGTATATCTCGGTATCTCTATTTAAAGAGATCCATTTTTGCCAAGTTATTGTATGTCCCGGTTTTTGTCGTATATAGGATTCTTCAACATTGGACAGGAGTCCAAATCCCTGTTAAAGCAAGCATTAAAGGTGGAATGAAGATCATTCATTTTTCGGATATTGTAATTGTTGACGAAAGCACCATCGGCAAGAATTTAACAATCTCGCAAGGGGTCACGATAGGTCGTGGATTCAGTAAAAAGAACTATGGCTGTCCTTCTATCGGTGATAACGTTATCATTTTTGCCGGCTCAAAAGTATTCGGGAATATAACGATTGGAGATAATGTGATTATCGGGGCTAATTCCGTGGTTTTAACTGATGTCCCATCTAATTCCGTTGTAGCAGGAAATCCAGCTAGAGTTCTCTCTACAAAAGTTGAAGATGCAATTGTTGAAAGCTGGCAACCCTATTTTTATGGTTATTAATTTTTATAGTCTTTTGTTGGGCCCCTCCATCGCCCCTTGCGGTCGATACGTTAGAAGAGGTAGCAGGTATAAATAGGTGTTTCTTTATCGTAATGGACTTCACCATCCGAAAATACAGGGAACTTGTCCGGGCTTTTGTCGAGTCCGGCTACCAGATTACGACCGTCAGTCAGTATCTAGAAACCCATCCTGCGGGAAAGGTCCTTGTATTGAGGCATGATGTCGACGAGCAGCCGCAGAACGCGCTCAAGATGGCTGAGGCCGAGAATGAACTCGGTGTCAATGCCACCTACTATTTCCGTCGGGTATCCAAGAGCGACCATCCCGACGTCATTCGGAAGATAGCGGCGATGGGGCACGAAATCGGGTATCACTATGAGGACCTGACGCTGTCGGAAGGGGATGTCCCGAAAGCCATCGAATCTTTCGGCCGTAACCTGGAATACTTCCGTCAGTATTATCCGGTCAAGACCGTCTGCATGCACGGCAGTTCTTCCTCCCGTTTTGATAACCGGGAAATCTGGAAGCAGGTTCAGCTTGCCGATTACGACCTCATTGGAGAACCGTACCTCTCTTTCGACTTCAACCAGGTCTATTATCTGACGGATACGGGTTATGCCTGGGACGGCGGCAAGTTCGCGGTCCGGGATAAGGTCGACAGTCCTTTCTCATTGACCTTCCACCGTACCGACCAGGTCGTTGAGGCGGTCCGGGACGGCCAGTTCCCGGAGCTGTCCCTGATCCTGGCCCATACTTTGTGGACGGACAGCCTGTCCTTGTGGACATTCCTGCATCTGCGGGAGTTCCTCCGCAATCGCGTCAAACTGATATCGAAGAACAACAAGGTGGTCGCCGCCCTGTACAACAAAATGGTGAAACTGTATTGGAAGAAATAAAGTCACGCATGGCCGACAAGAATAATATCATCATCCCTCCGGCAATTGAGATCCCGTACTTCGACCACGGCTCCAAATTGTCCGAGACGATCAAGAACTCCAGCGAGCGCCGGAAGATGAGCAAGTTCAAATTCGTCTGCCGGAAGATCCGCAACATCATTCTGTACCGGCTGGCATTCTTCTGCCCGTTGAATTCCTGGCGGATCAAGATGCACCGGAGAAGGGGAGTCCATATCGGCAAGAATGTCTATATCGGCCAGAACTGCTGCATTGACAACGCGTATCCCGAGTATATCTTCATCGGGGACGATGTTTCCTTGGCGGGCGAGGTGACGGTGGTCGCCCACATCAATCCGTATGCCCATTTCAAGAATGTCTTCGAGTCGAAGGTCACGCCTATCGTCATCGAGAAGGGCGCTTGGATCGGTGTGAAATGCACCCTTGTCCCGGGAGCGCGGATAGGGGAGTATGCTTCGGTTGCGGCCGGTTCCGTCGTGAACAAGAAAGTACCCGCATACACACTTGTCGCCGGCAATCCGGCCAAGAAAGTGTTTGAATATAAAGACCAGATGGCGCAATGAAAGGGACGTGTTTTCTGACGAATGACGTTGAGACCACCTCGATTGTCAATGGAGGATTGCGGGAGGATACCGGCATCAAGGTCTGGAAAGAGGGCCTGCCCGCCCTCCTGGACCTTTACGATGAATATGGGGTAAAGGCCACGTTCTTCTATATCGCCAATTTCGCAAAGGATTATCCGGACATCGTCAAGATGGTCCAGGCCAAGGGCCATGAGATTGCCTGCCATGGACTTACGCATCGACATGATATGGCCTTCGATACAATGAGTTACGACCAGCAGTTGGACCATCTGAAGACTGCCAAGGCGATTCTGGAAGACATCGCCGGTGAGGAGGTTGTCTCCTTCCGCTCTCCCGCGTTGCGGGTAAATGCCGATACGCCTAGGGCCCTGGTCGAGGCCGGTTTCCGGTTCGATAGTTCCGTGGCTCCGCAGCGGATGGACATGTTCATGTCGCTGGGAAGCAAGGGAAAACTTCAGTGGTTCGGTGCGCCTCGGACACCTTACGTAGCTAGTGCCGATAATCTGGCGAGGCGGGGAGAGTCTCCCATTACTGAGGTCCCCGTTTCCTCGTTCGGTCTTCCTTATATCGGGACAATGATGCGGATTTCTCCGCTCCTTACAAGGATGACGAGATCTTTCCTATATTGGGAAACCAAGAATACGGGAAAGGGAATCAACTTCCTGATTCATCCTAACGAGCTGATCACGGAGGAAGACCTCCATCTGAAGACGGAAAAAAGAGCTAGTAATTATATTTCATATCTCCTGTCGGACGTATTGAGGAGAAGGCTGAAGCAGAGGAACTTGGGTGAGGAAGCCATCCGACTGTTCAAGCAGGAGATTGAGTATTGGAACAAAAAAGATTATCAATTTAAAAGAATAAAAGACTATGAATGCCTCTGAATTTTTAGAGAAATTCCGGGACCAGTTTGACGAGACCGATCCTGAAACCATCGAACTGTCCACCGTTTATAAGGACCTGGACGAATGGAGTTCCTTGGTGGCCTTCACCGTCATCGCCATGGTGAAGGTGGAGTACAACAAGACCGTTACCGGCGCTGAGCTCCGTAACTGCAATACCGTCGAGGATCTGTTCAATCTCGTTGCCGCGAAATAATGGGCGCCTACATCAAGGCCATCTCGTATTACCTTCCGGAAAAGGTCCTGACGAATGAGGAACTCGTCAAGGAGTTCCCGGAGTGGGACGTGGAGAAGGTGTACAGTAAGGTGGGCGTCAAGGAAAGGCATCTCGCTGGTGAGAATGAGACGGCTTGCGACCTGGCCGAGAAGGCTGCGTTAAAGTTGTTCGAGGAGTATCAGATTGCCCCTACGGACATCGATTTCCTCCTCCTTTGCACCCAGAGCCCGGATTATCGCCTTCCGTCGTCGGCTTGCATCCTGCAGGACCGCTTGGGAATCCCGACATCGGCCGGCGCCTTCGATTATGACCTGGGCTGCTCAGGCTGCATCTACGGAATGGCGGTCGCGAAAGGACTGATCGCCGCCGGATTGGCCTCCAACGTCCTCTTGCTCACTGCGGAAACGTATACAAAGTATCTTCATCCGGACGACAAAAGCAATCGGACCATCTTCGGTGACGGTGCCGCCGCGTGCCTGATTTCCAAGGAAAAAGGGATGGCGGAGATTGGTGACTTCGTGTTCGGCACAGACGGCTCCGGGGCGGACAATCTGATTGTCAAGACCCAGGGCTCCCGCCATCCCCAGACCTCCGGCCTGTCCACGACGGACGACGACGGACATGTCAATCGGGAAGATTATCTGTATATGAACGGCAGCGCCATCTTCAACTTTACGCTGGAGCAAGTTCCTCCGATGATAACGGCGTTGCTGGAGAAAGGCGGACTTGCCAAGGATGAAATCGATTACTTCGTTTTCCATCAGGCCAACAAGTACATGCTCAGCACCATCCGAAAGGTGTGCGGCATCCCGAAAGACAAGTTTTACATCGACCTCGAGCATACCGGCAACACGGTGTCTTCGACCATATTGATCGGACTGAAGGACTGCCTGGAGCAGGAAACGGTCCGGCCTGGAATGAAAGTGATGGCCTGCGGTTTCGGCGTGGGGCTGTCCTATGGTGGGACGATTTTACATTTTTAGATTATGATCAACGTTATCGGCCTAGGCTATATCGGCCTTCCTACGGCTCTGATGCTGGCCTCCCACGGACTGGAGGTCATCGGTACGGACTACAATAAAGAATTGGTTGCCACGCTGAACGCCGGCAAGACGACCTTCAAGGAGGACGGGCTGGACGAGCTGTTCGCCGCTGCCGTGAAGGGCGGCATCCGCTTCACCACGGAGTACCAGAAGACGGACATGTACATCGTCTCCGTCCCGACCCCGTATGACAAGTTCTCCAAGAAAGTCGACCCTTGCTACGTGGTCGCCGCGGTCAAGCAAGTGCTGGCCGTCTGCCCCGACGGGGCGACGGTGGTGATCGAGTCCACGATTTCGCCTGGCACCATCGACAAGTCCGTGCGTCCCGTGATTGCCGATGCCGGCAAGCGGGTGAATCTGGTCCATGCCCCCGAGCGCATCATCCCCGGCAACATGGTCTATGAACTCCTGCACAACAACCGCACGATCGGTGCCGATGACAAGGCCATCGGCGAGAAGGTCAAGGCCTGCTATGCCAGCTTCTGCCAGGGCGAAATCGTCGTCACGGACATTCGCACAGCCGAGATGACCAAGGTCGTCGAGAACACCTTCCGGGCTGTGAACATTGCCTTTGCCAATGAGCTCGCGCGCATCTGCCGCCACGACAACATGGACGTGTACGAGATCATCCGCATCTGCAACATGCACCCGCGCGTAAACATCCTGCAGCCTGGCCCCGGCGTGGGCGGCCACTGCATCAGCGTGGATCCTTGGTTCCTAGTAGGTGATTATCCTTCACTGGCGAAAGTGATTGACGAATCCATGAAGACGAACGATGGCCAGCCTGCCTTCGTCCTGAACCGCATCCACGAAATCATGAAGGAGAACGGCATCACCGACACCCGCCGCGTCGGCCTCTACGGCCTAACTTACAAGGAGAATGTCGATGACGTCCGCGAGAGCCCGACTTTGCAACTTCTTGAGTGCCAGGAGCGTCATCTTGCTGAACCGTTGAAGGTATATGATCCGCTAATCGAGAGGGATATCGTGAAGAACCAGTATCACGATTTCGACGCTTTCCTGAACGACGTGGACATGGTCGTCATTATGGTCAAGCACGATCAAATCAAGAGCAACTGGGACAAACTGAAAGGCAAGGTCATCCTGGACTGCCACAACATTTGCCCGATTGAGGGAGCTTATCACATTTAGTGTCGGGTAGATGCTTTTCAACTCCATAGAGTTCGCCATCTTCCTGCCGATAGTGTTTCTGCTCTATTGGTTCGTCTTCGGTAAGAACCTAAAACTGCAGAATCTCTTCGTAGTGGTGGTGTCCTACATCTTCTACGGATGGTGGGATTGGCGGTTCCTGTTCCTGATTGCATTTACATCCGTGTGCAGTTTTGGGGCGGGTCTGTTAATTGAAAAGTATCGGGACAATCCCCGCAAGGCCAAGGCGGTGAATGTCGTCAACATCGTCATTAACTTGTTGATTCTGGGAGTCTTCAAGTATTACGATTTCTTTGTAACCTCCTTTGCCAATGCGTTTTTGGGCGGGAATACTGCCGGATTGCTGATAAAGGTTATCCTTCCCGTGGGCATCAGTTTCTATACTTTCCAGGCGTTGAGTTATTCCATCGACGTGTACCGTGGAAAGTTGGAGCCCACCCGCGACATCATCCAGTTCTTCGCCTTTGTCAGTTTCTTCCCGCAGCTCGTAGCCGGCCCGATTGAACGGGCGACGAACTTGCTGCCGCAGTTCGAGAAACCGCGAGCATTTGTGTACGAAGAGGGCGTGGATGGAATGCGGCAGATTCTCTGGGGACTATTCAAGAAGATGGTCGTTGCCGATAACTGCGCTATCTATGTGGACCAGGTCTTTTCCACTTACCAGACGCAGAGCGGCAGTACGCTTCTGCTTGCCGCCATCTTCTTCGCCTTCCAGATTTATGGAGATTTCTCTGGCTATTCGGATATTGCCATCGGCACATCCCGGCTGTTCGGAATTAAGCTGATGCGGAACTTCAACGTTCCCTATTTCAGCCGGGATATCGCCGAATTCTGGCGGCGTTGGCACATTTCTTTGACGACTTGGTTCCGCGATTATGTCTATATTCCGCTGGGCGGCAGCCGCTGCTCGAAGGCGAAGATTATCAGGAACACATTCGTTATCTTCCTGGTGAGCGGACTGTGGCATGGCGCCAACTGGACTTTCATTGCATGGGGTGCTTATCATGCTTTGCTTTTCCTGCCGCTGATCTTGTTGGGGAAGAACCGAAAGTATCGGGATACGGTTGCGGAGGGGCGATTGCTTCCTTCGTTTAAGGAGTTTGGGCAGATACTTCTGACATTCGTTTTGGTCGTTATCGGTTGGATCATTTTCCGAGCGGAGAGTATTGGCCAGGCATGGACCTATTTCACTCGAATTTGCGATTCCAGCTTGTTCTCGATGCCATTCCTCTACGTGGGCACGAAGAGGACTGCCTTATTTGCTCTGTTAATGCTGGTTGTGGAATGGCTTTTCAAGGATAGGCGTTTTGCCTGGGATTTCTCCGGCATTCCGAAGTGGATTCCTATCGTGTCCAGCTATGCGCTGATCCTGGTAATCCTTGAGTTTGCCGCTCATAGTCAGTCCTTTATCTATTTCCAGTTCTGATTATGGGCCGTTTTCTCAAAAGAATCGTCATTCTACTGTTGGTGCCGGTGCTGCTGTTGACGGCGGTATACTTTGTGACGGATCCTTATAAAACGCTACGGCCGTTTTCATTGACCTATTTCGACAGTACGAATCGGGATTACCTTTCTTCTGAGTTGTATATCCATAATTCGGAGGAGCGGGAGTATGATTCCTTCATATTCGGTAGTTCCAGAGGATGTGGCATTAACACCTATCATTGGTTGAAGTATCTGCCGGAAGGATCGAAGCAGTTCCTTTTCCAGGCCTGGAGTGAGACAATTACGGGCATTGATCAGAAGATATCTTACATTGACGAGCATCAGGGCAATTTGAAGAACGCCATAGTCCTTATTGACATTCCCGGCTCTTTTTCCCGGAATCAATTATCGACACGGGCTTTATCCATCAAGGATCCCCGGTTCTCTCATCAACCCCGATGGGTTCATCAGGCCATCCTTTTCTTTGATTTCCTTCAGAAACCATCGCAGTGGATTCGTGCTGTCAAGGAGTGGGTTCGCCCTCATCGTCCCTATGTCGGTTTCGATGTTGTGTCGAACGACTGGAAAAAGAGCAATCGTGATTTGGAATTGAGTTGTCCGCCTGAGAAAGACAGCCTGGGGAATTTGAGCCGTATCGCAAAAGCCGCTTTCTTCAAGGATTATGTCAATAATGCGGAGGCGGCTCTTCCTGGCAGTAAGGATTTGATCGACGAAGCTCTGCTCCCGGTTTTGAATCATATTCACGATGTTTTCCAGCGTCAGGAAACGGACTATCGGATTGTAATAACTCCTGGTTATTGTTATCAGTATCCCCCCATTTCTTCTCGTGATTTGGGTATTCTCCAGTCGATATTCGGTGAAAAGAATGTTTTCGATTTTTCCGGAAGGCTGGATATTACATCGGATTATTATGGCTTCTCCGATGCGAACCATTTCGGGTTGAACATCGGGTGGAGAATGATAGAAGAGATTTACAATCCCGGGAAATCTTCTTCTTTAAACTGATTTAGCTTTAGATGAAAAAAATAATGCTCGTTTTCGGAACCCGCCCCGAGGCCATCAAGATGTGCCCGCTGGTCAAGGAGTTCCAGAAGCATCCGGAATCATTTGAGACCGTGGTGTGCGTGACAGGACAGCATCGGGAGATGCTGGACCAGGTGCTGCAAATCTTCGATGTGAAGCCGGACTACGACTTGAATATCATGAAGCAGGGCCAGGATCTGTACGACGTCACGGCCCGCGTTCTTACCGGTATGCGCGATGTTCTGGATACCGCAAAACCCGATGTCGTGCTGGTCCATGGTGATACGACAACCTCGATGGCCGCGGCGATGGCTGCGTTTTATCGGCAGATTCCGGTGGGGCATGTGGAGGCGGGTCTTCGGACGCATAATCTTTATAGCCCTTGGCCGGAGGAGATGAATCGGCAGGTGACGGGGAGAATTGCGGAGTATGACTTTGCGCCGACGCCATTGAGTAGGCAGAATCTGCTGGATGAGGGGGTGAAGGATGAGAAGATTACGGTGACGGGGAATACGGTCATTGATGCGTTGCATTGGGTTGTGGGGAAGATAGAGAATAACAGTCAGTTGTCGAAGACCTTGGCAGATAATCTGAAGACTGCCGGATATGATACAAGCAGGATAGAGATGCCGGGTCAATCTCGGAATGGTAGAAGACTGGTGCTGATTACTGGACACCGAAGGGAAAATTTCGGAGAGGGGTTCATCAGTATGTGCACGGCGATACGGGATTTGGCGAGGAAGTATCTGGAGGTGGATTTCGTGTATCCGATGCATTTGAATCCGAATGTGAGGAAACCAATCAAGCAGGTCTTCGGCGACGAAAAGAGAGATAATTTGTTCTTCATCGAGCCGCTGGACTATCTGGATTTCGTGTATTTGATGTCGAGGAGCTATATCGTGTTGACGGATTCGGGCGGGATTCAGGAGGAGGCCCCGGGACTTGGAAAGCCGGTACTGGTGATGCGGGATACGACCGAGCGGCCGGAGGCGTTGGACGCCGGAACGGTTCGACTGGTGGGTACGGATTACGATAGAATCATGAACGAGGTTTCCGCGCTTTTGGACGATCGGAACCACTACGAAACGATGAGTCACGCCGTTAATCCGTATGGAGATGGCAAGGCTTGTCCCCGGATAGTGGACAAGTTGAAATAATTTGCGTATATTTGTAAATTGAAAAAAACCACTTGACCATGAATAGTAAGAGAATCGTCCGGACGTTTATCGTCATCGCGCTGACTGCCGTATCGGCAGTTTCCTGCGTAACCAATAGGAAGATTGCTTATCTCCAGGATATGAAGCATAACACACAGATTCAGCTGGAAGATAAGTTCGAGGCGGTTATCTGCCCCTACGATGAGTTGGATGTCATCATAACTACTTTTGATTCCGAATTGGCTCGTCCTTTCAATTTGAGGGGGACTAATAATGCGAATTATAGCACCACGAACGGTATCGCTTACCTTGTTGACGTGTATGGTGATATCGAGCTCCCTGTCCTCGGAAAAATCCACGCAGCGGGGCTTACAAGGCTGAAGTTGCAAGAGAAAGTTAAAGATCTTCTGGTCTCTGGAGGTTATATCAGTGATCCGTACGTGCTGGTTCGCTTCCGCAGTTTCAAGATTTTCTTCTTGGGGGCGAATGGTGGCCAAGCAATCAGCGTCCCGAACGAGCGTTGTACATTTTTAGAAGCTCTTGCTCTCTCTGGTGACATGAGCATCTATACGAATCGCAACAAGATTCTGGTCATGCGAGAGGTGAATGGAAAGATGGTGTCACGATATTTGGACCCCCGCTCTTCCAAGGTATTCAAGGATCCGTTCTTCATGCTGCAGCAGAACGACTTTATTATTACCCAAAATACTGGTTATAGGAACTTCCAGGAGTCATATAGTCAACTGAGCCCCATCCTTTCAACCGTCTCCATGCTTGCTGGACTAGCATCTACCTATTTCGCCATCATGGCATACCGGAACACTTCAAAGTAGATTTGTTTATGGCCAACAATAATTCTGACAACGATTTGTCTTTCCTTGAGAAAAAGGATGCGAACTCCCTTTCCGGGAAGGATATTTTTTTCACTGTCCTACGAAACCTGCACTGGCTTCTTTTGTGTGCATTGATTTGTGGTGGCATTGCCTATTATCGGAGTGACCGGATGGATCGTATTTATGAGAGCCATGCCAAGATTCGGTTGAATTCCGTTACTCGGAACCGACTGGAGAGTGGGGCTACGACTCTCGAGAATATTACTAATCGTCGTGTCGCTATTACGATGAACGCGATTAATGATGAGATCACCGTTCTTCGTTCGGAGACTCCGATGCTCGAGGTGGCAAAAAGGCTAGATTTAGGTACATCCTATTCATACCAAACCAAGTTGGTTAAGCGGCAGCGTGATTTGTATGGAGAATCTCCTATCAACGTCAAGATGTTGGACTTGAATGAGAATGATAATGCTTCTGCCATCATCACCATTGACAAGGATTCCACTTTTGTTCTTCAGATTGGAGAGTTTGAACCAGTTAAGGGCCATTTGGGAGATACGGTCTCTACCAGTCTGGGCCGAGTATCGGTGATTCCCACCTGGGCACTTCGGGCATTGTTCTACGGCAACCCCATTACGGTAAAACATCAGAGTATCAACAGTGTTGCTGAGAAATACCGTTTTAAAGTGAGTGTTAATCGTAATAGCTCTTCCGACGGTATAATCAATCTCTCTCTTCATGATACTTCCCCCAAGCGGGCTGCTGATATTCTCAATGAAATGATTGCCGTTTACAATGAGAATACTATTGAAGAGAAAAAGGAGATCATTCGTCAGACGTCGGATTATATTAATGGTAGAATTGCCCAGTTGGACCATGACTTGGGTACGCAAGAGTCTCAAATCGCTAGTTTCAAACGGGAGAACCAGATCCTGAACCTGAATGATTATGGCAAATCCTATTTGAATCAGAGTATTGAATCTCAAGAAGAAATAGAACGACTCAATGCGCAGGTTTCTCATGCTCAATATCTGTTGAACCTGACGGCTTCCAATACTGAGAATAGGCTTTTCCCGGTCACAGTAGATATTAATGACGATCACATTAAGAGCACGATTCAACGGTTTAATGAGTTGGTGTTAAAATTGGACAAGTACAAGGAATCCGGAACCACCAATAACCCGGTCGTCCAGGACATGAACCTTGAGTTGAGTTCGCTTAAGAGTAATCTGAATCAATTGCTTTCCGCCTATATCGGCTCTATCCAGCAGCGTATAGGTGGTGTCCAAGCTCTCAGTCAGGTTGCGGCAGACAAGATTCGTCAGGTCCCGGGCGGCCAACTCTATATCGATAATATTTCTCGCGTTCAGGGCATCAAAGAACAGCTTTATTTAACCTTGTTGAGCCGTCGTGAGGAAATGCTGATCAGTCAGCCTTCTTTGACCGGAAATGCCAAGGTTATCGATAAAGCCCGCGTTAATGCTGTCCCGATTTCTCCGAATACGAAGAAGAACGTTCTTATAGGTATTCTGATAGGTCTCCTTATCCCGGTGATTATCTTTGTTATGCGCCGCCTTCTGGATACCAAGGTCCGCTTCCGCAAGGATGTTGAGGCCTATACCGATATCCCTGTGTTGGGTGAGATTCCGGCTAAGGACAAGTCTGATGATCGCAATATCGTCGTGACTGACAAGGGACGAGACTCGCTTACGGAAGCTTTCCGTATCCTTCGTTCCAATATTGACTTCACCCGTATTCCGGGCCAGAAGGCGACGAGCTATCTGTTCCTGTCCTTGATGGAAGGATCTGGTAAGACCTTCTTGACCACTAACTTGGCTGCTAGTTTGGCAATGGTTGAGAAGAAGGTTATCCTCCTGGACCTTGACCTTCGTAAGGGAACGTTGACGCACAACATCGCCTCCCGCAAGAGCGTAGGCTTCTCGAATTATCTTTCCGGAAAGACGGATAATATCGAGGAGATTATTTCGCACGATGTCTTTGCTCCGGGTGTGGATACCATCCTGTCTGGTCAGTTGCCTCCGAACCCAGCCGAGCTCCTTGCCAGCAAGCGGCTGGACGAGATTATGGACTACCTGCGTGATCGATATGAAATCATCCTCATCGACGCAGTCCCTGCCGGTATCGTGGCTGATGCCACCATTCTCCGCCGTTTTGCTGATGTGAGTGTGTTCATCCTCCGTTCCAACCTTGTGGACAAGCGCATGCTGCCTGACCTGCAGGAACTCAAGGATAGCAACAAGTTCCCGAACATGATGATTATCTTGAATGGTATCGAACTCAAGAAGCGTCATGGATATGGTAACTACGGTTACGGTTATGGTGCGGGCTATGGTTACGGTTATGGCTATGGTTACGGCTATGGTTATGGCTACGGCTATGGCTATGGTTATGCCAATGATGACGAGGAAGATGGCAAGAAGGGCAAGCATCATAAGCATCGTAAGAGCAAGGATAAGGATTTCGAAAAGGAAGAGAAAGAAGACTAATATATGGCAAATTTTGCATTAATCGGGGCGGCGGGTTACATCGCCCCCCGTCATATTAAGGCGATCCGGGACACCGGCAATAATCTTTTGGCCGCCTACGACAAGTTCGATAGCGTCGGCCGTCTGGACAGTTTTTTCCCCGATTGTTCCTTCTTTACGGAGCACGAGCTTTTTGACCGCTACTGCTCCAAGCAGAAGCAGACGGATAATCCGCTCGAATGGATGAGCATCTGCACACCCAATTATACGCACGACGCATTCATTCGTTACGGACTGCGTTTGGGCTGCGATGTTATCTGCGAGAAGCCCGTCGTCTTGAATCCTTATAATATCGACGCTTTGGAGAAGGTGGAGGAGGAAACTGGCCACAAGGCTTATAACATCCTTCAGCTTCGTCTCCACGAGGCTATTGCTGCCCTCAAGAAGAAGGTGGACGAAGGCCCGGCGGATAAGGTGTACGACGTGGATCTTACTTACATCACTTCCCGCGGTAAGTGGTATTACACTTCCTGGAAAGGCGATGTGCACAAGAGCGGCGGTATTGCTACCAACATTGGTGTGCATTTCTACGATATGCTTCAGTGGATCTTCGGTCCGGTGCAAGAGAACATCGTCCACGTGATGAGCTTCGACCGCGTCGCGGGCTTTCTGGGCCTTAAGAGGGCTCGTGTCCGCTATTTCCTGAGCATCAACGCTGATTGCCTGCCTCCGAATGCGGTGGAAGGGGAGAAGCGTACGTATCGTACGCTGAACATTGACGGAAGCGAGTTCGAGTTCTCGCAGGGATTCACCGAGCTTCATACGGAGAGCTATCGGCAGATTCTGTCGGGCAACGGCTTCCGTATCGGGGAAGCACGTCCTTGCATTGAGATCGTCAGCCAGATCCGTAACGCCACCCCTATTGGCTTAGTAGGGGATTACCATCCGCTTGCGAAGTTACCGTTGTCTCACCATCCCTTCGGCTGGGACGACCGTAGATAATCATGCACCCATTCCGGAACCTGCTATTTGTATCTTTGGATCGGAGATCTTCCTTTGAGAAGGATCCGACACCGAAGGTTTGGAGACACCTGTACCATCTTGCGCATCGGCAGGCCTTGTTGGGCCCGCTAAACGATGGCGTACACCAGCTTCCGACCGAACAAATGCCTCCGGAAGATGTCTTGACGGACTGGGATGAGAAGACGGCCAAGATTGCCCGAATCTATCAGGTACACGAGCAGCATATCGCTGAACTGGAGGCCTTGCTGAAACGTTTGGGCCTTCATGGCTGTATCCTGAAGGGAACGGGCCTCTCGCATTTGTATCCCAACCCGGAGCGACGGATGTGCGGGGACATCGATATCTGGATCGATGGCAAGCGTGATGACATCATCAAGGCTTTTGAAGATGCCGAGATCCCGATTTACGACATCATCTATCAGGAATGCAAAGCTGGCATTTTCCTGGACACGGAAGTGGAAGTCCATTTCCATCCCAGCAAGATGTACAATCCTTTCACGAATGCCCGCTTGCAGCGTTTCTTCAAGAAGAATACTCCTATTCGTCAGGACGTTACCATTACGTATCCGGACGCTAAGTTTAACGCTGTTTTCTGCATGGCGCACATGTATCGCCACTATCTTGAAGGCGGTATCGGCATGCGGCAGATGCTGGATTATTACTATATCCTGAAGAACTTGGATCCTGCTGACCGAGCACCTGTGATGAAGACTCTTAAGCGCCTGGGAATGGGCCGCTTTACGGGCTGCGTCATGGCCTCGATGTGGTACAACTTCGGTTTGGAGGACGAATATCTTCTGTGTCCTCCCGACAAAAAACATGGTCGGAAACTGGTGGACGATTCCTTCACGATGGGCAACTTCGGTGTGATGGATGTTCGAAACCGCGCTCGCAAAGGTGAAAATGCCTGGGGCCGCTTCTGCCGCAAGAACCGTCGGGTTTTCTCAAACTTGAGCTACTACCCCCGCGAAGTCCTCTGGTCTCCTTTTGCTCGCGTAAGCCAGTTTGTCTGGCGCAAGCTTAAGGGGTATCTATAGGCACGACGTCCGTTCGCGCTATCGTAATCCTCGCGCAAATCACCGACTGGATTCCAACAATCAACTGAGCCCCGTTCGGGGTCTCTTCCACTTCACCTTCAATACCCTTCAAAGGCCCGCGTGTCACTCGGACGCGGGTGCCTTTCGTTATGGGGAAGTCAGTCCCCACAGGAATGTCCGGATACTCCGTCAGAACTCGGATAAAAGCGTCCATCTGCTTATCCGGAACCTCCAATAAAGTACGTGTCCCATGGTCCACCAAAAACCGTCCTTTGATTTCGCCGGAATTGACGAGATTCAAGGCACGCGTTTTGTCTGTGTGGAGGAATACCAGGGTGTTGTAGGTGCGGGGGATGAAAAAGCCGACGTTCAGGGCTGCGAGGCGTTCGGCTATCTTTTTCCACTGTCCCCATCTGGTGATGATGACGAACCAGCCGATATGATTCTTGGGGGCCATTCCGGTTGAATTGCAAGGCAAAATTACGCAAAAATTGCTATCTTTGTGAACTGAAAAATGAAAAAAGTACGGATAATAGGGCTTTTATGCCTGCTCGTTGCCGCTTTGTTCGCGGTTTCCGGTTGCGCGGTCACCAAGATCCGGGAGATCCGGGTGACGTCCGTGGGCGTGAAGTATATCGTGCCCACATCGACCCGTTCCCTGGACGGCGTCCTCCTGCTGGGAATCGACAATCCCTCCATATCCTTCACGGCGCAGGATGTGCAGGGGGTGGTGAAGAGCTACGGGCGGGAGATTGCCCATTTTACGGCCGGTCAGCTGCCGGTGCAGGCCCGCAGCGTGCAGGTGTATGAGTTGCCCTGCACGGCCACCCTCATGGACAAGGTGTCGCTCCTGGACATGCTGGCGATCGCTTCCAAGCGCTCGCTGGAGGGGATGACGGTCGATGTCAAGCTTCGGTTGAGCCTGAAGGGCGGGAAGGGGACGACGTTGACCTTCAACGGCCTGGACCTGGCCCAATTCAGTGAATAGTGTATGAAAAGGTTTATTATCATAGCCATCCTGGCCCTGTTCCCGGCGATGATGCTCCGGGCGCAGGAGTATCGTGTGGACAACGGCTCCGCGCAGGTGGATTCCACCCTCGTGGGCCGCAGCGTCCTGTCGGTCCTGGGTTCCGGTGTCTCCGTGAACCAGAGCACCGCGATGAAGTCCGCATTTGACAGTTACGTATCGGCCAATGCCTCCAAGCGGATCACCGGCTACCGCATCCGGGTGTACTACGAGAACAACCAGAACGCGCGGAACCGGTCCGAGGCGATTGCCAGGAGCATTTCCGGCACGTACCCGGGCATCGGCGTGTACCGCACGTTCGAGAGCCCGAACTTCAAGGTTTGCGTGGGGGATTTCCGGACGAAGGACGAGGCGCTGAAACTTTATCACGCCCTCAAGTTGTCCTATCCCACGGCCATTATTCTCAAGGAGAC
>Ga0310786_10001098_pt1 | contig 43432 bp, 37 predicted proteins | sample AusTroGonzalo_MG_FD_203881 | JGI IMG/M metagenome (GOLD analysis project Ga0310786, IMG submission 203881) | Bovine rumen microbial communities from tropical cattle in Woodstock, Queensland, Australia - Gonzalo_03 (v2) (version 2) | ecosystem: Host-associated > Mammals > Digestive system >...
AGATGGCAATATAAAAGCCCTCAAAATTCTCCGCGGTAGAAATGCGTTGCAAAGATAAGCGGATTTTTGAGAACCACCAAAAAGCAAGTCTGAAGTGTTAAAATCCAAAAGCAGTTGATATACAGAGGTTTATCTCTATGTGTTTTTCGTTGTTTATAGTTGTTTAGAGGTCTCTAAATACTAAACTGGAAAGAGTGCCTTCGAGCGGCGCACGTTCCGCAACGTGCGCGGCTACGTCGTCGTGCGTCGCTCGTCGGAGGAGATGAAGTCGCTGCGTCAGGCGATGGCGGTCGCAGTTCACCCCACCCATAGCCCCTCCCCTAAAAGGGGCGGGGAGGACAATACAGATACAGATGTTACAGATGTTTTCTGAGAAAAGCCTCCTGCGTACATGTGCGCATATATGTACGCAGGAAAGATTTTATAGAAACAAGTGTATTTATCTGTATGTGTATTACATTGAAGTTTGAAGATTGAAGTTTGAAGTTTGAAAAATGAAAGTATGGTGTTTACGCCTCGTAAGTATGGCACTTAGACACTGAAAGTATGATAGTTAGACTGCGCAAAATTGGTTTACAGGGGATTCCATCCCTGGGCCTTCAACTCAAATTCCTGGTTGTCGCGAGTGACGAGGACGTGACCGAAACGCTGGTCGGTGATATGGCCGATGAGGTGTACGTCCTCAATAGCCTCAATCCGTTCATAGTCGCCAATGGGTACGGTGAAGACGAGCTCGTAGTCCTCGCCGCCGTTGAGGGCGCATGTGGTGACGTTCATCTCCATCTCCTCGGCCATGACTGCGGTCTGGTAGTCGATGGGCAGGTTTTTCTCGAAGATGCGGCAACCGACGCCTGACTGCTTGCAGATGTGGTGCAACTCAGAGGAGAGCCCGTCGCTGATGTCCATCATGGCTGTGGGACGTATGCCGGCTTCGCGGAGCCGTTGGATGATGTCTCCGCGCGCCTCAGTCTGGAGCTGGCGTTGAAGCAGGTACTCCTTGCCGCTGAAGTCAGGTTGGAAGTCCTGTAACTTTGAACTTTGAACCTTGAACTTTGAACTTTGTGATTCGTAGGTTCCGTCAGCCTTTGCCTGCTCAATTTTCTTCTGCAGGTCGTTGATCTGCCCGTAGTAAACAGCTTTCTCGCGCTCCAAGAGCTGCAGCCCCATGTAGGCGGCACCGAGGTCGCCGCTAACGCAGATGAGGTCAGTGTCGCGGGCACCATTGCGGTAGACGATGTCTTCCTTACGAGCCTCGCCTATGCAGGTGATGCTGATGGCCAGTCCGGTGTAGCTGCTGGTGGTGTCGCCGCCGACGATGTCGACGTTCCATTTGTCACAGGCCATACGGATGCCGGTATAGAGCTGCTCGATGTCCTCGACACTGAAACGCTTACTGATGGCTAATGAAACGGTGAGCTGACGCGGCGCGCCGTTCATGGCGAAGACATCGCTGAGGTTGACCATCGCTGCCTTATAGCCGAGGTGCTGGAGGTCGATGTATGTGAGGTCGAAATGTACACCCTCCATGAGCAGGTCGGTGGTGACGAGCACTTCACGGTCGGGGTAGGAGAGTACGGCGCAGTCATCGCCTACGCCGTACTTTGTCGATTCGTTCTTCGGCTTAATATCTTTGGTCAGCCGGTCAATCAGTCCGAACTCTCCGAGATTTGCTATTTCCATTTGTCTGTAGGATGATCAGTATTGAATTTCTCCTTCTTCTTGCTTTCAATCTTTTCCGAACGGACAATCATCTCGCGCATGATTTCGGTCATCAGGGGCTGGGCCTTGTCGGCTGCTTCTTGCACCTCTTCGTGGCTCACTTCGACGGGGTTGTCGAAGCCGCCGAGGTCGGTGACAACGCTGATGCCGAAAGTACGGATGCCGCAGTGGTGGGCTACGATAACCTCAGGAACAGTAGACATACCAACCGTGTCGCCGCCCAGAGCACGGTACATGCGGTACTCGGCGGGTGTCTCGAAGGTAGGTCCCTGTACGCCCATGTAGACACCATATTGCAGACGGATTTTCTTCTCACGGGCTATCTGGCTGGCAAGCTTGATGAGTGCGGGGTCGTAGGTTTCGTGCATGTCGGGGAAGCGAGGGCCGGTGGGGAAGTTCTTGCCGCGCAGCGGATGTTCGGGGAAGAAGTTGATGTGGTCGGTAATGACCATGAGGTCGCCAATCTTGAAGCCGGGGTTCATGCCGCCGGCAGCGTTCGAGACAAAGAGCGTCTTGATGCCCAGTTCGTACATGACGCGGACAGGGAATGTCACCTCTTTCATGGAGTAGCCCTCGTAGTAGTGGAAACGTCCCTGCATGGCGAGGATGTCAACACCGCCGAGCTTTCCGAAGATAAGTTTGCCGGAGTGTCCCTCGACTGTTGACACGGGGAAGTTGGGGATGTCAGAATACGGAATTTCCAGTTTATCAGTGATTTCGGAAGCTAATTGTCCGAGACCCGTCCCCAGCACGATGGCTGTTGTGGGGCTGGTTGTCATCCTTTCTTTTAACCAGGATGCTGTTTCTTGAATTTTTGCGTACATAGCCTATAATGTTTTGGTTAAACGATTCTTCTTGGTCGAGCATGAAGCTGATGTGCACGGGCAGGACGTAGAGATGGCGGCGCACCTCGTCGCTCAGCCCTTCGGCGGCGGTGAGGCGTGCGGCGTCCTTCTCGGTCGTGATGATGCACTTGGGGCCGGTCATGGACTCGAAAGTGGCGTTCAGCCGCTGTATGTCCTTGCGGCTGAAGTTGTGGTGGTCGGCAAAGGTCAGCTGCGTGATGCTTTTCACCTGCGGCTCCAGGTCGACGAGCAGCTGTCGGGGCGAGGCAATGCCAGTCAGCAGCAGGATGTTCTGGCCGGAAAGCTGCGGCGTTGTAGCTGTAGAGCCGACAGGAATAGGAGACTTTGGCTGCGTGTCCGGGAAGACGGGTTTAAGCGGTTCGTATTCCAGGGTCGTGAAGTAGAGCGTCTGGTAGGGGAAGAGGTGCATGGCCTTGGTAATGACCCTGTAGTCCATGGGCTTCAGTTCCTTCGGGCACTTGGTCACGATGACGATGTCGGCGCGGTCTTTCCCCGACAGCGGCTCACGCAGTCGTCCGGCGGGCAGCAGCTTGTCGTAGATGACGAGACGGTGGTAGTCGACGAGCAGGATGTTGATGCCGGGCTTCACGTAGCGGTGCTGGAAGGCGTCGTCGAGCAGCACAACATCGATGTCCTTTGCCGTCTCGTTGTTGGTCAGCCGCTCGATGCCATGTGTGCGCTTACGGTCAACGGCAACAGTAATGTTCGGGAATTTCTGTTTCATCTGGAACGGCTCATCGCCAATCTGCCTGACAGTCGTGTCTTTGCCGGCCAGCACGAAACCGTGGCTCTTGCGCTTATAGCCACGGCTGAGCACGGCCACACGTACCTGATCCTGTAGCAGCCTGACGAGGTGCTCTACGTGGGGCGTCTTGCCCGTCCCGCCCACGGTGATGTTACCCACTGAAATGACAGGCAGCTTATAGGAGCGGCTCTTCAGAATTCCCACGTCGAAGAGGAAGTTCCTGAAGCGCACGCCGATGCCGTAGAGCCAGCTCAGTGGCAACAGCCATTCGTTGATTTTGATGAAATCGCCCTCCAAATTTACAATTTGACGATTTACGATTTACAATTTATTATTACGATTAACAATTTAGAAGTTCAGAGAGAAGGGCAGGCGCGTCTGCAGACGGTTACGCTGCTGGTCGCGGCGCAGGTCGATGACGGGCTGGTAGAGTTCGCCCAGTGTCTGACGCAGTTCTGCGTCAAGGTTGGTGCCGCGCTTCTCCTCCATCTTCATCAGCTGTTCGAACCATGTCTCCGGCTCGGGATAGTTCTTTGTGTGATACTCCGAGAGCTTGGCCAGCTCGGCAGCCTTCTTCACAGCGTCGGAGATGCTTCCTAACTTGTCGACGAGCTTGATGTCGAGCGCATCGGTAGCCAGCCACACGCGGCCCTGTGCAATCTCGTGAACCTGGTCGCGGCTCATCTTGCGTCCGTCGCCCACGATGCTGAGGAATGTCTCATAGCCACGGTCTACGTAGGTCTGCATGAACTTGATTTCCTCGTCGTTGTCGCGGGTGAATACCAGGTTTTCCTCAAAGTCGGTGTAGCGGTTGGTCTTTGCTCCGTCGAAGGTGACACCCAACTTGTCGGTTACCAGACCAGTGACGTTGGGCACCAGGCCGAAGATGCCGATGCTGCCGGTGATGGTGGTAGGCTCAGCGTAGATGTAGTCGGCACCGGCGCTGATCATGTAACCGCCGGAGGCAGCCAGTCCGCCCATGGAGACGACTATGGGCTTCTTCGTCTTGAGCTGCTTGATGGCGTGCCAGATTTTCTCGGAAGCAGCAGCTGATCCGCCGGGTGAGTTCACGCGCAGCACCACGGCTTTCACGTCTTCGTCGTCGGCCAGCTTGTTCAGATCGGTAACAGTTTCGTCGCCGATGATGTTATGCTCGGTTGAGAATAGACTGGTGTTCTGGTCGATAATCTCGCCGTAAGCGTAGTAGACGGCTATCTGTTCGCCCTCCTCGCGTTCCTTGTCGGGCACGCCCACCATGTCGGTCAGCAGCAGCTGGTTGATGTCGTCGGCCTTGCTGACGCCCATCTTGGCCATGATGAGCTGCTTGATGCCGTCGGAGTACATCAGACGGTCAACTAATTTGCCTTTCACATAGTCTTGCGGGTTGGCGAAGGCCATGATGCTGTCGCTCACCGCCTGGTCTAACTGTGCGGCTGTCAGCTGGCGGCTCTCGGCAATGTCGTTCAGCCAGTGCTGCCAGATGCCCTGTATATAGGCCATGGTCTGTTCGCGGTTCTCAGGACTCATGTCCTTACGTGTGACGCTCTCTATGGCACTCTTGTATTTGCCGACACGCACCGGCTGGTATTTGATGCCCAGCTTCTCGTACAGTCCTGTCATGTACTCATTCTTGCCGCCGAATCCCTTCAACTCAATCATGCCCGTCTTGTTCAGGAACACCGAGTCGGCCACCGATGCGACGTAATAGCCGCTTTGTGTGAAGTTGTCGGCGTAGGCGATAATCCACTTGCCGCTTTTTTTGAAGTCTTTCAGGGCGTCGCGCACCTGCTGGGCCGTCGCGGGTGAGTCGAACGAGACGGTTCCTCCCTCGATGTAGATGCCCTTGATATCGTCCTGCTCCTTTGCTTTGCGGATGCTGCTGACAATGTCGTCGAGTCCCATGACGCTCATGTCAATCTGTCCCAGAACCAGTGACAGCGGGTCGTCTTCCTGTGCCCGCTCCTGAACGCTGCCGTTCAGCTGCAGTACGAATACGGAGTTGTCTTTTACTTGTGTCGTGGCATTGCCTGAGGCAACCATGCCGACGAGCGAAATTACAAACATGATACCGGCAATGATACCGAGAATCAGAATGCCACAAATAGTGGCCAATGTGTACTTCAAGAAGTCTTTCATATAGCTTTAGTTTACAAATATGCGCGCAAAGATAATACTTTTTTTTGAATGTCCGTGCTTTTTTGCGGTAAAATTATTAATTTTGCAGCAGAAAACTTCTCTTCCGGTGGAAAACGACATGAAAACAAGGCTATTTGTATGCTTCATGCTACTAATGAGTGGCATCGTGGCAATGGGAAAAACGAAGACAGTGAAACAGGATTTGTGGCCCGACGGCACCCCCGTTGCGGCGTGGTTCAGTGACACCTCGCGTGTCGACCTGTCGGGGTTGAAACGCTATGTTGTGACCGACTACGGTGTCGACGGTTACAGCAGTGAGGTACAGACCCGGCAGCTGCAGGCCGTTATCGACCGCTGTGCACAGGAAGGCGGGGGCGTGGTGGTCATTCCCCGTGGCACTTTTGTCAGCGGTTCGCTCTTCTTCAAACCGGGTACACACCTGAAGATTGAAGAGGGAGGCGAGTTGCAGGGCAGCACGCGCATCAAGCACTTCCCCATCGTAAAAACCCGCATGGAGGGACAGACGCTCGACTACTTCGCAGCACTGGTGAACGCCGACGGCGTGGACGGTTTTACCATTACCGGCCCGGGCACTATCAACGGCAACGGACAACCTTATTGGGAGGAATTCTGGATTCGCCGTAAGTATAACCGCGACTGCACGAATCTGGAAGCCATGCGCCCGCGTAACGTGTATATTTCCAATTCCAAGAATGTGACGGTACAGGACGTAAATATCATTAATTCACCGTTTTGGACGAATCACCTCTATCGTTGCGAGAATGTGCGCTACTTGGGCTGCTACATCTACGCTCCGACGGAAAACGTTACTCCCGTCGACCCGAAACGCGGTGCGCCGAGCAGCGATGCTATCGACCTTGATGTCTGCAAGAATGTGCTCATTCATGGCTGCTACATGCACGTGAACGACGATGCCGTTGTGCTGAAGGGCGGTAAGGGAACATGGGCAGACAAGAACCCGGACAACGGCCCCAACTCGAACATCATCATCGAAGATTGTACATACGGCAAGGTTCACGGCTGTCTAACGCTTGGCTCTGAAAGCCTGCACGACCGGAATGTCATCCTGAGGAGAATCAACGTCAAGGCAGCTGCCCGTGTGCTGTGGCTGAAGATGCGTCCCGACACGCCTCAGCACTATGAGTACGTCACCATCGAGGACATTACCGGGCAGTGTGGCTCGTTCCTCGTGGTGCGCCCTTGGACACAGTTCTTCAAGCCCGAACAGCGCGATGACATGCCGCTGTCGCAATGCAATAACATCACCATCCGCAACATACAGATGAACACGAAGAATTTCTTCGATGTCGGTAAGTCGGATAAGTACCGCTTGACGGACTTCACCTTTGAAAACATAAAAATAAGCGACGAGCAGAAAGCTTTCGACCCGTCGCTTATTGAGAATTGTACTGTAAAGGATGTGAATATCCGCTGAGGCAGGTTATTTCACTACAATCTTACGTCCGTTCTTGATGTACACGCCCTTCTTAAGTGAAGAGTGAAGAGAGAATAGTGAAGAATTTGCTTCCGCACTGTTTACTCTGCGGCCTTGCAGGTCGTACATCTCGCCGCGTTTATCTTGTGGTGAGCCTGTCGAACCATTTATTTGTTCTTTATCATTTAGACGCGAAGTGTCGCTTATGCCTGTAGGCTCGTTCTCATCGGGAATGTGGTCGCCATAGAAGCTGAGTGTGAAGTTGTTGAAGATGACCCAGTACTTGGTGTCCATCTTTGAGCAGCGCAGGCCTACCTTCAGCGAACCGCCTTTAGTGGCGAGGCTGGTTTCCAACGCATTCTTGTAGAGTCCCTTGGCAAAGTACTTGCTGGCGGCCAGCATGTTGTTGGGTACGTAGAGCGAACCAACAGCTGATTCGCTGCCGCCAAGTTTCTTCTCCTGGGCGTCATCGCAGATGTTAGCAATCTTCTGACTCTTGCTGCCGGCATAGACATAGGCGTTGACGTTGTTCTTTCCTGCTGTGTAGTCGCTGTAGACGGTAGTAGCATCACCTGGACGCTGGAAAGCCTGTACACCGAAGATGTAGGCACCTGCGGGCAGACCCTTGATAATCTGGTTGAAGTTGAACGTCGTCTCGTAGAATTCTCCGCAGGAGTTGCTCAGGGCAGGTAAATCTCCAGACCAGCCTTCTGTGCTTTTCATCACAGGGTTCTGGATGAGGTAGGTGAGGTCGAACGGCTTCTCCGGGTCTGTGGCCTGCACGCCGCTGAGGAAGTCGATCATGGCCTGTTTCAGGTTCTCCGTCAGGACTAACAGTTCGGTCTTTGTGGCTGTTTCAATGGCTTCTTCGGCACCGGTGATGGCTGCGTTGAACGTCTTGTCGGCATTTGCGGTCAACTCATAGTGTGGCACTTCGGTGAGAGCTGCCATTTGGTCAATATAGTTTCTGACGGTCGTGGCCAGTGCATTCTTGGCAGCGTCGTCTGTAGCAGCAGCCTGCTCTATGGTCTGTATGAGCCAGCGCTGTGCGGTGGCACTGTTGGCAATGTCGAAGGTGGTGGCAGCCGTATTGCCGTTAGTGTTGGCCTGCAGGCATGCGGGGGTCCAGTCGCCCGAGGGGTGGATAATCCAATAGCCTCGGTCGCTGATGGCTGTGCCGCCGAAGCTGATGTCTACGCGGCCTTTCATTAGGTGGAAGTCCTCGTTGTTGGTGAGAGTAGCTTTGGCAGCGGTCTTGATGCCATTGTTGCCAGTTGCGCTGTAGGTGATGTAGTTGCCCGTAGAGGCATTGCGGAACTGGTAGTACTGGTTTTCCGGGGTGAAGGTGATGTACCAGGCTGCGCTGTCGTTGGCAGCAGCCTCCTCGGTGCTCATCTTACGCCATTTCAGCTGTCCGTTGGCGTTGGGGACGAGGTAGGAGTCGTATAGGCCACGATCCTCCGATTCGTTCTTGATGTAGTACTTGATGTCATCCTCCTGATCCAAGGCATAGTAAGGTTCGGCAAAGAGTGAATAGGTATGTTGCAGACCGTCCTCACCCAGAGCCTGGCACACCAGCGAGTTGCCGATATAGAGCAAGTCGGAGCCGTTGTCCTCCTGTGCACCGTTAATGCCGTAGGGCCACATGTGTTGGTAGTCACCGTTTAGCTGCTGTGCCTTGTTGTCCCAGAACGTCAGTACTTCGGTCACGCGGTCACCCAGCCAGTTTCCGGTGCCATAGCCGTCACCATTGACCGACGAGCGCAGGTTGTGGCGGCTCCATTCGGTATCGGCCCAGGGAATGACGCCAATGCCGTGCAACATCTCGTGCATGATGGTGCCGCATCTCTGATAAGAAGTATTAGGTCCCACGCGAATCCATCCGCCATACGAGCAGTCGGCGGTAGGAGTGCCGCTCTCGTAACCTACATTGGGATTGAAACCCTTCATCTCGGTCAGGTTGTTCCACCAGTTCACAGCCGTCTCTGCTGCATTCTTGATGCGGTTGTAGGTTGCCTGGTCACCGCCATCACGCATGGTCAGCTTGATGGTTCCCTTGGGAATGGTGTAGAACTTGATGACTTCGCCGTAGCCCGTCAGCCCGTCCTTGTTGGTAGCGTAGGCACGCATGAAATATTTTGTGGCGGGCTTCAGGTTCTCAAAGTAATAGATAGTGCCGTTGTTACTGAGCGTTTTGGTGCTGACAATGTCATCCACCGTTGGCTCTGATGTTTCACTCAGACAGAAGCCGCGTTTGGATATGGCGCTTCCGCCGTTGATTGTGGCCGACTTGATGCGTCCGAAGGCCATGGTAGCACCGCGGGCGTACCGCATGTCGGTGGTCACAGCCGGTGCGTTCTGTGCCATGAGTTCGCTTGCAGCAAGACTTGTTGTGAGGCACAGGAGTAATAAGTGTAGTTTGTAGTTCATAAGCTATAGTTTTTTCAATTTCTCATTTTCTCAATTTGACTTTGTCGAAATCGCTCATTTTCTCATTTTCTCATTTTCTCATTTTCTCATTTTCTCATTATCTCATTTTCTCATTTTCTCAATTTCTTATCAACTACTGAACTGCTTGATGCGCTGCTCTTCGGAGAGCTTGCAAATTAGCAGGGTGTTGTCGTGTTCGGCAACGATGTAGCCATCCAGTCCCTGCACGACGACCCTCTTTTCCTGCGTGGTGTGGATGATGCAGTTGTGGGTTTCGAACAGGTTTATGTCCGGACCGATGCAGGCATTGCCGTAGAGGTCGCGATGGCTCTGCTGTAACAGCGAGCCCCATGTGCCAAGGTCGCTCCAGCCGAAGTCGGCAGGACAGACGAATATCTCCTCGGCCTTCTCCATGATGGCATAGTCCACGGAAATGCTCTCACACTCTGGGAACTTCTCGTTGATGACGTCCTGTTCCTTGGGCGTGCCATAGACGGGCAGCATCGACTCGAAGATCTTCGCCATCGACGGCTGGTAGATGCGGAAAGCGTTGACGATGGTGTTCACGTTCCAGATGAAAATGCCGGCGTTCCAGTAGTAGTTGTTCTTGGCAATGTACTGCTTGGCAGTTTCCAGATCAGGTTTTTCGCGGAAAGAGTCGACGCGGAAAATCTCCTTGTTGCGCAGCGAGTTCGATGCGAGGTTCGCCTGAATGTACCCGTAGCCCGTCTCAGGACGTGTGGGCTTCATGCCGAGTGTGACGATGGCATCGGTGTCGCCCGTGAACTTCATGCAGTCCTTGATGACACGCTGGAACTCGGCAACGTTCAGCACAATGTGGTCGCTGGGCGTAACCACGATGTTCGCCTTCGGGTCGCGGCTCTTGATGCGCCAGCTGACGTAGGCGATGCAAGGAGCCGTGTTGCGGCGGCACGGTTCGCAAAGAATGTTTTCACGGGGCATGTCGGGCAGCTGCTGGCTGACGATGTCGGCGTAGCTCGCGTTTGTCACCACCCACACGTTCTCAGGCGACACTAACGGGCCGAAGCGTTCTACGGTCAGCTGTAGCAGTGTCTTTCCTGTACCCAGCACGTCGATGAACTGTTTGGGCTTCTCTGCCGTGCTCATTGGCCAGAAGCGGCTTCCCACGCCGCCAGCCATAATGACCAGATGATTGTTGATTTGAGGCATACTCTTGCAATTTTATGAATAGAAAGTGCAAAGATACAAAACAAAGTTGAATTGAGCAAATTATTTGGGAAGATTTTCCAAAATTTCCATTCCTTCCTGTTTGATTTTGCGTGTCTGAGTATGCTAAGGTTAAAATTAATGGCAGAAATCTTTGGCGGTTCACATTTTTTTCTTAACTTTGCGGCAAATATTGATGTGTTTACAGCGAAATGGAAAAAAAGAGCGGTAAATATCTGAATCCGAAGGCCGATTTGACTTTCAAGAAGATATTCGGCGAGCATGAAGACCTGGTGATGAGTCTGCTCAACGCTCTGTTGCCCCTTGATGAGGGGAAGCGGATAGAGCATGTGGAGTATCTTACGCCGGAGATGGTACCCGAGAATCCTGAAAAGAAGTACAGCATCGTTGATGTGCGCTGCAAGGAGACTGGCGGTCGCCACTTTATCGTGGAAATGCAGATGAACTGGAACAACGAGTTCCAGCAGCGCGTCATACTCAATGCGGCCAAGGCAGTGGTGAAACAACTCGGCAAGAAGGAGGACTACAAGCTGTTGCAGCCTGTTTATGCCCTGAACCTCATTAACGATGTAGGCTTCGACGCCGGTCCCGATGAGTTCTACCATGACTATGCCATCGTGAACGTGGAGCACAGCGACCGCATCATCGAGGGTCTGCGATTCGTCTTTGTGGAGTTGCCCAAGTTCAAGCCACAGACCATCAAGGAGAAGAAGATGGCTGTGCTGTGGCTGCGTTTCCTTACCGAGATAGACCGGAGCACCGTGGAGGCTCCCCCCGAACTCTTGGAAAACCCCGACACGGCCAAGGCACTGCAGATATTGGAAGAATCGGCCTATACTGAGGCTGAACTCTATGCATACGAGCACTACTGGGATGCTGTTTACTACGAGCGTGGTGCCATCAATGGCGGCTACCAGAAAGGACTGAAAGAGGGCATGGCTCAGGGCATGGCTCAGGGCGAGAAAAAAGGCGCAGAAGAAACCAACCGTGAAAATGCCCGAAAGATGAAGGCTAAAGGCTATTCCACAGAGGATATTTCCGAGATTACAGGCCTCGCCGCCGAAGAAATAGGCAGGCTGTAAAGCTGAGATAATAATACTGAGACTTCTAAACGATAAAGAATCATTTTAATATCAGATATTTATGACATAGCAACGAACATAAATGGGGAGGGCAGTAGTGGGTGAAGCTTCCAAGCTTAGCAACCAGAGCACGGACGCAAAGCTTGGAAGCTTCACCCACTATTCTGCAAAGATGGCGAGGCTTCCCATTTGCACGGGAGGCCTCGCCATTCGGATGCGGAGGCTTCGGTTACTGTTTCTTGCGCCTGTGTCTGACTACGAACACGACGATGGCGATGGCAACGATGGCGAGGATGGCACCGACGATGTAGTGGTTGTAGCGCTCGATGGTCTCGTTCAGCTCGTTCTCGGGCACGATGGCATGCAGATACCAGCCCATGGCGGCAAGGATAGCGTGCCAGGCGCCGGCACCGATGGTGGTGTAGAGCAGGAACTTCCAGTAGTTCATGCGGGCCAGTCCGGCTGGCAGCGAGATGAGGTGGCGGATGCCGGGAATGAGACGGCCTGTAAGCGTTGCCACGATGCCGTGGTCGTCGAAGTAGCGTTCGCTCTTCTCAACCTTCTCCTGGTTCAGCAGGCACATCTTGCCCCACTTGCTGTTGGCAAAGCGGTAGATGACGGGCCGCCCGACGTAGAGGGCCACGAAATAGTTGATGCTGGCACCGATGTCGGCACCGATAGTGGCAAAGAGCACCACCAGCAGGACGTTCAGGTTGCCGCCGGCAGCATGGTAGGCCGCCGGTGCCACCACCAGCTCTGACGGTACGGGTATGACGGTACTCTCTAAGAGCATGAGCAGCAGGATGGTGGGGTAGTTGAGGTTGTTGAGCAGTGATGTGATGAAGTTCATTCTTTCAGTCTTTCTAACATGTAATCATAGTATTTCTCGGGCTTCATGTCTTCCGGGAAGAGTCGTGCCAGCACTAACCTTGCCTCCGACGGGTTCTTCTCGCAGGCCATCTTCAGGTAGTTCAGGAACTCGGGGAAGCGTTTCATGTCCCAGCAGCAGAGCGCCATGTACGAGTAGCCTTCGTTCCAGTCGTTGCCGACGTATTTGAAGAACTTCTGGAACATCTTGTACGTGGCGTTAACGTAGTGGTTGTCGTAGAGCGAGACGATGATGCGCAGCAGTGTGCGCGGGGCATTGCCTGAGTCGAAGATGGCTTTCTTGAACATCAGCTCGGCTTTGTCTATGCGGTCGTTGGCCAGCAGTATGTGCCCCTTGATGACCTGCATGTCTATGTGGTCGCAGTCCAGGGTATCGGTCTTGTCGATGTACGAGAGTGCCACGTCGGGCTGCTTCAGCTCGCTGTAGGTGAAGGCCGTCTCCTGGTAAATCTCTGTCAGGTAGTAGGAGTCGGGCGGTGCTATGCGCTCAGCCTCCTGCAGCCGTTCCAGAGCCTCTTCGTAACGCCCCAAGTTGATGAGGCACGTGCCCTGGTGCAGGAAGCCGAACTCATCATCGGGCACCTTGTCTGAGTAGCGCTCGTAGTATTTCAGCGACTCCTCGAAGTTCTCTAACTGATACAGGCCGTTGGCCTTTGCAACGATGGCCTCGGGGTCTTCGGGGTCGATGGCAATGGCATATTCGCTGCTGGTGACCGATGCGCTATAGTCCTCGTTCATGAACTGTGCCGAGGCCAGTGCGTTCCAGTAGCGTTTCTGGAAAGGGTTGTCGTCAATCAGTTCGTTCAGTATGCGCTCGGAGTCCTTGTACTTGCCCAGTCCCAACAGTGTGTGCGCCATTAGCTCCTTGAAGTCCTCGGTGTTGTCGGGGCGGGCGCGCATCATCCACTCCATGGCTTTTTCGTTGTAGCCGTAGTCGCTGTAGATGTTGGCAGCGTCGAGCACAAAGTCCTGGAGCTCGTCGGGCGGCACTTCGACATACTGTTCGCGCAGGTAACGGTCTGCCTCGTCTATCTGTTTCTTGACAATCAGTATCTCGGTCTTGCAATAGACGTACTCCGGCGACTCGCGGTCGAGCATCTTTCCCAAGTATTCCTCGGCAGTCTCCACGTTGTTGTTGCTCAGTGCCTCGTGTATCTTGTAGGTCAGTACAGACGTGGCCGTGGGGTCCAGTCCGTAAGCCAGTTCGATGGCTTCGTGGGCTTCGTCGTACATGCCCTTGATCTGGTAGTAGTCGGCAATGTCGGCCAGGTCGTCAACGTCCATGTACACGGACTGTCCCGAACTGACCGCAGCCTCGTAACTGCGCAGAATCTCCTGAAACTCCTCGTCCTCGAAATACTCCTCGTCCATTACTTGCTATCCTTTTTTTGAACCACGAATTTTACGAATTACACGAATTGCACGAATTTAGCGTATAAAGGATTACACGAATGATGTTTGATTTCACAAATTAACTGCGAAGCCCTACTGTCTTGTTGAAGACGGGCTTCTCGGGTGTTGAGTCGGGGTCAACGTTGAAGTAGCCTATGCGCTGGAACTGCAGGTAGCTGAGCGGAGCCATCTGTGTGGCATACGGCTCGATGTAGCAGTCGCGTAGCACCGTCAGCGAGTCAGGGTTGATGATTTGCTTCATGGCCGTGACGGCGTCGCACTGCTGGGCGTCGCGGATGGCAGCCATCTCGTCGCGCGGGTTCTCCACCTTCCACAGCCTGTCGTAGAGCCTCACCTCGGCCTTGCGGGCATTGTGGCAGCTCACCCAGTGCAGGGTCTTACCCTTGATCTTGCGGTCGGCACCGGGCATTCCGCTGCGCGTCTCCGGGTCGTAGGTGCAGTAGATGGTGGTGACGCGGCCCTCGCTGTCCTTGTCGCAGGGGTGCTCCTCGTCACATTTAATAATGTACGCGTTCTTTAATCTAACTTCCTTGCCGGGAGCCAGTCGCATGAACTTCTTCTCGGCCACCTCCATGAAGTCGTCGCGCTCTATCCACAGCTCGCGGCTGAACTCCACCTCGTGCGTGCCGTCGGCCTCGTTCTCAGGGTTGTTCACGGCTGTCAGCTGTTCCGTCTGTCCCTCCGGGTAGTTGGTGATGACCACCTTCACCGGGTCTAACACGGCAGCCACGCGCAGGGCACGGCTGTTCAGGTCGTCGCGCACCACGCTCTCCAACAGGGCCATGTCGTTCAGGGCGTCGAGTTTCGTGTAGCCAATCTTGTCGATGAACTTGATGATGCTCTCAGGCGAATAGCCGCGACGGCGGAAACCGCAGATGGTCGGCATGCGGGGGTCGTCCCATCCGCTGACCATGCCCTCGTTGACCATTGCCAGCAGGTTACGCTTCGACATCAGCGTGTAGCTCAGGTTCAGCTTGTTGAACTCCGTCTGCTTGGGACCAAGGTAAGCCTCACCCCCTGCCCCTCCCGCGGAGGGGAGGGGAGTCGTTACTTCTTTCGCTTGCAAACCATCTGTTTCCTGACCTTGAGAGCATATACTCCCCTCCCCCCCGCGGGAGGGGGTGGGGGTGGGGCTGCTTAGCCATTCCCGCATCCACCCTACAAACAGGTCGTACAGGGGACGGTGCTCGACGAACTCCAGCGTACACCATGAGTGGGTCACGCCCTCTAAGTAGTCGCTCTGTCCGTGGGTGAAGTCGTACATGGGGTAGGCGTTCCACTTCGAGCCCGTTTTCACGTGTGGGATGTTCAGCACGCGGTAGATTAGCGGGTCGCGGAACAGCATGTTCGGGTGCGCCATGTCAATCTTGGCACGCAGCACCAGCGTCCCCGGCTCGCACTTGCCGCTGTTCATGAACTCAAACAGCCGCAGGTTCTCCTCTACGGGACGGTCGCGGAACGGGCTGTTCGTACCGGGGCTCGTCGTCGTACCCTTCTGCTGGGCAATCACCTCCGCCGACTGTTCGTCCACGTAGGCACGGCCTTGCTTGATGAGCCACACGGCAAAGTCCCACAGCTGCTGGAAGTAGTCCGAGGCGTAGTAGACGTTGGCCCACTCGAAGCCCAGCCACTTGATGTCATGCTCAATGCTCTCGATGTATTCCGTGTCCTCCTTCACCGGGTTCGTGTCGTCGAAGCGCAGGTTACACACACCACCGTATTTCTTGGCCAGACCGAAGTCGATGGCAATGGCCTTGGCATGGCCGATGTGCAGGTAGCCGTTGGGCTCCGGTGGGAACCGCGTCTGTATGCGGCCACCGTTCTTGCCTGCTGCCAGGTCGTCAATCACTATCTGTTCGACGAAGCTTACAGATTTCCTCTCCTCCGTCACGTTTGATACATTCTCTGTCACCATATCGATTTACAATTTGACAATTTATTTTAATTTTGCGTGCAAAGGTACACAGAAAAAGCGAACTAACCAAAAATGCAACCCCCTTTTTTAAGCATATCTGAAAAACTATTGAGAAAAGCAATGGAAAAAACGTTAGGCTTAGGCAAAAGCAAAGGTGCCGACACCCCTTCCAAGTGCCAGCACCTTAGCCTTTACAGTCGCCTTAGCCTACGCCTTTCCATTCTCGGCCTTAGCCATTCCGCTCATCTGCCTTAGCCATTCCGTTCATTAGCCGTTGCCGTCGTCGCCGTCGTCACCGTCGTTGCCATCCTCCCCGTCGTCCTCATACTCGGTGATAGCCTTCTCCGAGGTCAGGTCGGCAGCATTGACGAACGAGGCCTTCTTGATGAACTCCGGACTTGACAGTCCCAGCTCCAGCTCCATGTCAGGCAGGAAGCGGATGTGCAGTCCCTTGACGTGCTCGGCAATGTTGAACCCCTTCGCCGTGTCAGAGCCACCGCCACTGTTCTCGATGGTGGTGTAGAACGTGCCCAGCCCGTCGATCTTCACCTTGCGTGAGTTCAGCAGCATCTCCAGCAGGCAGTGCTCGAACTTCAGCAGCACGCCGCTCACCACGTCCTCGGTGTAGATGGAACCGTGATCGGCAATGTGTGCCGACATCTTCCGCAAGTTCAGCGTCTCCACCGACTTAGTCCTGGCAAAAATCTTGCCAAACGACTTCGAGTTTGAGTTCTCGTTCTTGTACAGCTCATAGATAATCTTAGCCATAAAACTTAACATTATGAATAGTTGATAATAATCCGCAGGGACTTTCCCTGTTTCGTCGCCGAAACGCCTGTCGCTACAATTGTTTCTTAGACGTTACAAAGGTACAAAAAATATCTGAAACCACCAAATATTTTCACCACTTTTTTATCGAAATATTCAAACAAATTTTATGGAAACAAATTGGCACTAATTATGATAAATTTATCCCAATTTGTGCTTATTTGTTTCCAAAACAATAAACGCCGGCGGGATGTCGATTCACAGTGAGCCGTAATCTCGTGCACCATGAGCCGTAATCTCTCTACCTGTGAGCCGTAATCTCATTGTTCTGCTGCTGCACTGCTAATTATTCCTAAATCATTCCCCGCCTTTTGCCCGGGTGTCGTTTTTTTTCGTACCTTTGTCAGCATGGACAAGGAAACCTACGAGAAGAAGAAAGTCTTTGCCGGCGAGAAGAAGCCCTCGATGAAACTGCGCTTCGTTGGTCACGACTACACCCGGCGCGGCATCTACCTGCTGACCATGACCGTAGAAGGGCGCAGGCCGCTGTTCGGGCGTGTCTACGGCAGTAGCGACGATGCCCGCATAGAACTGACCGCGCTTGGCTCTGCCGTCAGCGACGAGTGGTGGGGCATACCAGCGTATTATCCTCAGATCAGGGTTCTCGAGCTACAGATGATGCCCGACCATCTCCACGGCATCCTTTTCGTCAGCGAGCCCTTGCCCTGCCATCTAAGCACCGTCGTGCGCGGTTTCAAGGCTGGTTGCGGTCGGCATTACCGCCGTCTTGTCGCTCCACTGTCTACTGCGACTCAGTCGCAGTCCACCCTCAGCGGCAGCCACCCCGAGCACGGCCTGCTCTTCGAGCCCGGTTTCAACGACCTGGTGCTACGTACCGACGACGAGTACCAGCGCTGGAAGCACTACCTGCGCGACAATCCCCGCCGCCTGCTGATGAAGCGTGAGCACCCCCTGCTGCTGCGCCCCTTCTTCCGCTGGCAGATAGGCTCCTGGACCTACAACGGCATAGGCAACCGCTCACTGCTGGCCGTCCCTTGGCGACAGAACGTGCGCATTTCACGTCGCCTTTCTGCTGCACAGCTCGAGGCCGAGGTTGGTCGTTACATTGCCGATGCTCAGGCGGGCTGCGTACTTGTCTCTCCCGCCATCTCTCCCGGCGAGAAGCGCGTCATGCGAACTGTCTTCGACATGGGCCTGCCCACCATCGTTGTGCTGCGCAATGGCTTCACCCCCTTGTCAAAGCCCAAGGGCGAGCAGTTCGACGCCTGTGCCCAGGGCCGTCTGCTCATGCTCTCAGCCTGGCCCCACTACAATGAGCGCATCTCCCTCACCGCCCACGACTGTCAGCAGATGAACCTCATGGCGCAGGAGCTGAGCCGTCTTGACATCGACACGAATACCCCCGTTTCTCAGGAGCCATAACAACATCCCAGATACTCCTTGGAGTACCGGCATAGGCAAGAAGTACCTCTGCATTTCGCATAACGAAGTAAGAAAGTAGGAAAGTCACTTGTAGACAGGAATAAAAATCGAGGTGTCTCAGGGTAGGGGATGGTGACACAAAGAGTACAGGAATCAAAGATTATATAAAGGTTACTATTAATATTATTATAATAATATTAATAGTAATATAATTATAATTAATAATAATTACCATTATTATCCTTTCTCCTTCTTACTCATCCTTTACTCCTTCTTACTCATCCTTTACTCCTTCCAACTTCCCCTTTTCTACATTCCCAAAAACATTCCTGTCTACAAGTGACTTTCCTACTTTCCTACTTTCTCAACCCCAAATGCAGCAGCCCCGGAATAATATTTTCCCGATATTCTTTGGAGTATCGGGATTTTTTTGTAATTTTGCGGCGAGAAAACAACTAAGAAGTGTAATATGCAAGTAGAAACAATGAACAGGTCGCAGATGATGATACTTGAATCGTTTGCGGGCGCACAGGATGAACAGGAGTTAGAAGCTCTCATGGATGTCCTGCGCAACTTTTATGCCACCAGGCTTTCTGCTGAGATGCAGCGCCTGTGGGACAATGGTACGCTCGACCAGCATGCTCTTGACGAACTGCGTAATGAGCATTTGCGCACACCTTATCGTAAATAAACGTTGGTATAGATGAATACGCTGCGGATAGTGCTTGATACCAATTGCCTTTTGCAGATACTTGGAGCCAGAAGTCGGTATAACTTCCTTTTCTCTGAGTTTCTGGCAGAGCATTATACTCTGTGTGTATCTACAGAAATCCTTTTCGAATACGAGGAAATTCTTCGTCAAAAAGCCTCCCCCGTTGCTGCTGACCTGTTCTTAAAGGTTGTTGCGCGTTCAAGAAATGTATTGCGCAAAGATCCTTATTTCCGGCTGGGGCTCGTGAAAATAGATGATGATGATAATAAGTTCGTTGATTGCGCTTTCGTCTGTCAGGCCGACTTCATAGTTACTAATGACGGGCACTTCGATGATGCAGCCAATTCACCATTCCCTCTTTTTCGGGTTATGGGTTTGGATGACTTTGCAAGAATGATAAAGCTTAATTATATTGTTGAACCCTAAAAACTGAAATGCCTATGGGGTGAGACAGAACAAACTGGACTCACGGGTCACTGACTCAGCAGGTATAACTACGAAACCGCTATAACTTTCAGAATAATTATTATTTGTTACCCCTAACTCTTTTCCATCGTTAATGTAATTGTAGTAAATAGTTACGCCATCGGCATTTTTTACTGCAATGTTGTAAGCCAGTGCTTTTGTTCCAGCCATACTCAAGAGTATGCTAAACAGAACAAATAATTTCTTTGTTACCATATCTCAATTGTTTTGAAGTTACTAATCAGCTGCATATATAGAAAAACGACTCACATACAACATAAAAGAAAACGTGAGCAATTACTTCGCTTCCGTTCACCAGGCATCGCCAAACACCTATCTATCTTAAACGAGTAAAGGCCCACGCCATCAGGCGCGAACCGTCAACTTCTGTTCTTGATAGATTCAAATTTTGGCGAATTTGGTGAACAAGAATCAAAGCGGACGCTTCAACGTATATGTCTGTAGTCTGTTGTCTATGTCATAAGCTGTAGTCTTTTAAGGGTTCAACAATACTTTTTAATTCTGCTCCCACTGGCCCCAATCAGTATCGGAGAGGTAGCGTAGAACATGTTTCTTCAATTCAACAATATCACCATGAATGACCTCCCAGACCGTATCACTGTCAACTTGGAAGTACTCATGAACGAGGAAATTACGCATGTTGGCAATACTGAGCCAAGGAACATCGTCATTGGCTTTCTTGAATTCATCCGTCAACATCCGTGCTGCCTCACCAATGATTTCTATGTTCTTGACAATACCATAATAGCGCAGGACATCTGACTCGAGTTCCTCTCGGGTCAACCCTCCGGCATACTTTTCGAGCCGTTCAATGGCTTCAAGAATATGCTGCAGGCGCATCTTGTCTTTACGCTGCTCTTTCATAAATCAGGATTTTGTCGTTGTCAACACTGGGACGAGCAAAGGGTAATAGTCCCTTCTCAGTAACCAAGTCAACGGGAAGTTGCAAAAGAGCCTGCAAATCGAGACTCATTCCGCTGAGTTTGAAGAGTCCAACACCAACATCTGGGATTATCAAGATGTCAACGTCTGACGAATCCGTCTCCTCTCCCCGGGCAAAAGAGCCGAAGAGCCATGCCTTCAGGACGGGCTGCGTCTTGAAGTAGTCGGCTATCACCTGCGTCATCGTCTGCTGGTTCATAGTTACCATCATTCATTATTTCTCGCCGCAAAGTTACAAAAAAATCCCGATACTCCAAAGAATATCGGGGAAAATATTATTCCGGGGCTGCTGCATTGGGGGTTGAGAAAGTAAGAAAGTAGGAAAGTCACTTGTAGACAGGAATGTTTTTTAGAAGTGAAGTGTGCCTATTCAGTAATAAACCCCGAAAGTCTTCGTCTGGCTTTCGGGGTTCATTTCATTCTGACGGCCATTATGCAAACAACTCATCCATGTTTATCTCCTTCTGTACCATGTTGTAGTAGTTGTTGTGGGCAACGCCATTAGTTGTTACCATTACAAGATGGAGGGTACGTTTGTCCTTTGACAGTTCACGGTATGCGTCAAGTTTGTTTTGCAAGTCCTTAGCGTAATCATTGTCTATGGAGAAGGTGTTCACGGAATGTTTCATCTCGCAGATGTCCGTAAATCCGTCGGCTCGTTGCATGACTAAGTCTATTTGTGCCCCTTGCCGTTCTTTTGAACCACGGACGAACCATGAACACACGTTTGTCTGAACGCCAGAGATTCCGAGAGCTGCCTTGATCTGCGGAACATGCTGGAGGCAGACACGCTCGTAGGCGTGCCCCTTCCAGGTGTTATGGGCTGCCGACGTGCAGGTGTTCTGCCAATAATGCTCATCGCTATAGGCGTTTTTTTTGATGCAGAGATAATGGAAAAGCGTATAGTTGTCAATCAGTTGGTACAGCGCGTTTGACTCCGCAGTATCGGCAGAAGCGAAGCGACGGATGAATCCACTCTCTTCCAATTCCTCCAGAATGGTAGAGAATGTGCCTCCGTCTGATAGTTTACTCGTCTTTAGTATTTCATCCCTTGTCATGCCGGAACGTCTGCTGTCACTCAGGCATTCGATGACCTTGAGATAGTTCTCCGGGCGTTTGAACAGCGGGGCATAAAGAGCCTCAAACTCGTCTCGCAACTGGGCAGTCTCCGTGAAGAACAATTGGTCGACATTCTGCGCTACACTCAACCCTTTTTTCAGGAAACTCCAGTAGTAGGGTATGCCACCGAGAATCATGTACAGTTCCAGTACGTCCTTACGGCCAAAGGCAAGGTTGGCTCCCTTGGCAAAGAGTTCGCACTCGCGGAGTGTGAAAGGGACGAGTTTGATGCGATTTGTCAGTCTTCCGCGAAGCCCTCCCTTGTCCTTCAGGAGTTTCTTGCTGATCCATGATGTGGCACTGCCGCATACTATCAGCACAATGTCCTTCTCCCGGCGTGCCGTTGCCCATCCGTTCCAGAAGTTCTCCAGGGCACCTATCAGATTCCCCTTGGGGGTATCCATCCAGGGGAGTTCGTCAATAAAGAGCACCTTCTTGCCCGCAGGAGCATCATTGATGAGTTGCTTCAGCAATTCGAATGCTTCAATCCAATTTTTAGGTATGGCGCATTTGACCATGCCTGTCGCCATCAGGGAGTTACGGAAAGCCGTCAATTGCTGACGAAGCGTTCCTCTGGCCACACCTGTGTGCTGGAAGCAGAACTGATAGTTAAAAGTTTCGCGGATGAGGTACGTCTTGCCTACACGCCGACGACCATAAACGGCACAAAACTGCGACTCATCCTTTTCGAGAAGACTCAGCAGTTCACGTTGTTCTTTTTCACGTCCTATTATCATAGCTTTATTAAGCAATAATCAAAATCCGCTGCAAATATAATAAAAATATCGGCATAACCAGCGGAAACATTGTATTTTCTTTATGTTTCCGCTGAAAATAATGATTATTTAACAAACCTCACTTAATCGCGACCTTGCGACCGTTCCTGATATACAGTCCGCTCTTCGTTGGCCGTTCTTCAATCATCTGTCCTTGCAGGTTGTAGATGCTATCGTCGGATTGTGGCTGCTGGCTGTCAGCATCGTAGTGGTCGATGCTGGTCGAGATGCCTTCCATGCCCGACGGATTGTACTGGGTTCCAAGGACGTAGGACTGGGCACCGGGAGTGGCGGTGTTGCCGAAGAATGCAAAGGCCTGTCCGCCGCCGATGGCTTTGGTGCCGAAGGTACGGTAGAAGCCGACGCCGCGCTCACCGTTGCGGAACTCATAGACGAACTGCTCGGCACTGGGGTCGGCCACGATGGAGTCGCAATAGAAACCTTTAAGGTAGGTGCCAGTCACCGTGGCGTTCGGGGCGAGTGATGTGGGTACGAAGCGGGGACTGCCGGTGGTAGAGTTGAAAATGACGGCGCGGTTGGCAGGGATGATTTTCCCCGCTGCTAACTTGGTGAGCTTCAGCGTGTCGAATCCGTCGCTCGAACGGTTGGTCACTGACCATGCCGTCACGTTGTCAGGAATGTACACGGGGTAGGTTGTGAAGAGCGAGCCCCAGTATTTGCCCATCTTGGGATTGGCGTCTTCGGCTGTTGGTGCCGCCTCGAAGGTTATGGGCGTGATGGTCTTCTCGGTGCGTGGGTCGTAACTGACGTGCGGAGGCTGGTTGTAGCAGTCGTTCTGGCTGATGACCTGTGCACGGTAGGCGTAGTCGTCCATCAGGTGCGGGAAGGTGTAGTTGGTCTCGTAGTTGGTAGCGTTGATGACGAGCTGGTAGTCGCCGTTCTGTGCCTGCGTCCAATTAACTATCTCTTCGCGCCAGTCGCCCAGAAGGTCGCCGAGCACGCAGGGATTGCGCTTCGTACCGTTGTTCTCGTTGCCGTAGACGTAGTTGCCTCCGTTCACCTGCATGCGCCAGAAGCCGTTTGCCTCCGGGTTCCAGTATTCCAGTATGCTTTTGTCGTAAAAGTCGTCGGCCAGTGTGTTGTTCCAGAAAATACGGTTATTGAGCGAGCCACCTCCACCGTGGCTGACGTTGTTGGCGATGAGGTTCTGGCTGGTATCGAATATTTCGGCACCGTTGGCATTGGTTTGCCAGTAGGCATCTTCCGCCTCGGGGTTGAAGTGAGCCATTATTCCCCGGCCAGTATCGCCGCCCGCCGTGACCCGCCACAGCACCTTGCCTGTCCTGGCGTCGCGCAGGTCGGCACCATACGGGCTTTTCTCATGGACCATGAACAGCTCTTTGCCGGAACGCGAGGGAATGAAGTCGCCCAGGTGCAGGGCATCGCCGTGGCCGAAGCCTGTGCGGTAGAGTGTGGTGCCGTCGGGCTTGAGAGCTCCTGAGCCGTAGTGTATCTCCTGCTTGCCGTCGCCAGTGACGTCGCCGATGGAAATCCAGTGCGCCCCTTCGCCGAAGACGGTCTTGGTCAGGTTCCTCACCGTGCCGTCGGCGTAGGTAACCGTCCCCTTGGTGTCGCTCTCGCCACGGTGCAGCCAGCGCAGAGTCAGGTTTGTGCCGTCCCAGTCGTAGGCACCTATCTTACAGCCGCTGTAGTAACCGCGTGCGAAGATGGCCGAGGGGTTGGCATCCTCGCCGTCGAGCCATGCGATGGCAGCGAGGTAACGCTCGGAACGGTTCTGTTTTGAGTCGCCCCAGAACGTTGTCGACTCGTCAGCGTATGCGGTATGGTACTTGATGGTCTTCAGCTCAGCACCCGTTGTGCCGTCGAACACGGTGATGTACTCCGGGCCGCTCACCTGCTTGCCGTTGCCGTTCTTCCAGTTCTTCTTCGGGTCGTCGTTGCCCATGATGACGTAGTTGCCATTGCCGTCAACGGCACCGGGAGCGGTCTTCACCATGAACTCCCCGAAGCCATCGCCGTCCAAGTCCCAGGCCACGAAAGGCGTGGTATGGGCAGAGTTGAACATGTTGTGCCCCGTGTGGAGCATCCACAGCCGATGGCCCGACAGCTTGTAGCAGGCATAGAAGGCTGGGGAGGTCTCACCGCTGCTGGCAGCATCCTTCTCGTTCGACGGTGCCCACTTTAGGATAATCTCGTACTCGCCGTCGCCGTCCATGTCGCAGTAGGAGGCATCGTTGGGTGTGTAGGTAGCCCTGGCCGAAGTCGGGTCGGTAGGTGCGCCGCCCTCCAAGGTGATGTACTTCGTCTGGTCGGCCCAAGTCTTCTCGCTGACATCGGTCTCGACGATGTTGCCTGCATCGTCAATCACCTCCAACCGGTAGTAGTTGTTGGCCGTACCGTTGGCATCGAGGAAGTTGGTCTTGCCCATGATGAACTTGCCACTGTTCACCTTTGTGGTCTGCTTGTCGGCAGAGGTGCCACGGTAGAGCAGAAAACGGTAGTTGCGTGTGTCGTACTTACGTGCCCGCCACGATACGAGGTTGCCTGAACTCAGGTGTACGGCCATGAGACCGCGCTTCAGGGCTACGGGCTGCATGCTCGTGTCCTGTGCTGAAGCATTCAGCACAGTGACTGTTAATAGGATTAGTGTCAGTAGTCTTCTTATCATTGTCGTGTAGTTGTTGGTTTCTCTCTCAATTTCTCATTCTCTCATTTTCTCATTTTCTCATTTTCTCATTTTCTCATTTTCTCAATTTCTCATTCTCTCAATTTCTCAGTAGACTCTCGGTCCAAAGATGGTGGTGCCGATACGTACCATGGTCGAGCGACATTCCACAGCCATCAGGTAGTCGTCGCTCATGCCCCATGAACGTTCACAGAACCACGGGGCGTCGGCGAAGTAGCGTTCCTTCACCTCGTCGAAGAAATCGGCAGCCAGGGTGAACTCCCGGCGTATCTGTTCGTGGTCGTCGGTCAGCGATGCCATCATCATCAGTCCGCAGATGCGAACGTTTGGCAGCTGGCGCCACTCACCGTCGTCAAGCAGCTGGCGGCACTGGTCCAGAGTGAGGCCGTACTTGGTGACCTCTTCTGCGATATGCAGTTCGAGCAGCACGTCGATGACACGTCCACACTTAGCGGCCTGTTTGTCTATTTCGCGCAGCAGCTTTAGCGAGTCCACCGCCTCCACCATATTAATATAAGGGGCGATATACTTCACTTTGTTAGTCTGCAGATGGCCAATGAAGTGCCACTCAATGTCCTTGGGCAGCGTCTCGTGCTTCAGCTTCAGCTCCTGTTCGTGACTTTCGCCGAACACACGCTGACCTTCTGCGTAGGCTGCCTCGATGTATTCGTTGGGGTGGTACTTGCTGATGGCCACAAGGCGTACACCCTGTGGCAAATGGCTCAATACCTGATGCAAATGACCTTTTACGTCGTACATTGATTCTTCACTCTTAACCACGAATTACACAAATTACACGAATTACACAAATTTCACAAATTTTCTGCGTCAGCCGATTCTTCACTCTTCACTTTCTTGTACTCGAAGACGTCCATGATTTGGGTCTCGGCAACGGCAGCAATGACATAGTCAATCATCGTGCCGCCCATCACCTCGTCTATGTTCTTGACGGCGCTGTTCAGTGTGCCAGCGTTCACCAGATAGTTGATGTTCGAGCGTTTCTCCTTTTCGGTCTTCTCGTCGATGGTGATGAACTGTAGCTTGGCCTTGTACCAACGGTCGGCCGAGTCCTGATCGCTGAAAAATATCTCTTTGTAGGGTGCAATCTTGATGTCGCGGATGTCGAACTCTCCGCTGATGTAGGCCGACATTTCCTCCATGATACGCTGCTCGGCCTCGGTGAAGCTGAGCGCGTCGATTGTATAGGTCTCGGTCACTTTCTTCTGCAGACCGTCCTCCATCGTCTTTTCGTACTGAATCTTACATTCAAACCATTGTGCTGTTCTTGATCTCATTTTGCCATCTCCTTCTTTTTCTCGTTAGTAATGCGCTCAATAATGTCGCTGGCTATGCGCTGGCTCTTAGCATCGCTCAAGCCGGCTTCGTTTGCCAGTTTAATCTGTGTCTGAACCAAGTCTTCCATCATGCCACGGCTATCGGTAACAAACTGTTTCTCAGAACCGTTCAGGTGACTGTTGTCGTAAACCTTCGAGATGATTCGCTCGGCCTCTTTCGTAAACTGCTTACGGAAAATCTGCTCGGCCTTGGCCTCATACTCACGCATTTTCTTTTCATCAACCTGCTCCTCCTCAATGTTGTCTTTTCCGATTTTGCCCAGTTCGGTGATGGGGTCGATTTCACCGCTGAGAATGTCATCATCAGGCTGCGCTGGCGCTGGCTTTACAAACTCGATGTCTTCCTGTTCGGGCAGCATCGAGAAGTAAAGACCGAAGCAGAGTAGGGCGATGGCAGCTGCTGCGACGAAGGTGATGACAGACTTGAGCGTATTGCGCTTCCTGTTGATGGCCTTGAGCATCTGGCGGGCCGACTGGTAGCGTTTGTCGGGGTTCTCGTTCGTTGCCTTGGCAATGACCGACTTCAGTTCCAATGGCACGGAAGCCGATAGGTACAGGTGTGCTATGAACTTGCCTATGCTGTATATATCGCTGCGCTCGTCGATGGTGCCTTCGCCGAGCACTTCGGGTGCCAGGAAATCCTCGCAACCCTCATACAGCAGGCGCTGGTCGTTCAGGTTGGAGTAGGCCGACCCGTGGAACAGCAGCATCACCGCATTGTCGCTCTTGCGGGCAAAGATGTTTGACGGAGCGTAGCACACATGCCGAATGCCCTGGTTGTGCAGGTGCTCAGTAAACTCCAGCAAGTCCTTGATTGTGTTCTCGACGAAGTCCTTTCTCGCAACTATCGCAGGATTGTCGATGAGCAGCTGCTCAAACGTATGAAACGTACCTTGGGCAATGGTGACGCCGTAAGTGCCACCGTCGTCGGCATTCACGGTGAAGTGCATCTGGCACTTGTGGTTCACCTCGAAGTTCTGTTTGCTTTCCTTGTCTAAGTCGTCGCAGAATACGAGGTTGTCAGTCAACTCAGGGCGCAAATCCACGTTGTTGAGATATTTGTTCCCCTCCATTTTCTTGTAGAACAGGCCGAAGGGAATCTTCTCCTTCTTGATGGCGGAAGCGTTTTTAGCCTCCAGCATTTCTTCGTAATTCATTGTCAGTTTATTTATTTGGATGGGCAAAGTTACACAATAAATCCGAAACATGGTTCACTGCCCCCCATCTTTTCTGTTTTTTTAAATGTATTGAAAAAGGCTCGCCCATCCATCGGCCAGAAGTTATTGTTGAGGGGAGCGCATTAATGGCAGACGTGTCGCATTTCCTAAATTCTCTTAATATCATCCCATTCATGTCATAATAATTGGGATTTTTCGTACCTTTGCAAAGCAGAATTATTAGTAAGTGAAAAAAGGAAGGAATAATAATATGAAGAAAGAAGACTTGAGGATCGTGTTCATGGGTACGCCGGAGTTTGCGGTGGAGACCCTGCGGGCACTGGTGGAGAACGGGTATAACGTGGTGGCGGTTGTGACTCAGCCGGATAAACCGGTGGGACGACACGGAAGCGTGCTGCAGCCATCGGCCGTGAAGCAGTATGCTGTGGAGAAGGGACTGCCTGTGCTACAGCCGGAGAAGATGAAAGACCCGGTGTTCGTTGAGCATTTGCGGTCGTTCGGTGCCAACCTGCAGGTGGTGGTGGCTTTCCGTATGCTGCCAGAGGTGGTGTGGGCCATGCCTGAATACGGTACGTTCAACGTGCATGCTGCCCTGCTGCCGCAGTACCGTGGTGCAGCTCCCATCAACTGGGCCATCATCAATGGTGAGACCTGGACGGGTGTGACGACGTTCTTCCTTGATCACGACATTGATACAGGGCGCATCATCACGCAGCAGTCGTTTGCCATCCCTGACGATGCTGACGCTGAATACGTCTACGACGGGCTGATGCGTCTCGGCGCAAATTGTTGTCTGCAAACGCTGGAAATCATCGTGGATGCCGATGGTCATCCAACAACTGTGTCGCAGGATGACAATATCTTGTCTGAAATGAACGGTTCATTAAAAACGGCTCCGAAGATTTTCAAGGAGACATGCCAGATAGACTGGAAGCAGCCGGCAAAGCGCGTCTACGACTTTGTGCGCGGCCTGAGTCCCTATCCGGGAGCGTGGACAACGCTTGCCAGTCCTGACGGACGGGAGACGGTTCTGAAGATTTTCAAGACTGAAAAGACTGGCAGGAAGGCTGACAGGGTAGGGCAGATACAGTTGGAAAAGAAGCACTTCTACATAGCTGCGGGTGACGAATGGCTACAGATTGACGAGTTGCAGCTGGCAGGTAAAAAACGCATGGATGCAGTCGCATTCATGAACGGTTTGAAGGACTTGGAAAAATATTCTGTACTTTGATATAATAATTTGACGGCTATTCCGTTACATAAGTATAAACTCATAAAATAGAATAGCCTATGCAAATATTTACACGCGAAGAAACAACCCCGAGCGAACGGACGCTCAGACTGATTAAACAACTGGCATATACCTACCGTGTGATAAACGGGCAGGCGTACTGTCTGAATTGATAATTGACAATTGATAATTGACAATTGATATGGCGTTAGTATCACCATCATTGCTCGCCGCCGACTTCCTGCATCTTGACCGTGAGCTGGAAATGATTAATCGCAGTGAGGCCGACTGGCTCCACTTGGATGTGATGGACGGATCATTCGTCCCTAACATATCGTTCGGATTTCCCGTGCTGGAAGCCGTCGCCTCGTTGTGCCGTAAGCCGCTTGACGTACACTATATGATAGTGAAGCCCGAACGGTATATCAAGCAGACGGCAAAGCTGGGGGCTATGATGATGAATGTTCATCTGGAGGCCTGCGACCACTTGCACCGCACGGTACAGGAAATCCACGATGCGGGCATGAAGGCTGGTGTGACCCTTAATCCCGCCACGCCTGTCGCCCTGCTTGAGGACATCATCGGCGATGTGGACATGGTGCTGCTAATGAGTGTGAATCCGGGGTTCGGTGGGCAGAAGTTCATAGAGAACACTATCGATAAGGTGCGGCGGTTACGCCAACTGATAACCACACACAACAGCCACGCCCTGATTGAGGTGGACGGCGGTGTGCAGGGCGATACGGCTCCACGGTTGGTGGAGGCCGGTGTCGACGTGTTGGTTTCGGGTAGTTATGTCTTCAAGAGTCCTACGCCTGAAGAGACGATTCACGACCTCAGAGCATTGAACTTTGAGGTTTGAAGTAATCAGGCTTCTAACGCCAGTTCTATGTGGTTTTCCCGCGCCATCTTGCGCAGGTTCATCAGCGCATAGCGCATACGTCCCAGCGAAGTATTGATGCTTACGCCTGTGACGTCTGCGATTTCCTTGAATGACATCTGTTGATAGAATCGCATGTACACAACCTCGCGTTGTGGCGCAGGCAGTGCGTTCATCATGCGTTTCACGTCGCGCAGTACCTGCTCGTTCACAATCTCGCTTTCGCGGTAGGTATCCAACACCTCGTCGCCGCGCAGTTTAGACAGGTCGTTGTCATCGGCCAGGTCTATGGTATGCTCACCGCGCTGCTGACGGTACCAGTCCATGATGACGTTGTGGGCGATGCGTGTCAGCCAGAACGAGAATTTTCCGGAATCGGTGTACTTGCCTTCGTGTAGTTTCGTAATAACCTTGACGAACGTTTCCTGGAAAATGTCATCAGCGGTGTCATGGTCGCGAACGACGAACATGATATACGTGAACAACTTTGTCTGAGTCCTTGCTAATAACTCATCAAAGGCTTTATTGTCTCCTCCTACGTAAAGTAAGGCCAACGCTTCGTCGGTCAAACCTTCAAAATTCTTCATATTTCCTTGTTGTTGTTATGAAGTAAATCTTGTTTCGATAGGCAATAATTTTATCTTTTTTGAGTTATTATTAATTGTTGACGGTGCAAAAGTAGACAAAAATATTAAAACAACCAAACAAATCGTTGGAAATTTTATAATTTTGTTGTAACTTTGCCCTGAAATTAGTAATTATAGGTAACTTTAAGGCTTTATGACCAAACTTTTTGTCCCCGGACGTCTCTGTCTGTTTGGTGAGCATACCGACTGGGCAGGACACTATAGAACTATGAATGCCGACATCGCTCCCGGTGCCGCCATTGTTACTGGTATAGAACAAGGTATTTATGCCGAAGTAGAGAAATCGCCCATCTTTGAGATGCAGAGCGTGGCTCCCGAGATAGACATCCAATGGAAGGATTTTGCCTGCCGTATGGATGAGCAGGAGTTGAAGCGGATAGCCAAAAGCGGCTCCTTCTTCTGCTACTGTGCCGGTGTGGCCAGCTATATGCTGGAATGGTATAAGGTGGGCGGCGTGCGTATCAAGATTACGTCGATGACACTGCCCATGAAGTCGGGCTTGTCGTCGAGTGCCGCCATCTGTGTGCTAGTCGCGCGCGCGTTCAATTTATTATATAATCTTAATCTGAACACGCTCGGCGAGATGAACATCGCCTACGTTGGCGAGTTGCGCACCAGCAGCCGTTGCGGCCGTCTGGACCAGGCCTGTGCCTTCGGCGTGAAGCCCAATCTGATGACCTTCGACGGCGACGAGGTTGAGGTGCAGTCGCTGAATGTCAAGAAGACCCTGCACTGGGTCTTTGCCGACCTCTGTGCTGAGAAGGATACCGTGCGCATCCTGCGTGACCTGAACCGCGGCTATCCCTTCGCTTCTAATGAGTTAGAGGAACGTGAGCATCAGGCACTCGGCGAACTGAACCAAGACATTGTCAACCGTGCCATCCGCTATATGGCTGAGGGTGAAGTTGAGAAACTTGGTCAGCTGATGACCGAGGCCGAGCAGCTGTTCGACAGTCATGTGGCACCGATGTCTCCAAAGGAGCTTGGGGCTCCGAAGCTGCACGCCGTGCTCAGCGACCCGCAGATACAGCCGATGGTCTATGGTGGTAAGGGTGTCGGTTCTCACGGCGACGGTTCCGTGCAGTTCCTGGCCCGCTCTGCCGAGAGCCAGCAGCAGCTCATAGACTATCTGAATGCGCAGGGCATGAAGGCCTATCCGCTGACCATCAAGCCCGTTCACACCGTACGCCGTGCCATTATTCCGGTGGCAGGTTTTGGTACGCGACTCTATCCGGCTACCCGTGCGATGAAGAAGGACTTCTTCCCAATACCTTGCCCTGACGGCATGGTGCGTCCCGTCATACTCATCCTGTTAGAAGAGCTGATACAGAGCGGTATAGAGGAAATCTGCCTTGTGCTTGGCGGTGAAGAGGAACGCCGGCTTTACGCCGACTTCTTCGAGCGTCCGCTCAGTGACAGTCATCTGCATAAGCTTTCGAAGGAAGATCAGGAATACGAAAACCATATCCTTGACATTGGCAAGCGCCTGCACTATGTCTATCAGCGTGAGAAACGCGGTTTTGGTCATGCTGTCTTTCAGGCAGCCGAGTTTGCACGCAATGAGCCAGTATTGCTGATGTTGGGAGACACACTCTACCGTTCACTCACGAACAAGCCCTGTGCCCTGCAGCTCATTGAGGAGTATGAGCGTTACAACTGTCTTATTATCGGCCTGTATCCCGTGGCTCTGAACGACGTCAGCCATTTCGGCATTATGAACGGCGTGTGGGAAGACAAGGACGAGCGCATCCTCAATGTGTCGACCGTTTACGAGAAACCGACTTCCAACTATGCGGAAGAATTCCTCGGAGTACGTAACAATAAGGGTGTCCGTGAGTATTGTTCGGTCTTCGGACAGTATATCCTGACGCCAGAAGTGTTCCAGCAGCTGGCTGAGGATATCAAGAAGGCCGACGAGGAAGGCACGACCCGTGAGATTGAGTTAACCTCTGCACTCGAAGCCGTACGCAGCCGGGTTGGCATGATTGGTGTCCGCCTGCTCAGCGAGCGTTTCGACATGGGTAACCCTGCCGCCCTCGTTGATACGGTAGCCAAGTTTTCGAAGCTGAATACTTAGGCAATCGCATGGTTCTTGGGGGGACATAGAAAAATTCCCTCTCAAATTTTCTGGTTTGCGAATTATTGTGTACCTTTGCACTCAGAAAGCAATTAAAACATATAACAATGTATAGGACTAATACTTGTGGTGAGCTTCGGCTCACGGATGCCGGTCGCAGCGTGACGCTGGCCGGATGGGTGCAGCGCACCCGTAAGATGGGAGGTATGACGTTTGTCGACCTGCGCGACCGCTACGGTCTGACGCAGTTAGTGTTTGACGAGTCGAAGGATGCTGCCCTGTGTGAACGTGCCAACAAACTGGGACGTGAATTTTGTATTCAGGCGAAGGGCACCGTCAGCGAACGCCAGTCGAAGAACCCGAAGATGCCAACTGGCGACATCGAAATTTTGGTGACGGAGCTGAACGTGCTCAGCGAGAGCCAGACACCGCCGTTCACCATTGAGGATCAGACCGACGGTGGCGACGACATACGTATGAAGTACCGCTATTTGGATTTGCGCCGCACGGCTGTTCGGAAGAATTTGGAGCTGCGCCACCGCATGACCATCCTCATCCGCAACTTCCTCGACAACCTGAACTTTATCGAGGTCGAGACACCTATCCTCATTGGTTCCACGCCTGAGGGAGCCCGCGACTTCGTGGTGCCCTCACGCATGAATCCCGGCCAGTTCTACGCCCTGCCGCAGTCGCCGCAGACGCTGAAGCAGCTGCTGATGGTGTCGGGCTTCGACCGCTACTTCCAGATTGCCAAGTGCTTCCGCGACGAGGACCTGCGTGCCGACCGCCAGCCTGAGTTCACGCAGATTGACTGCGAGATGTCGTTTGCCGACCAGGAGGATGTGCTCCAGATCTTTGAGGACCTTGCCCGCCACCTCTTCAAGGAGGTTCGCGGCATTGAGCTGCCCCCGTTGCAGCGCATGACGTGGCATGAGGCCATGAAGCGTTTCGGCTCTGACAAGCCCGATCTCCGCTTCGGCATGGAGTTCGTCGAACTGATGGACCAGCTGAAGGGCACCGGCACGTTCCCCGTTTTCAACGAGGCCAACTACATCGGTGGGATCTGCGTTCCCGGTGCTGCCGATTATACCCGCAAGCAGCTCGACCAGTTGACCGACTTCGTGAAGCGTCCGCAGGTGGGAGCCAAGGGCTTGGTATACGTGAAGTTCAACGCCGATGGTACCGTGAAGTCCAGCATCGACAAGTTCTACGAGCCTGAGGTGTGGCAGAAAGTGAAAGAGGCCTGCGGTGCCAAGGACGGCGACCTGGTGCTCATTCTCAGCGGCGACAATGCTAACAAGACCCGTGTGCAGCTCTGCACACTCCGTCTTGAGATGGGCGACCGTCTCGGTCTGCGCGACAAGGACAAGTTCGTTTGCCTGTGGATTGTCGACTTCCCGCTCTTTGAGTGGAGCGACGAGGAGCAACGCCTCATGGCTACGCACCATCCCTTCACGCTGCCCAATCCCGACGATATTCCTTTGCTCGACACAGCACCAGAAAAGGTACGCGCTGTAGCCTACGACTTCGTCTGCAACGGTGTTGAAGTCGGTGGCGGCTCGCTGCGTATTCACGACGGCAAGCTCCAGGAGAAGATGTTCCAGATTCTTGGCTTTACACCCGAAAAGGCGATGGCTCAGTTCGGCTTCCTCATCAACGCCTTCAAGTACGGTGCACCGCCCCATGCCGGTCTTGCCTTCGGACTCGACCGCTTTGTCTCGCTTATGGCCGGTCTCGACAGCATCCGCGACTGTATTGCCTTCCCGAAAAACAATTCTGGCCGCGATGTTATGCTCGATGCTCCTGGCGAACTAGACGCCAAGCAGTTAGACGAGTTGCAGCTGAAAGTCGACATGCACGAAGAAGAGTAATGTGAAATGAGTAACATCATAAATGGTTGTATGAAACGTTTGTCTTTTTTCACCATTTCACTGCTGTTGGCCATGACTACAGGAGCGCAGACTATCAACTTACACATGAAGAACGGTGAAGTGATAGAATATAACTTAGTAGAAGTGGACTTCGTGGATTTTACAGTCAGTAAAACTGAAGAGGATAATCAGTCGTCTGAAACCTTCTGTCCTGACAATAACCACCCACACTGGATAGACTTGGGACTGCCAGACGGTACCCTGTGGCGTTGCTGCAATGAAGGTGCCTCGCGTCCTGAAGATTATGGTGGATATTACAAGTTCGGCGAGGTGGCTGGTGCCCCTACGATAGAGCAAATGCAGATACTCCTCGACAATACACGTTCGCAATGGGTGACAAAAAATGGCGTTAATGGGCGTAAGTTCATAGGCGTTAATGGCTCTGCCATTTTCCTTCCCGCTGCAGGATACTGCTGGTTTGACGAGAAGATAGAATCTTACCACAACGTAGGAAACGACGCAGGCTATTGGTCATCTACTCCAAGCGAGTATTATCCGGAAAACGGTGCATATCAATTATTTATTAGTCCAGAACGAGCATACTACTTCTGGGATTTCAACGCCGTTGACAATCTGTCTGTTCGTCTTGTAAACGACTCGTCTAAAGACATGAAGTGATGTGGGCTGACTCTAATTCTGCTTCATGGGCAATGGATTTAGCGACAACGTAGGCTGTAGTCCAGGCTGCCTGGAAGTTGAAGCCGCCAGTAATGCCGTCAATATCAAGTACCTCACCAGCAAAATAAAGGTGGGGTACTTGTTTGCTTTCTAAGGTTGAGGGATTGATGCTACTCAGTGCAATGCCGCCACAGGTGACGAACTCGTCGCGGAAGGCAGCGCGCCCTGCCGTCTGATATGTGTCGTTGGTCAGGACGTTAGTCAGTCGGTTCAGCTCTTTCTGGTTCAGGTTCTGCCAGCGGTTCTGAGACCGTTCGCCGAGTGTCTTGGCAGTCAGATAAGCCCAGAGCCTCGAGGGTAATCCGCAAGGCGCGATGTTGGTTACTTGTTTCTGGGGATGTTGTGCGGCAACGTTCTGTAAGGCGGTGAGTACGTCGGGTTCGTGCCATCCAGTCCAGTTGATGCTCAACGGCACTTGGTAACTGGCTTCGTTCAACAGCCGGGCGGCATAGCTCGACAATTTCAGCACAGCCGGGCCGCTGACGCCCCAATGGGTAATGAGCAGTGGGCCTTCACTGCGCATCTTCGTGCCGGGAATCATAACGTGGACGTTGTCGACGACGGTGCCCATCAGTTCTGTCAGGGCTTTGTCGGCAATGCTCAGCGTGAAAAGCGAGGGAACGGGCGGCACAATCTCGTGGCCTGTATCAGCCAGCCACTGCAACCCTTCCATACGCGGGGAACCACCTGTGCAGACGGCCACGAAGTCATAGTCGGTCAAATCTTCCAATGAACCTACACGCGCACCCGTATATATATTAATAGAGTACCGTCGGGCTTCGCTGAGAAAGCAGTTGATGATGCTGTGGGAGTCTTGTGAGGCAGGAAACACGCAGTCGTCCTCCTGTGTTGTCAGTCGGACACCATGCCGCTCAAACCACTGGTAGGCATCGCGATAGTCAAATTGCTTGAAAAGACGCTTCAGAAGCCGGTGGCCACGGGGATAGACTTGCGAAAGATCGCTGACGTTTGCAAAAGTGTTGGTACAGTTACAACGGCCACCGCCCGAAATCTCGACCTTAGCCAACATACGCTGACTGCGCTCCAGGATGGTGACCTCCATCGTGGGCACCATCTCCTTCAGGTTTACGGCCAAGAAGAATCCGGCAGCCCCACCACCAACTATCACCGTTTTATTCATAACCACGAATTACACGAATTACACGAATTTTGGCGGCAGTCATTCTTCACTCTTCATTCTTCACTCTTCACTTCCTGATGATTTCCACTTGACCGTCGTTGCGCAAACGGATGATGCTCGATGGTGTGTGGGGCTTGTGTTCCTGTCGACGGCTCCAGCAGACGTAGTCGACGGCCTCCAGAATCTGGGGGTCTATGTCGCAATAGTTCTGTGCGGCAGGTTCGCCGCTGATGTTGGCCGACGTTGACACGATGGCTTTTTGGAAGCGGTAGCACAGTTCCTTGGAGAAAGGCTCCTGCGTGATGCGTATGCCGATGCTTCCGTCCTCGGCAATCAAGTTTGGTGCCAGATTAACGGCCCCGTCGAGGATGAGAGTCGTGGGATGGTCGCTATCCTTGATACTGTCAATCAGCTGCCACGCCACTTCGGGCACGTTGCGGACATAGCGCTGCAGGCGAGCATCGCTGTCTACCAGACAGATGAGCGCCTTCGAGTCGTCGCGCTGCTTGATGTCATACACCCGCTTCACGGCCTCGGCGTTGGTGGCATCGCAGCCGATGCCCCAAACCGTGTCGGTAGGGTAGAGTATAACCCCGCCCCGCCGCATCGTTTCCACTGCATTTTTGATGTCTTCTTCCCTTGTCATTGGAAATTGAGATATTGAGAAAATGAGAGAATGAGAGAATGAGAGAATGAGAGAATGAGAAATTGAGAGATAGAGGAAATGAGGAGTTAAAACTCCGAAGTAAAATGGAACTGTATATGCTCGAAGTCCTGCTGCGCCATTGAGAGCACGTAGCCAGAGTCGGCAAGGAAGACGTCGCGTCCCTCCTTGTCCTTGGCCATGTACTGGTACTTGCGCTTCTTGAATGCCTCCAGTTCCTTCTCGTCGTCGCTACTGATCCAGCACGCCTTGTACAGGTGTACGGGTTCCCAGCGGCACTTGGCGTTGTACTCGTTTTCCAAGCGGTACTGGATGACCTCGAACTGCAGCTGGCCTACGGTGCCGATAATCTTACGGTTGTTAAACTGGTTCACAAACAGTTGTGCCACACCCTCGTCCATCAGCTGGTCGATGCCTTTTTGCAGCTGCTTAGCCTTCATCGGGTCGTCGTTTTCGATGTATTTGAACAGCTCCGGCGAGAACGAGGGCAACCCGCGGAAATGCAACTGCTCGCCCTCGGTCAGCGTGTCGCCAATCTTGAAGATGCCGCCGGTGTCGGGCAGTCCCACGATGTCGCCGGGCCAGGCTTCGTCAATGGTCGACTTGCGCTGGGCCATAAACTGCGTAGGCGAGGTGAAACGCATGGTCTTCTGCTGACGCACGTGCAGGTAAGGCTGGTTACGCTGGAACTTGCCCGAGCAGACTTTGCAGAAAGCGATACACGAGCGGTGGTTCGGGTCGATGTTGGCCGTAATCTTGAAGATGAAGCCGGTGAACCGAGGCTCCTCGGGCTCTACCTCGCGCTCCTCGGCCTTGGTAGGACGGGGGCTGGGAGCTATCTCTACGAAGCAGTTCAGCAGCTCCTGCACCCCGAAGTTGTTCAGGGCCGAACCAAAGAACACCGGTGCCACTTCGGCAGCACGGTAACTCTCTACATCGAACTCAGGGTAGACACCGTCCACTAATTCCAGGTCTTCGCGGAGCTTGGCGGCATCCCGCTCGCCGACGCGGTTATCGAGCTCGGCAGAACCGAGCTCCACACTGACCTTTTCCGTCACGCGCTGCTTGTCGGGGGTGAAGAGGTCGAGCTTCTGCTCATAGATGTTGTACACGCCCTTGAACTTGGCACCCTGGTTGATGGGCCAGCTGAGGGGGCGTACCTTGATTTCGAGTTCCTGTTCCAGTTCGTCGAGCAGGTCGAAGGGGTCACGACCCTCACGGTCCATTTTGTTGATAAAGATGATGACAGGCGTCTTTCTCATGCGACAGACGGTCATCAGCTTCCTCGTCTGTGTCTCCACACCCTTGGCACCGTCCACCACAATAATGGCGGAGTCGACGGCGGTCAGTGTACGGAATGTATCTTCGGCGAAGTCCTGGTGACCGGGGGTGTCCAGAATGTTGACTTTATACTCGATGTCCTTACCCTCAGGCGTATAGTCAAATTCCATCACCGATGTCGACACAGAGATTCCGCGCTGCTTCTCAATATCCATCCAGTCCGACGTTGCCGTCTTCTTGATTTTATTGTTCTTCACAGCGCCGGCTACCTGGATCTGTCCGCCGAAAAGCAGGAACTTCTCGGTCAGCGTCGTCTTACCGGCGTCTGGGTGTGAAATAATCGCAAACGTTCTTCTGCGTTCTATCTCTTGATTTACCACAATATTTTATTCTTTTTATTATTTATTCTCCTTTTGCGTTAGCGTTATGGCCGTCGGGACCTATTTCCCGGCCCTTGATGTTGTTGTCGTTAGGATTCTCGCTAAACCAGTTCTTGGCACCGGGCTGTTCACAGAGGTTCATGGTGCCGAGGTTCTGTGTGGGGTGATAGACGGCACAGCCCAGCAACGTGAATTCACGGTCGAAGCTGAAGAGCGCGGCATCGCCCCAGTTAGCGAAGAAGCGGCAGTCTTCGAACACCGTGCCTACGCATCCGTGACTTTCTATCAGGGCATACTCGCGGTTGTTGAAGAAGTCGCAGTGGGTGCTGTGAACAGCCTCGCAGTCTCGCAACTGCATGATGCCGTAGGTGCAGTCGTGGATGTTGGAAGAATAGAGCGAGAAGCTGTTGGTGCCTTCGAGGTCAAGACCGTAGGTGCCGCAGCCGTAGAGGTCGCAGTCAACAACCATGTTTCTCCATCCGCGCTTCACGCCGATGACACCGCCCTCGCAATAGCCGCCCTCGGTGTGGCCGATGGTGAGGTTGCTCACCGTACACTGGCTGCAGTCAACGAAGTTCAGGCAAAAGGCGTAGCGTGGCTCCACTACGATGCGCGAGTTCTGCTCACCCTCGATGACTAATTGTTTCAGGTTGACCAGTGTCAACTGACGTCCGTCAAAGACCTCCTCGCTGACAACCGTCTCACGACCGCCGGCTACGCCGCTCGAAGCGTCGGGCATCCACATCTTGAAGCGAGTGCGGAAGAGGCTCTGGTCGCTGAGCATCGGCGTAAGGTTAATCTCCGTGTTCTTGGCCACCAGCACGTTGCGGTTTGAACCAAGGGCATTGAGGAACTGCTCGGCGGTGTAGACGCGGATGTAGTCATCGTCTTTATATTTGATAGTCTCGCCGAAGCTGCCGGTAGGAGCCGATACCTGCACGTTGCCTGCCGGACGCCCGGGCTGTTCCTGGTCAAACTTGGCGCCGTTCCACTTCATCAGTATCTGCACCTCGCCCTGCTGGGCATGAATGGTGGCCATAATGTTCTTGCCAGCCTGGGGTAGGGCGTAGGTCACCTCTGAACTAGTATGAATGCCGGCACCAAGGTCGGTGTTGAAGGTGTGCGTCATCCGCTTTGTTTGGTTATCGTAGGTATAGAACTTCAGTCCGGTGAACTGCGCCGTCACGGGCTTTCCATTTTCTATGCAGCCCCGGTTCACGCCCAACAGTTTATGGCTGTTGTCCTTGCAGTTCCAGAAGCACAGCTCAGTGTAGCTATACGTATTACCACTGTACCGTTTGTCGTAGCGGACGAACCCGTTCTTCACGTCGACGGTGAACGAAGCTCCGTTACTCAGAGCCTTACCCTGCTGGCGACTCTCCCAGTCTTCCCTGATGCCTCTGATCATTTCCTCGTCGTCTTCCTGCGAGAGATAGGCTGTTACGAAATCACTGATTATTGGTTGGGCTCCTTTATAATTGACGCGGATGCCCTGCGCCTGAACTGTCATGCCCATCATAATGGCGATGACAAAAAGAATGGTTTTCTTCATTTTCGGTTGATTTTGTTTTATTATTTGGTTATCTATTATTCTGTTAGGGCAGTTTCGCCACACACTCCCGCAGCGATTCTTCCCAATAGGGAATCTCGATGCCGTAGGCCTGCTTGATTTTCGTCTTGTCGAGCACGCTGTAGTGTGGACGATGAGCTGGGGTAGGGTACTCCGAAGTGTGGAGCGGACGGACGTGGCAGCCGGTGATGCCGGCAATGCGGTGGATGGCCTTCGTGAAGTCATACCACGAGATAACGCCCTCATTGCTAAAGTGATATACGCCAGAATTCACGCCTTTGTTAATGGCTGCAAAGATAGCAACGGCGAGGTCTCGGGCGTAGGTCGGCGTACCTATCTGGTCGAAGATGACGCCTAACTCAGGCTTCTCCTTGCCCAAGCGGATCATCGTCTTCACGAAGTTGTTGCCGAAGGTCGAGTAGAGCCAGGCCGTGCGGATAATCATGGTTCGGCTACAGGTCTGCTGAGCCGCCTGTTCGCCCGCCAGCTTGGTGCGCCCGTAGACGCTGTTGGGACAGACGGGGTCAGTCTCGACGTATGGCGTGTGGTTCGTGCCGTCAAACACATAGTCAGTAGAAATCTGTATCAGCCAGCCGCCCCGACGCTCAATGGCCTCGGCTAAGTAACCCGGTGCTACGTGGTTCAGCAGGTCGCACAGCTCCTGGTTGTCCTCGGCCTTGTCAACGGCGGTATAGGCGGCACAGTTGACGATGCCGTCTATCTGGTTCCGTTCCACAAACTGCTGAATGGCCTTGCTGTCGGTGATGTCCAGCTCGGCCACGTCCGTATTAAAATAGGTATGTTGGGGATACTGTTTCTCCAGCAACTGCATTTCGCTTCCCAATTGGCCGTTACAGCCGGTTATCAGAATATTCATTATTCAAACTTTAATCCTTCTTCCTTATCTTTTTTGTAGTAGTCGGAGAGCATACCGATGAATGTCGATATTTCCTTCACGGCGTGTTGCGTGTCGGGCGAGATGTCCTTTTTCTGCAGGCGCAGCATCATGACGCCGTAGAGCGAGTTCAGGCATGTTTCAATTTCGTTCTCCTCTTTGTTGGCCCCACGGTTGCGCAGTTCGACGATAAACGGCAGCACTTTGTAGTAGGCCGCGTTGTAGAACGGGAACTTCGGCGATGCCAGCAACTGCGCATGCAGTTCGGCGAGCAGCTGCAGCGTCACCTTGTTTATCTGCAGGTGACCCTGTTCGCGGCAGCCCTCCTGGTTCATCATCCGTATGAGGTTTCCGAACCAGTCCAGCTCCTCCTCTTTCTGTTCGTCCGTGTAGTCGAAGCGCTCTACGTATTCGCGCTTGATTCGGCTCAGTGTGCAGCCGAAGGCACGAATCGTGTCTTCGATCTGCCACATGTACAGCAAGTACTCTGCTATGTTCTTCTTCCTTAGTTCGTTAGCTATAAACACGATTATCTTTAAAGTTTGAAGTTTGAAGTTTGAGATTTATGATTACCACTGAGCGGCAGCAAATTTCTCATTTTCTCATTTTCTCATTATCTCATTATCTCAATTTCCCCCTTACCATCGTATGAGGTTGGTGGTAGTGCCCAGCAGCATGATGACACTGCCAATAATCACCCCTACCCCTATGACCTGATTAATCAGCTTGATGCCGTTGGTTGAGAAGTTGGTGCGGATTTTGTCCACTAACCACGTTAGTCCCCACCACCACAGCAGTGCGCCGCCCACGATGCTCATGAAGCCCACCAGCATCTCGAACGGATGGTTGGGCAGTACGAAGGCGAACTGCGCATACATGGCCAAAAAGAGGAAGATGATGAGCGGATTGGAGAATGTCACCAAGAACGCCGTCCATGTGTTGTACCACAGCGTACCCTTCTGCTGTCCTGACATGTGCATCTTCTTTGTCGGGTCGCTGCGATAGGTGTAGAAGCCGAAGCAAAGCAATATCACCGAGCCGATGATCTGCAGGTAGAAACGGTTCTGGTCGTTGTTGATGAAGTCCATGACGAACGACATGCCGAAGCCCGCGAAGCCCGCATAGATAATGTCGCTCACTGAGGCACCGATACCTGTGGCCAGTCCATACCACCGCCCCTTGTTCAGCGTGCGCTGCACACAGAGTACGCCCACCGGCCCCATCGGCGCCGATGCAATCATCCCTATGAGCATGCCCTTGAAGATGAAATCCAGTATGTTTATTGGCACGTGAAACGGCATTGCGAGTGCAAAGGTACAAAAAAATAACGTAACTACCACAGGTTTTGACGGTTTTTCTGCTGAATGTGGAAAATTATGCGTAATTTTGCAACGGAACCAAAGTAAAGTGTGTTATGCAAGTAGTCTACGAAGACAACCATATCATCATTGTCGCCAAGCAGAGCGGCGAAATTGTACAGGGCGACAAGACTGGTGACAAACCGCTGTCGGAAACCGTCAAGGAGTATATCAAGGAGAAATACCAGAAGCCGGGAGAGGTGTTCCTCGGTGTCGTCCATCGGTTGGATCGTCCCGTGGCCGGCCTCGTCGTCTTTGCCCGCACGTCGAAGGCTCTCGCACGCTTAAACCGTATGTTTGCTGAGGGCGAGGTCCACAAGACCTACTGGGCCATCGTAGAAAGTGATAATTCTTCACTCTTCACTTTTCACTCTTCACTTCTTACCCACTGGCTGGTACGCAACGAGAAGCAGAACAAGTCGTATGCTTACGACCGTGAGGTGCCACACTCGAAGAAGGCACAGCTGCGCTACCGCATCATTGGTCAGGGTGACCGCTACGCACTGTTGGAGGTGGAACTGCTGACGGGCCGCCACCACCAGATACGTTGTCAGTTGGCGAAGATAGGCTGTCCCATCAAGGGCGACCTGAAATATGGCGCGCCGCGCTCCAATCCCGACGGCAGCATCTCACTGTTGTCACGCCGCGTGGAGTTTATCCATCCCGTCTCCAAGCTGCCTATTGTTGTAGAAGCACCAGTGCCTGCCGACAATTTGTGGCAGGCACTTAACGCCTTGGGATTACCCTGACGAGCCAGCCGCGTTGTCGATGGTCTGTCCCAATACCTCCATATCGTTGTAGGCATTCACTTTTACGATTTGTCCTGACCATGAACAGTCACCCACACCTCTTACACCCAACACTTAACTGTCTGATAATCACTAGCCATTTTGGGTGTCACTGACCTATTTTTTACCCACACCCAAGGTGACACCCAAGGTCGCATCCGGGCTGAGGAACGAAGTCTCGCCGTGCCGACGGGGCTTTTAGCTTTGCAGCATAGTGGGTGAAGCTTCCAAGCTTTACATCCGTGCTATTGTCGCAAAGCTTGGAAGCTTCACCCACTACCATCCCAACGGGAGGCCTTGCCATGTTGATGGGAGGCCTCGCCGTGCAGATGGGAAGGCCTCCCGTCCCGATGGGAAGCCTCGCCAGAAATGTCCCAGGCCGTGGGACAAATTTTTTGCATCGGACTTCACGGACTTCCACGGACTTTTCTGTTCGGCTGGATTTCAGTTCGGCTGGATTTCTTGCGTCCCTGTTGTTCTTTCAGTCGCTTCGTTTTGTGAAAGCGGCAGAGCCGAGCGGTCGCTCGACCGAACGGGTGCGACTTTGGGTGTGGGCTTGGGTGCGACTAACTCCAAAGACAACTTCCCTGACAATCAGTTAGTTA
>Ga0310786_10001099_pt1 | contig 43385 bp, 42 predicted proteins | sample AusTroGonzalo_MG_FD_203881 | JGI IMG/M metagenome (GOLD analysis project Ga0310786, IMG submission 203881) | Bovine rumen microbial communities from tropical cattle in Woodstock, Queensland, Australia - Gonzalo_03 (v2) (version 2) | ecosystem: Host-associated > Mammals > Digestive system >...
CCTACGAAACGTGGCATCAGGCTCTGCTGCAGGCCGTTCCCAAACGAGTCACAGCGCCTATGTGGGAAACCATGAATACCAACACGGTCAACTTCAATGACTTCACCGTCACAGATGCCAAGCAGGGCTGCGTCAGCATGTTCTTCCCACTCGACAAGTATAACAGTTCTTCGTGCCTATACCCCTACAACACCGACATCCAGAAGATGCAGTGGTACCTGGCCGTCGGTTGGTCAACGGTAGGCTATTAATAACACAACAAGCGGGGGCGGAGTGTTGTAAATTTGCAGCCGTTTTACAAACATACGACAAAGGGAGCACAAAAGCTCCTTTTTTTTGTGCCATATTGGAACAACTTTGGAACATTTGTTGTAAATTCGCATACAACTAATTCTATTAAAGCTATGAATAAGAACGTTAAGAAGGGAAGGCGGTTCAAAAAAGGTGGACGGGCCGATGATCAGGCGGTTAAAAAGCAAACACTTTTTGTATAGCGGAATTTTCGCTTATTTGCAGGCGGAAGATGGATGTCACGGCGCCCCGATAGTTGAGTCGGGGCGCCCCGACAGACAAACTGGGGCGCCGCAACTGAACAATCGGGGCGCCGCAAATGAATAGTCGTGGCACAACGATGTGTACACAAAAGGGTCGGTTCCACCGTGTAATGGCATTACACAGCGGAACCGACCCTTTTGTGTAGTTTTATTATTTTGCGCGGTAGCGCTCGGCCTGACTGCGAATCAACTCTTCGTCATCGAAATAGTTAATCTGCATGGCGCGACGCACCTCGTCCATGGTCTGGGCAGCAGTCTCACGGGCGCGCTCAGTACCTTTCCTTAATATATTATAGATTTCGGGAATGTCCTGTTCGAACTCATGACGGCGCTGGCGCATGGGCTCGAGGAACTCGTTCAGTATCTGGTTCAGGAACTTCTTGCACTTCATGTCGCCCAGTCCGCCACGACGGTAGTGGTCCTTCAGCTCGTCCAGGTTCTGGTACTCGGGCCAATACTGGGCAAAGTGCTCGGGACGCGAGAAGGCGTCGAGGTAGGTGAACACGGCGTTGCCCTCCACATGACCAGGGTCGTTCAGGTTGATGTGCTCGGGGTCGGTGTACATAGAGCGCACTTTCTGCCAAACGGTATCGGCATCGTCGGAAAGGTAGATGCAGTTGCCCAGCGACTTCGACATTTTCTCTTTACCGTCGGTTCCAGGCAGTCGGCGGGCTGTAGCATTCTCGGGCAGCATGATATTGGGCTCTACCAAAACGGGAGCATAAATCTGATTAAAGCGGCGCACCAGTTCGCGAGTCACTTCGAGCATCGGCTCCTGGTCCTCGCCGGCAGGTACGGTCGTGGACTTGAACAGCGTGATGTCGGCAGCCTGCGACACAGGATAGCAGAAAAAGCCCAAGGGGATGCTTTCACCCTCGAAGCCACGCATCTTCACCTCGGTCTTCACTGTCGGGTTACGCTGAACACGACTGACGCTGACGAGATTCATCAGATAGGTAGTCAGCTCGGCCAATTCCGTAATCTGACTCTGGATAAACAGGATACACTTCTCAGGATCCAGTCCTGCAGCTAAATAATCCAGTGCAACCTCGATAATGTTCTGGCGAATCTTCTCAGGATTGTCGGCATTATCCGTCAAAGCCTGTACGTCGGCCATGAAAACAAACATTTTGTCATAGTCGCCGGCATTCTGAAGTTCTACGCGACGACGCAGCGAACCTACATAATGTCCCAGGTGCAGTTTGCCTGTAGGACGGTCGCCAGTCAGTATAATCTTTCCCATTTTTACTACTATTTTTCTGAATTTGCGTGCAAAGGTACAAAAATATTTCGTATCTTTGCACAAGAAAACCAAAAAAATGTAACTATTATGATTGAGTATTTTCTTCAAAACATGTGGCAGGTGTGGGCCGTTATTGCCATCATCTGCTTGATTCTGGAACTTTCATCGGGTGACTTCTTCATCATCTGTTTCTCCATCGGTGCCGTGTTTGCCATCATTTCGGCAGTTCTCGGCTTAAGCATCTATTGGCAGATTTTTATCTTTGCCATCTTCTCGTTGCTCAGCGTGCTGTTTATTCGTCCTGTGGCCCTACGTTGGTTACATAAGAACGATCCAAACAAGCCAAGTAATGCCGACGCCTTGCTGGGACGTACCGGCCGCGTCACGGAAGCCATCAGTGCCGGTGGCAACGGATATGTACAGATAGACGGCGACCTGTGGAAAGCCGTCAGCCAAGCCGACATCGCCGTTGGAACCACTGTCCGCGTCGTTGGTCGCGAAAGCACGATTATTACCGTCGAAGCGCTGTGAACATTAAACATTAAATTCGCTTCGCTCAGAAACATTAAACATTAAACATTAAATATTAAAACATTATGGACATTATGAGTTATGTACTGATTGCCATCGTTGTCTGCGTCGTTCTCTTCGCAAAGATGGCCCTTGTGATTATCCCACAGTCGGAAACAAAGATTATTGAGCGTCTGGGTCGCTACTACGCCACCCTGAATCCAGGTATTAACATCATCATTCCGTTCATCGACCGTGCCAAGGACATCGTGGTACTCTCTCGCGGACGCTATGCTTACTCGAACAGCATCGACCTGCGCGAACAGGTTTACGACTTCCCCTCACAGAACGTGATTACCAAGGATAACATCCAGATGGAAATCAACGCCCTGCTCTACTTCCAGATTGTCGATCCCTTCAAGGCCGTCTACGAGATTTCGAACCTGCCCAACGCTATCGAGAAGCTGACGCAGACCACCCTGCGTAACATCATCGGTGAACTGGAACTGGACGAGACGCTGACCTCGCGCGACACCATTAACACCAAACTGCGCGCCGTGCTGGACGATGCTACCGACAAGTGGGGCGTCAAGGTGAACCGCGTAGAGTTGCAGGACATCATTCCGCCCGCAACCGTACTGAACGCCATGGAGAAGCAGATGCAGGCCGAGCGTAACAAGCGTGCTCAGATTCTGACCTCTGAGGGTGAAAAAGCTGCGGAGATTCTGGCTTCCGAGGGTGAGAAGACCGCCATCATCAACCGTGCCGACGCACAGAAGCAGCAGGCTATCCTGCACGCCGAAGGTGAGGCGCAGGCTCGCATCCGCAAGGCTGAAGCTGAGGCAAAAGCAATCGAACTGATTACCGAAGCAGTAGGCAAGTCAACCAATCCAGCCAACTATCTGCTGGCTCAGAAGTATATCCAGATGTTACAGGAACTGGCTGCCGGCGACAAGACCAAGACCGTCTATCTGCCTTACGAGGCTACCAACCTGATGGGTAGCATCGGTGGTATCAAGGACTTGTTCAAGTCGGAATAATTATAAACGAATCACATCATCGCACAATTCGGCAACGAGTGTGCGATGGGTAATAAGCAGGAATGTGCGCTCTGGATACGCAGTAAACAGACGCTCAAAGAGTTCGCGCTCGGTGGCTTCATCGAGCGCGCTACTTATTTCATCCAGTAGCAGGACGGTGCCTGGTCGCAACAGGCCACGGGCAATGGCTATGCGTTGTGACTGCCCTTCGCTCAGTCCGCTACCACGCTCGCCTAACTGCGTGTCAAGACCCTCGGGCAATTCCTTGACGAAATCAGCACAGGCGGTATGCAGCACATCATAGAATTCTTGATCGGTAGCTTCAGGTTTGGCCAGTTGCAAATTATAGCGAATGCTGCCACTCATCAGCGTATTACCCTGAGGCACAAAGCAGAATGCTGCATTTCTGTCAAGTTGTCCGCTGGTTGGTTCAATGAAACCTAACAACAGGCGGAACAGCGTAGTCTTGCCAATACCAGTCTCGCCCATAATAGCCGTCTTGGAACCAGGCTTGAACTCATGCGTAAAGTGTTCCAAAACCATGCGGTCACCCTTGGCATAACGGAACGATACGTCGCTGAAGCGGATAGGACCAACGCCTGTTGTGGTCGCTGGTTCTGCCAGCGACACCCCATCCGTTCCCGTGGTGGTCTCAAGTTCCTCAAGGCGATCAATGCTGGCCGTACAGTGGATGATGCCAGGAATCATGTTAAGCAGTTGCAGAATAGGATGCTGAATCATACCTACCAACTGCAAGAACGACGTCATGACGCCAAAGGTAATGGTGCCGTTACGCAATCCTATACCACCCCACACGAATGCCAGCAAGTAGCCCAAACTAAAGGCGCAACCGATGATGATGCGCATCACCACCGTAAAATACATGCGTCGCATCACGTTGCCACGCAAACGTTGTTGCATGGAGTCGAGACGGTTTGTGACCCACTGCTCGCTGCCAAGTGAACGCAGCACGGCATTATACTCCATCCCCTCCTGTACCTGCATCTGTATTCGACTCTCGTCCTGACGGATGTCAAGTGTCATCTGGCGCAACTTCCTGGCTATGAGTTTACCAAAGACAAGAGCCATTGGTGTCAGTAAAAGCAAAGCCCAAGCCAGATGCTCGTCAAACCAACGCATCAACAGGAAGGCACCACACAGTTGTATGACAGTTATAGCCATCTGCGGCAATGTATCAGTCGTGACGGTACTAACCGTCTCTATGTCCTTCGACATACGTGAGGTGACATCGCCAGAGTGCAGTTCCTCTTCAGTAAACAATTGACGGCGGAAAAGGCAACCGAAAATGCGCAGACGCATGGCATTGACCTGACGAATATTCGCAGTCGTAGTAAGCCAATAGCCCAACTGACGCAACAACACACCGCTCATCACCGTGATGACGAGCAGCACTATCATGTGGATGATGTCATCAGCAGTACCAGTACGTATCGTCTCGTCAATGAAACGCCGACTGAGCCATACCATCGTCAGCCCCAGGCCTACCTGCAAAACACCCGTCACGATGCGCACCGCCGAATTCCAGCGAATGCCACGCGACTGTTGCCATAACCACCAGACGTACTTCATCAATCAATAGCGTCTACGACACCGACTTCTTTCCATTGTTGGACAATGCCTGTTATGTCCTTTCTGGCCACATCCTCAGTCACTTCGTATTCCTCACAAAGTCTGGAGGTCAGGCTCTCCACACTGAAATCGCCCATCTCTGTAGCCTGTTGCCACAGCCATGCAGCCGTCTCGTTCAGAGACAACAACTTACCAAAATTAATGGCATCAAGGCCCTCGCCTACTACAACATTTTCGCCGCATACCTGGCGAAGCACAAATCCTTTTTTTATCTTCATATCTTTACCTTATTACTTTATAAACTGAATTCTTCTATTAACTCCTAAAATATATCTTCTCAGCGGAAAAAGGAGATTCCATACATATACGCCACGCATCCGCCATTTCGTGTACAAATAGCGTCTGCGGCCCTTGGCATCCACCACATGAGTGGCCAACGCACGGACATCGCTCAGCTGACAATGTTCCAGAGCACCAAGATTACCATCACCCGTCAATGTGACTGCCGTGCCCTGAATCGCCTTGATGCGATGAACGACATAGTGAGAACCGTCAACCCATGCCAGCACAACATGCCCCACTTCAAGTCCTTCGGGCTTCTGTAGAATAACGCTCTCCTTGCCTCCGATGATAAAGGGCAACATGCTCTGCCCATTGACAGGCAACGTCACGCAAACGCCCTCGCTTGCCAATCGGCTAGCCTCCTCTATGATTAGTTTGTCAGTAATCATATTGACTCATTGCTAATAGTATGACAGCACAATCGGGCAGCGGCTTCATCGGGCAGACATTCCAGATGCCAAATGGGCACCGTCATGGCCAGTGCATTCTCCGTCTGGTGCAGACCGTCGGCGATTCTTTTGTCCCATCTTTTGCCACTGATACTGGGCACTAAGGCAACGTAGGCATGAATACCCTTTAGACGTTGAATCTTGTTGTATGGTGCCTGACTCAGCAACACAATGCCTCCCAACGGATAGCTCAGATTGCGGTAACATGGCGTCTTACCACTCCAGGGCGTCCCATAGACAGTGGCTTTACCGTCGTTACTGACACGAACCACCGGATTGTCGTCGTTCAACAGCTCAGTTCCCTCTATATATTTCAGCCAAAGACTGGAGTGCGTGCTCTTGCCCGTACCACTGACACCCAAAAACATATAAGCCTTGTCAGCATACGACACTGTTGACGAGTGAAACAGGGCCACACCCTGCCCTGCTGTCGCAAGGGCAAAGAGTATCATCAACGCATTGTCTATAGCCAGTTTGCGATAGCGTCCTGTCACCACAAGAGTCGCCTGACGGTAATCCTGTGGACATTGAAGCCAACCGGCAGTTTCATTGGCCCAGATAAACTCAAACACCGGACTGCCATCGTCAGTTTTACCACAGACTATCATCTGGCCTTCGTCGTCCTGCCGCATTTCTTCAGTATAAGCTATAGCGTCGCCTTCGTTGACTGTAAGTTGGAACACCGGGCATTCCTGTTTCCCGTCACAAATGACAAAAGGCTCATAGTTCGTCATTAACTTAAAGTCGTTATTCTCTGCCGATACTGAAAACAATACATCAGCTACCTTATAATATTTAATATCTCTCATTTTTTTGACTGCAAAGGTACAAAGAAATTAATAAAAGACAAAATAAAAGCGGATAAAAAGTTGTGGGAATGAAAATAAAGTAGTACCTTTGCAAACAATTATATATTTAATAATTTAATAAAGGTATGAAGATTTCTCACATTGAGCATCTGGGCATCGCCGTCCAGAGCATTGAAGAGAGCCTGCCGTTCTTTACTGACGTGCTAGGTTTGGAGTGTTATGCAACAGAGGTAGTGGAAGACCAAAAGGTGAAGACTGCTTTCCTGAAGTGTGGAGAAGTAAAGTTGGAGCTGTTGGAGCCCACATCACCCGAGAGTACTATCCAGAAATGGCTTGATAAGGGCAACAAAGGCGTTCACCATGTAGCCTTCTGTATTGAGGATGGTGTAGCCAATGCACTGGCTGAGGTCAGCGAGAAGGGTGTCCGCCTGATTGACGAGAAACCTCGCAAGGGCGCTGAGGGCTTGAATATTGCCTTCCTTCATCCGAAGAGCACCTGTGGTGTTCTGACAGAACTCTGCGAACATCCCGAGTAAATTGAAAAATGATAATTGATAATTGATAATTAAACAACAATGAGTAAGCAATTAGAGAAAATCAAGCAATTGATTGAGAAACGTGAGCAAGCCCGTCTTGGCGGTGGCGAGAAAGCCATCCAGAAGCAGCACGATAAAGGTAAGTATACCGCTCGTGAGCGCATAGAGATGCTGCTGGACAAGGGTTCGTTCGAAGAGTACGATATGTTCAAAGAGCATCGTTGCCATAACTTCGGTATGGAGAAGAAGCAGTTCCTGGGCGACGGTGTGGTAGCCGGTTCTGGTACCATTGACGGTCGTTTGGTATTCATCTTTGCACAAGATTTTACGGTACATGCAGGTTCGCTGTCTGAGACCATGAGCCAGAAGATTTGTAAGGTGATGGATATGGCCATGAAGATGGGTGCGCCCGTCATTGGCATCAACGACTCGGGTGGTGCTCGTATCCAGGAAGGTATCAACGCACTGGCCGGTTACGCTGAGATTTTCGAGCGCAATATTCTGGCATCAGGTGTGGTTCCCCAAATCAGTGGTATCTTCGGTCCTTGTGCAGGTGGTGCTGTGTACTCCCCTGCCCTCACCGACTTCACCCTGATGATGGAAGGTACGTCATACATGTTCCTGACTGGTCCTAAGGTGGTAAAGACCGTGACTGGCGAGGACATTGACCAGGAGCACCTGGGTGGTGCATCAGTACACGCTTCTAAGTCTGGTGTAACACACTTCACCGCCAAGACTGAGGAAGAGGCTGTCGAGATGCTGAAGACCCTGCTGAGCTATATTCCTTCTAACAATATGGAGCTGGCTCCTCGTAAGAAGTGCGACGACCCCATCGATCGTCTGGAAGACTCGTTGAACGAGATTATTCCCGAGAACCCCAACGAGGCATACGATATGTACAAGGTCATTTCGGCTGTTACCGACAACCACGAATTCTTCGAGGTACAGCCTAAGTTCGCTAAGAATATCATCGTAGGTTTCGCCCGCTTCAATGGTCAGAGCGTAGGTATCGTTGCCAACCAGCCTTCTTGTTATGCTGGTGTGCTCGATGTTAACGCAAGCCGTAAGGGTGCCCGCTTCGTACGTTTCTGCGACGCATTCAATATTCCTATCGTTTCACTTGTAGACGTTCCTGGATTCCTGCCTGGTACCGGTCAGGAGTACAACGCTGTTATCCTGCACGGTGCTCAGTTGCTGTATGCTTATGGTGAGGCTACTGTGCCCAAGATTACCGTTACCCTGCGTAAGTCATACGGTGGTTCACACATCGTGATGGGCTCTAAGCAGCTGCATACCGACCTGAACTACGCATGGCCTTCTGCTGAGATTGCTGTGATGGGTGCTTCAGGTGCTGCTGCCGTGCTTTATGCCAAGGAAGCTAAGGCCAAGAAGGAAGCTGGTGAGGACGTGAAGGCATTCATTACTGAGAAGGAAGAGGAGTACAACGAGCTCTTCGCTAATCCTTATCAGGCTGCCAAGTATGGCTACATCGACGATGTCATCGAGCCTCGCAACACTCGTTTCCGCATTTGCCGCGCATTAGCTCAGCTCGCTACCAAACGCGATGCCCTGCCCGCTAAGAAGCATGGTAACATACCTATGTAATTGATAATTGACAATTGATAATTTATAATTGACAATTATGAAGAACGAAGTTTATGCAGCCATTGCGATGGCACTCTATGAGTTCAAGGGCAACAATGTCCACGATAAGGAGCCCGGCATCATCACGATTGCCGAGAAGCAGACTCAGTGGAACGGTTATGCTCTGACAATGACAGAACACCCCTGATAAGTGAAAAGTGAAAAGATATGAAGAAAGAATATAAATACACCATCAATGGCAATGAGTATAACGTTGCCATCGGTGAGATTGTGGAAAATGAAGCTGTAGTCACCGTGAATGGTGAGGAATATAAGGTGGCATGGGAGCCTGAGGCTGAACCCGAGAAGAAAGTTGTGGTTCGTCCTTCTGCTGCTCAGTCCAGCGAATCAAGTGATTCTGGTGAGACAAGTGCTAATGTCAACACCAACAACGCCATCAAGGCTCCTCTGCCTGGCGTCATCACTTCTATCAACGTAAATGTCGGCGATGAGGTGAAGGCTGGCGACACCCTGTTGGTGCTGGAAGCCATGAAGATGGCCAACAACATTGAGGCTGAGAAGGATGGTAAGGTAACCGCTATCTGTGTTAAGCCAGGCCAGAGCGTCATGGAAGACGACGCACTAGTGGTTGTAGAATAAACATACAACTAACGATAAAAGAGGTTCATTTGTTGAAGTGAACCTCTTTTTAGTTCGTCCAGCACGAACGTATTCTAACGGGTGAAAGTCCCAAAGGCGCCCTTATAGCGGGAAGCGTCCAGCCAGAGGCAAGGGTGTCCGCCGCGAGACGGAATCTGAAGGAAGCCCGAGGAACTGACACAGGATGACAAAGACATGAAGGCAGAGACCGAGAAGGCCGTTCAAGAGCAGAAGGACAAGAAGCAGGAAGTGCTGAATGGTTTTGCCGCTCAGAACGACATCGTCCATCAGCTCATCGACCTCGCCCTGCTCCAGAACGGCATGCTAAAGGGTGAAGCCCTCGATAAGTTCCTGAAGCGTAGTGTTGACTTGATTAAGTAACAATCCCTTCGCTACCCCATATAATAGTGGCCCCGCTCACATTGCGAGGCCACTTTTCATTTCACTCTCTTCTATCTTTCTTGTCTAAGATATCACTCCATTTCGGTGGTTCTTTGCCCATCAGATGACGAACAAAGAAATCGTTGCGCTTATGGTTGCCATAGGTATCACCCATTGTATGGTGGGCACCGGGCAGTACTACGAGTTCAAAATCCTTTCCCGCCTTCTGCAAAGCACTCACAACCTGCATCGTTGAAGCAGGATCAACGTTATCGTCCAATTCGCCCACGACAAGCATCAGCGGACGTTCCAACCTATATGCATTAGCCACATTCGAGCATTCCACGTAGCTGCTGTCTACAGGATACGACATCCATTGCTCGTTCCACCATATTTTGTCCATACGGTTATCGTGACACCCGCAGGCAGCATAGGCAGCCTTGTAGAAGTCGCCATGCCACAATACGGCAGCCATAGCATTCTGACCGCCAGCCGAACAGCCGTAAATGCCGACTCGGTCTATATCCATATACGGATACTTCTCGGCAGCTGCCCGTATCCAAGCCTTACGGTCAGGCAGACCACCGTCTTTCAGATTCTTATAACAAACCTCCTCAAACTCGCGAGTACGGAACGAGGTGGTCATGGCGTCAAGTTGTACCACGATGAAGCCCAACTCTGCCAACTCAGCCATACCCCAAATCCAAGGCGTGAACGATTTTGGTACATACTGGTCGCCAGGTCCGCTGTAGATATATTCTATAATGGGATACTTCTTCGTTGGGGCAAAGTTCGACGGACGCATAATGATGCCCCACATCGGTGTATTGCCGTCGCGACCTGCAGCCACGAACACTTCGGGCGCTTGCCATCCTTCGGCCTTCAACCGTGTGATGTCGGCACGTTCAAGTGTGCGTATCAGTTTCCCGTCCTTCACACGCCGCAATACCGTAACAGGCGGTGTCTGTATAGTCGAATAGGTGTCTATCACGTATTGCATGTCGTCAGAAAACACAGCTTCGTGGTGACCTTCCTCAGGTGTCAGGCATACCATATTCTTGCCGTTCAGTCCGATGCGATAGTAATGAATCAGATAGGGATCTTCCGCCTTGTTCATGCCGTTTGCCGAGAAGTAGACAACACCAGCTTTCTCGTCCACATATTGAATCTCACGCACATAGAACTCGCCCTTGGTCACCTGACGGACGAAATTCTCTTTTTTCCTGTCGTACAAATAGATATGATTGCGACCGTCGCGTTCGCTGGTCCACAGAATGCGTCGCCCATCCTTGAAATCATGGCGATACAAACGGTTATAGTTCACATATTTCGCATTCGTCTCCTCGATAATCGTGCGCACCGTGCCCGTCAGGGCATCCAATTCCAACAACCGGTAAGTCTTGTGACCACGTTCGTTGAAGGTAAATGTCAGCGTACGGCTATTACTGTCCCAACGCGGAGCCGATACGGAATACTGCTTGTAGAACAGTTCGGTACTGGGCTCTATGACACGGCCTGTAGCCATCTCCACAACGACAGGCACTCGATAGTCCAGCGAATCGCCAGGCTTGGCATATTCCTGCTTATGCAATACAGGCTCAGCGACATCGTACTTACCTCCCCTACTCGTTGTGCCAGGCACGGACTCGACATAGTAGACATAGTGCTTGGGGGCTGGCTTTATGCGGACCGTAGCATAGTAGCGACCGTCAGGCGAGAACGAGCCCCACGCCGAATAATAATACGTCGAATCGCCATCGGTCGTCAGCGGTCTAACGTCATGCCCCCGACGTGTCCACAGATTATTGTCCCGATGGAACACCATGAGCATACTGTCCACAGGCGATACCTGCCAACCAGTCTTCTCGTCGGGCACCTCACTCCAGTAGTGCTGCCTTCGGTCCTGTCTGCGTTGCGGTCGCGGTTTCTCAGGATTTTCATTCAGAATGGAAACCTTGTTACTGTCGGCATCCACCTCCTTATACACCATCTTCCGACCATCCCACACCGAATACCAGAACTTGTGACCGTCGCGCATGCGATGCACCTTGACTTCGCTGTTCGCCACCTTCCACGAGTATTTATAGCGCACCGAATCCGCCCGCCTATAGTCTGCCACAGTACCTTGTGCCATAGCGCCACTGCCAACCATAGCCAGCAGTAGAGTAATAATCATTGTCTTCATTTGGATTGCAAAAGTACGCAATTATTTTGAGATATCGTCCACTCATAGTGAAAAAGTTCATATCGATTTCGCATAGGGTTGCGTCGCTCTTAGCAAGCTCTAAGCAAGGGGTTGGCAAGGTGATGGCAAGTATTAATAGCTTGCTTGAGCTTGCGAACCCCTTGCCAAATACTTGCCAAATACTTGCCAACCCTATGCGAGTACGGAAGTGAAAGTCGCAGTATGACATTCACCTGTACCTGGTCTAACGTTTATCTGACAGAAACTGTCACCTGTCATATAAGCAAACACGACATAAGAAGTAAGCAAGCGGGTCACGAGGAGTAAGCAGACGCCCCACGAGAAGTAAGCTCGAAGGGCACGAGCGATAAGCGGCTCTTATTGTGCAATACTCCTTATTTATTTTTCAATACTTCCGTCTTATTTTACGCATACCGATACACTTTTTAAATTTCAAAAGTGTCAACTTATTCAGTACACGTCAGTACGCTAGTTATCGCAATAAGTAGCATAGATACTCGTCAACCTAAAGTGAGGACAAAAAAAGCCCGCAACATTTGATTTGTTGCGGGCTAATTATTACTGTATACCGTCTTCGCGAAGTTTCTGTTGCCATTTCCAGGCACTCTTCAGAACTTCCTCGGTGGGTGTTTCAGCCTTCCAGCCAAGTACCTTGTTGGCCTTGTCGACATTGCCCCATACCTGCTCGATATCGCCTTCGCGACGTGGTGCATAGGTCCAGTTGACCTTCACGCCAGTAGCCTTCTCGAAGCCTTCGACAACTTCAAGGGTTGAGAGACCCTTACCTGTACCGATGTTGAAGATTTCGACGGCATCGGTATCAGGGTTGTCAAGCACACGCTCCATAGCCTTCACGTGAGCCTTAGCCAGATCGACGACATAGATGTAGTCGCGGATGCAGGTCTTGTCGGGGGTATTGTAGTCGTGACCGAATATCTTCAGCTGCTCACGAATACCCATTGCGGTCTGGGTAACGAAGGGAATGAGATTCATGGGCACACCATTGGGCAATTCGCCAATCAGGGCTGTGGGGTGTGCACCGATGGGATTGAAATAGCGCAGGATGACCGACTTGATGGGGGCTCCGCTGTGGATGTAGTCATGAATAATCTCCTCGTTGATCTGCTTGGTGTTGCCGTAGGGCGACATAGCTTTCTGAACGGGTGCATTCTCGGTAACGGGTAGGTTCTCTTGAGCGGGCTGACCATAGACGGTGCACGACGAAGAGAAGATGATACCCTTGACGTCGTATTTGGGCATGAGCTCCAACAGATTGATGAGCGACACCAAATTGTTGCGATAGTACATCAGGGGTTTCTCGACGCTCTCGCCCACGGCCTTAGAGGCTGCAAAATGGATGATGCCCTCAATCTTTGGGTACTTCTTAAACACATTTTCCAATGCCGGCATGTCACAGCAGTCAACCTGCTCGAAGGCAGGACGGATGCCTGTAATCTTCTCGATACCGTCAAGGACATTGACATTTGAATTAGCGAGGTTATCGACGATGACGACCTCATAACCAGCCTGTTGCAGCTCTACGGTAGTATGGCTTCCGATAAAGCCCGTGCCACCCGTAACAAGAATAGTTTGCTTCATAATTTATTGATAGATTGAATTGTAATTTTTCTAATGCTTTGCAAAGGTACAAAGAAAAATGAAAAATGAATAATGAATAAAGAAAAAAATGCAAAAAAAATCCGCAACACCTCTCACGAAGTATTGCGGAAGCGGTGCGTACGAGACTCGAACTCGTGACCTCCTGCGTGACAGGCAGGCATTCTAACCTACTGAACTAACGCACCAATGAGTAATGTATTACCAACTAAAAAATAATTTGCGTCATCACGACGGACTGAAAAAGAAAGGAAGCGGTGCGTACGAGACTCGAACTCGTGACCTCCTGCGTGACAGGCAGGCATTCTAACCTACTGAACTAACGCACCAAACCAATAAAAAACTCAGGATAACAAAGACACTCTTGTCATTTGCGGGTGCAAAGGTACATAGAATTTTCGAATTCTCAAAACTTTTTCGCAGAAATTTTATAAAAATCTTTGCATCAGCACCGCATCAGCGTAATTATGCCCATCGAAAAGCCAATCTTGCAGTTGTGTCTCGCGTGAAAAACCCGCTTTACGGAACAATTTGAGTGCTGCTACGTTGTCGGTAGCCACCACCGCATAAAGCTGGTGCAGATGGAGAATGGAAAGGGCATAATGTGTCAACTGACGGAGAGCGGACTCAGCATATCCCTGCTGACGATAGGACTTCATAATGACGATGCCAGCCTCGGCACGCAGATGCTGAGGTTCAAAACGCACGATGTCGCAGATGCCTACGGTTTGGTGTTCGCCATTCTCGATAATCAATCGTACCTGACGGTCGGCATAGATATCGTCGCTGGATGTGGCAATATAATCGTGCAGCGTATATCGCGAATAAGGCACGTTAGTAGCACCGACATGCCACAATTGCTGATCGTTTTCAATCAGATAGAGCAGGTCGAGGTCTTCAGGTTCGATGGCTCGCAGGGTAACTTCTGTTTTCATGCTTTGATATCGTTTTGAGGATGGAGGAAGTTGTGTAGTCGCTGGGCCATCATCTGCATCAGCGCCAGAAAGGCACGGAAATAGATGGCTATCTTGATGGGCAGCGAGAGCAGGATGCTGAGGTGTCCGTAATGTTTGCGGAAGAAGATGAGCATGGCATCATAGAACACATGGACATAGCGGAAGGAGGTCTTCTCGGTCGACTCGCCCTTGTAATGGATGATGTCGAAGGGCAGGAACCAGTTTTGCCAACCGCCTTTCAGCAATCGGAACGAGAGGTCGATGTCCTCGCCATACATAAAAAAGTCCTCGTCAAGCAGGCCCACCTGATCGAGTGCCTTACGGCGCAACAGGCAGTAGGCACCGCTAACCACCTCGATACGACCCGGCTGATCCCAAGGCAGGTGGCTCATATAATAGCGACGGGTAAAGCCCAGCATCTTCAGCATCGACACCCAAGGCGTCGGAATAGCTCTGCGCGACTCTGGCGCAGGATTGCCCTCACGGGTCAGCATGCGCACACCTGCCCCACCCGCCTCCGGATGGGCATCCATGAAGTCGAGACAGCCCTTGATAGTCGGCTCGTAGACCACCGTATCGGGATTGAGCAGCAACACGTATTCAGCATCAGAACGACGAATGGCCTGATTATTGGCACGCGCAAAACCGACATTCTTCGGATTGGCAATGAAGTGCACCTGCGGATGTTTGGGGCGCAATGTCTCTACGGTATGGTCAGTAGAACGGTTATCGACCACAAAGATGTCGCCCTCGACACCATCGAGAGCCCGCTCAACACTCTGCAGACATTCGTCCAACAGTTGGCAGACGTTGTAGCTGACGATAATTACGCTGATTTTCTGGGCCATACAAATGGAATACAAAGTAATAGGATGACACCCAGATAGAAGAATGCTGTGGTGCGATAGATAGCATACAAGACTGCATTGGCCGACAGAGGCACAACAATCAAGGCCATGCGCAGTTTCCAGTTCTGCTTGAAAAGACGCAGGCCCAGATAGGCGCACGCCAACGTGGCCAGTTCCATAAAGGTCGTCAACAGGAATTGTAGTGTTTCTGCGTTCATATATTTCGTTATTTCGACATTTCGTTATGACGTTATTTCAATATTGCGATAAATCGGGGTTACTTTCCCTCGAAGGGTGTGCGGTTCAGAATAGAGCGTCCCAGCGTTACCTCGTCAGTATATTCCAGTTCGTCGCCCACGCTGATGCCTCGTGCAATGATGCTAATCTTGACATCGCTGAAAGGTGCCAGTTTGCGGAAGATGTAGAACCCCGTCGTGTCGCCCTCCATCGTTGAACTCAACGCCAGTATCACCTCTTTAACATCGCCTGCACGCACGCGCGCAACAAGCGACTCTATCTCAAGGTCGCTGGGACCAATGCCGTCCATAGGCGAAATGACGCCACCTAACACATGGTAAAGCCCCGTAAACTGCTGGGTATTCTCGACGGCCATCACGTCCTGGATATTCTCTACGACACAAACGGTGAACACGTCGCGATGCGGGTCGCTACAGATGGGGCACACGTCGCTGTCGCTGATGTTATGGCACACGCTGCAACGCTTAACTTCAAGCTTCATCTGCTGGATGGCATGCGTCAGTTTCTCTACATCCTCAGCATCCTGCCGCAACAGGTGCAACACCAGTCGCAGGGCCGTCTTGCGTCCCACGCCAGGCAACTTTGCAAACTCTTGCACGGCCCGTTCCAATAGTTGTGATGGATATTGTTGCTGTATCATTTTACTTTGATTTTTGACATTTGAAATTTGAAGATTATGATTACCCTTCAATTTCACTCAGTTCCAACCAGCGCATGGACTTCTCGTCGAGCTCATCGTTCAGAATAGGCAGTCGCTTGCTCATGGCTGTTATATCGTCGACAGAAGTGGTACCTCCGCAAAGGGCCTCCTCTATTTGCTTTTTCTCTGTCTCAAGGGTGGCAATGTCCTTCTCCAGTTGTTCCATCTCGCGTTTCTCTTTATACGACAGGCGACGGCGATCGTCGTGGCGGTAGCTGGCTTTACTAGAAGAACCAGTAGAACTAGTCGGACTAGATGAACCTGTCTTGCTTTCCTCCAAAGCAGCCCACTCACGATACTGCGTATAATTACCCGGAAAGTCTTTGATGTCACCCTGTCCACGGAACACTAACAGGTGATCGACAACCTTGTCCATGAAGTAGCGGTCGTGCGAGACGACGATAACGCAACCGGGGAAGTCCTGCAGGTATTCCTCCAAGATTTGCAGCGTCACGATGTCAAGGTCGTTGGTGGGCTCGTCGAGTACCAGGAAGTTGGGGTTCTGCATCAACACCGTGCAGAGGTATAGTTTGCGACGTTCGCCACCGCTCAACTTATATACATAATTATATTGTTGCTCGGGGGTGAACAGGAAATATTGTAGCAACTGCGAGGCACTGAGCTTCTTGCCGCTACCCAAATCGACATAGTCGGCAATAGCCGTAACAACATCTATAACCTTCTGTTGCTCATCGAATTGCAGCCCTTCTTGCGAGAAATAGCCGAACTTCACCGTTTCGCCAATGACGATGCGGCCTTCGTCCACAGGCACCTGTCCTAACAGCATCTTGATGAATGTCGACTTACCCGTGCCGTTGTTACCCACGATACCCATCTTCTCGAAGCGCGAGAAGTTGTAGTAGAAGTCCTTCAGGATGACGACGTCATTACACAAAAGGGACGGTTCCTTTTGTGTAAATTTCTTCGAGATATACTGGCACTCGAATATTTTCGAGCCGATGTAGACGTTCGACGCCTTCAGGCGCAACTGGCGTTCTTCCAACCGTTGCTTGGCCACCTTTTCAAGTTCGTAGAAAGCCTCCTCACGATAGCGTGCCTTATGACCTCGTGCCTGCGGCATACGGCGCATCCACTCCAACTCCGTGCGATACAGGTTATTGGCACGTGCCACTTCTGCACGTCGGTTATCGATACGTTCCTGACGTTTCTCGAGATAGTAGGCATAGTTGCCGCGATAGGTATAGATGGTCTGGTCGTCCAATTCCAGAATGACGGAACAAACCCGATCCAGAAAGAAGCGGTCGTGCGTCACCATCAGCAACGTCCGATTGCCGCGAGCCAGATAGCCTTCGAGCCATTCTATCATCTCTAAATCGAGATGGTTAGTAGGCTCGTCGAGTATCAACAGGTCGGGTTCTGTCAACAGCACGTTAGCCAGTGCCACACGCTTTTGCTGGCCACCGCTCAACTCTCCCATGCGCTGACTGAGGTCGCGAATCTTCAGCTGTGTCAACACCTGCTTGGCTTTCAGCACCTTTTCTTCTTCACCCTGATGATTAAAGCATGCATCGAGCACACTCTCGTCTGGGTCGAAAACTGGCGACTGCTCGAGCATACCCACCTTCAAATCACGACGGAACACAATGCTACCCGAATCGTAACCCTCTTTGCCAGAGAGTATAGACAGCAACGTCGACTTGCCTGTACCGTTCTTCGCTATCAGTCCCACTTTCTGGCCTTCTCCAATAGAGAAACTGATATCGTGAAACAGCGTCAGGGCACCGAACGATTTCGAGAGGTGTTGTACGTCAAGATAGGGAACCATTATTCTTCCGATATTTCGTTATTTCGATATAACGTTATTTCGATAACTCGCTGTTAATTTGTTCAATATAATTCAGGACATCGTCGCGACCGTCTTTCTTCTCTGAAGATGTCAGGAACATCGGTGGCATCTCGTCCCACGTCTCAGCCAACTTCTTCTTATAGGCCTCCATGGCCTGACGGCATTTGTTGGGTGTCAGCTTGTCAGCTTTGGTAAACACGATGCTAAAGGGAACGCTCGACAGGCCCAGCCACTCGATGAACTCAAGGTCAATCTTCTGCGGTTCCAAACGGATGTCAACCAGAACAAATACATTTACCAGCTGTTCACGCTGGAGGATGTAGCCACGAATCATCTGATCCAGTTTGTCAACCTCCTTCTTTGAACGCTTGGCATAGCCGTAGCCGGGCAGGTCGACAAGATACCACTCTTTATTGATAATAAAGTGGTTGATGAGCAGCGTCTTTCCTGGCGTTGCTGAGGTTTTGGCCAACTTTTTGTTGTTGGTGAGCATGTTGATCAGGCTCGACTTTCCGACATTTGAACGTCCAATAAAGGCATATTCAGGCTTCGTATCCTTAGGACACATGCTGACCATAGGTGCCGAGAGTGAAAATTCCGCTTGTTTGATGTCCATCTTCTTAATTATTTTGTGCAAAGGTACTAAATAAAGTGAAAAGTGAAAAGTGAAAAGTGAAAAATTTGCATTCACATGCTAATAATATCCATATTTTTATTACTTTTGCACGCAAATATGAAACGAAAGATATATACGATTTTGATGATGACAGCGTTATTGGCAAGCTGCCAGGAGACGCTGGAAGAGCGGGCAGACCGTGAGTCACGAGATTATACGGAAAAGCATTGCCCGGCACCCGTTGCCTATGAGGTGACGATGGACAGTATGACTTTTGACAAGGCATCGCACACATTCAGTTACTATTATTCGCTGAGCGGATCATTGGACGACACGACATACCTCAAGCGTAACAATCCGCAGGACATGCTTTTGCAACAAGTTAAGAACTCGACCAACCTGAAGATATACAAAGATGCGGGCTACGGCTTCCGCTATGTGTATCACTCTTCAAAAAATAAGGCCACGCTGTTTGACGTGACCTTTAAGCATAAAGACTATCAATAGGATATCCCATTACAGGGCACGCATCAGTTTATCGATTTCCTCAAACTGCTGACCCATATTCAAATTGAGATAGATTCGATACAGGGCTGGAGCCCAACGCTTTTGGTCCTTTGGAGACAAACTGCGGTATTGCTCCATTTGCGGACGAGCCTTGGTGTACAATTCGGTGAGCTTCTGACGATAAAGTCGAGGCTCATTTTTCTTTTCCAGTTCCAATGCCTGATTCAGATAGCATGTCGCAATATTGAAGTAGGGCTCTGGCAACTCAGGTTCCTTGGCAATGAGCTTATTGCTAACCTCGATACACTCATCGTAACGGTCAAGTTGGAGCAGAGCTACCGACTTAGCCAACATAAAGATAGAATGGTCAGGATATTTGGCAAGTGCCTCGTTGGAAAGGCGTAACGTCTTGTCAATCTGTCCGTTCTTGTTGTAAAAGTCGCCTAAGCGAGGGAAGAAATAAGCATATTCAGGATGATGTTGAAAGCCATCCTCCAAAGCCTTCAGATAAGCCGCATCATTGTTCTGCCAGGAATAAGCCTCGCAGATATACTGACGGACATAGACTGCCTTCGAATCGTCAGTCAGCGCCAGATTACTATAGCGTAACGTACTTTCGGCATCTTTCATACGATAGCCGGACAGCGTAGCCCAATAGGCAGCTGTCGGCATGGAAGCATCGTTCTTGGCATAGTCGTAACCCGTGAAGAGCGGTTGCTGGGCAGCATCAATATATATCTGGAAGAAGTTGAAAGCCTCCTTGAACTTATTGCGACGTACATTATATGTTCCTCCAAAATAGAGGTTACGACGAAGCTTGTCAAGCTGTTCGGCATTGCTCTTACGATACTCGAGCTTCACCCTACCCTTTTCGTCAGGCTGGGCATCGAGTGAATCAAGGCTTTCAGCGACACGATACATGCGTGCCAGCAAAGTATATACTGCTGCCGTATCATACTTCTGATTCAGATATATCTTCTCATTAATCTGCTGATACTGACCCAACACGGACTCATACCACGTGGCATAGATCTTCTTGTTCTGACGATTAGCGGAATCCTTTGCTATCAGGTCGGTCATCAGCCTTTCGGCCTTATCATAGTCCTTACCACTTTTAATATATGTACGAGCCTGGCTCAGTTCTTTCTTCTGAGCAAAGGCTGCTGAAACAATCAGTGCAAGGATGGCAATGGCGATTTTTCTCATACGAAATCCTAATTATTATCTTTTCGGCTGCAAAATTACGAAAAAAAATCATAAACATGCACTTTTAAGTAAAGATTGATGTTGTAGAAGTCAACAATATTGTTATTTTTTCCCTTTTAACAAAAAATATTGCACATTTTTTTTGCGAATGTGCATAAAAAGATGTACCTTTGCACAAAATTTTGAAAATTGTGCAATGAGCAATATACCAAGTTTAAACAGTTATTTTGAACAATCCATCAAGGATAACTGGCTTCTGGATGCACTGACAGACTATCAGGGCTTCACATTACAGTATCACGACGTGGCCCGTAAAGTTGAGAAACTACACATCATGATGGAAGCTGCAGGCATCAAAAAAGGAGACCGTATAGCCGTATGCGGACGTAACTCGGCTCACTGGGCAGTGGCTTTTATTGCCACGTTGACCTACGGAGCCGTTGTCGTACCCATCCTACATGAATTCAATGGTGAACAGATTCATAATATCGTCAACCACTCCGAGTCGCGCCTGCTATTTGTTGGCGACTATGTAGTGAACATCATCAATGCTGACGAGATGCCACAGTTGGAAGGTATCTTCAATCTGCCCGACTTCTCGCTACACACCAGTAGGAACGAAAAACTGACGGATGCCCGCGAGCGACTGAACGAACTGTTTGGAGCGAAATATCCCAATGCCTTCCGCAGGGACGATATCCACTGGTATGTGGACGATCCCGAAGAACTGTGTATGATTAACTATACCAGCGGTACGACTGGATTCTCGAAGGGTGTCATGCTTCCCTATCGTGCCTTATGGGGCAACATTGACTTCTGCCAGAAACACTTAGGCACCTATATACCACGCTTCAGCCGTATGCTGAGCATATTGCCTATGGCCCACATGTACGGTTTGGCGGTTGAATTCCTGTTTGCCTTCTGTTCGGGCTACCACCTCTATTTCCTCACACGCCTGCCGTCACCAGCCATCATAGCCCAAGCCTTCAAGGAGGTTCGTCCTGACGTGGTAATTGCCGTTCCGCTGATTATCGAGAAGATTATCCGTAAACGCGTATTCCCGAAGATTCAGAATAACGCCATGAAGCTAATGCTACAGATGCCTGTGGTCAAGGACAAGGTGAGAGAACGCATTTGCAAGGAGGTGTACGAGGCCTTTGGAGGCAAGGCATACGAGGTGATTGTGGGCGGTGCACCGTTGAACCAAGAGATAGAAAAGTTCCTGAAGGACATCCACTTCCCCATTACCGTTGGCTATGGTACGACGGAGTGTGCACCACTCATTTCGTTTAGCGACTACAAGAACTTTGTTCCTTCTTCGTGCGGTACTCCAGTGAGCCACATGGAGGTGAAAATACAGTCGCCAGATCCACAAAACATTGAGGGCGAAATCATTTGCCGAGGTACAAACGTCATGTTAGGCTACTATAAAAACGAGGAAGCGACACGCGAAGCCATTGACACCGATGGATGGTATCATACAGGCGACCTGGCCACGATGTCGGCAGACGGACATATCTTTATCCGTGGACGCGTCAAGAACATGTTGTTGGGAGCTAACGGACAGAACGTCTACCCAGAAGAAATTGAGGATAAGCTGAACTCAATGGCATTGGTGAGCGAGAGCATCATTGTACAGCGTGACGACAAACTGGTGGCACTGATTCATCCTGACGTAGATGAAGCCAAGTCGATGGGCTTCAACGATGAGGATTTGGCGAATATCATGGAACAGAACCGTCAGGAGCTGAACGCCCAGCTACCCGTATATAGCAAGATTCATCAGATAGAACTATTCGAGGAAGAGTTCCAGAAAACACCCAAAAAGAGTATCAAACGTTATTTATATAAATAAGGTATTATGGAAAACTACCCAAGTTTCAATCAACTCATACAGCAGAGCATCATCGAGAATTGGGATCTCGACGCCCTGACTGATTATAAGGGGGCTACCTTGCAATACCACGATGTAGCCCGAAAGATAGAGAAACTGCACATTCTGTTCGAGAACAGTGGTGTGAAGCGTGGTGACAAGATAGCCATGTGCGGACGAAACTCCAGCCAATGGGCTGTGGCATTTCTGGCCACGTTGACCTATGGTGCTGTGGCAGTACCCATCCTGCACGAGTTCCTGGCAGACCAGATTCATAACATCGTCAATCACTCGGATGCCAAACTGCTGTTTGTCGGCGACCATGTGGCTACGCAGATTGACCCAATACAGATGCCCCATTTGGAGGGTATCATCAATAATCCCGACTACTCACTCATGGTGTCGCGTACTGAGAAACTGACGTATGCCCGTGAACACCTGAACGAACTATACGGCAAGAAATTTCCCAAATTCTTCCGTAAGGAACACGTACACTACTACATTGAGGAGAATGGTGAAGAGTTGGCTATGATTAACTATACCAGCGGAACTACAGGATTCTCGAAGGGTGTGATGCTGCCCTATCGTGCCCTCTGGTCGAACTACGACTTTGCCGAGCACGTGCTGGGCAAGACCATCAAACGTGGCGACCGCGTCATTTCCATCCTACCGATGGCTCACATGTATGGTATGGCATTTGAATTCCTCTTCGAATTCCTGCACGGCTGTCATGTGTACTATCTGAACCGCATCCCCTCGCCTGCCATCATCGCTCAGGCCTTTGCCGATATTAAGCCGAAGATTATCATCGCAGTACCACTGGTCATTGAGAAGATTATCCGCAAAAAGGTGTTCCCCAAGATTCAGAACAACCGTATGCGTCTGCTACTGGCGATGCCCGTCATCTCAAAAAAGGTACGCGAGTTGATTTGCAAAGAAGTCATCAATGCCTTCGGCGGCGAACTCTACGAGGTCATCATCGGTGGTGCAGCCTTTAATCAAGAGGTGGAATCGTTCCTAAAGCGCATCGAGTTCCCATATACCGTAGGCTATGGTGCCACCGAGTGTGCCCCCATTATCTGCTACCGCGACTGGAAAACCTTCGTACAGGGTTCTTGCGGACAAGAGGCTTACCACATGAAAGTAAAGATCAACTCGGCTGATCCAGCACGTATTCCTGGCGAGATTTTAGCCAAGGGTCCTAACGTCATGCTGGGCTACTATAAGAATGAAGAGGCCACACGCGAAACACTCGACAACGATGGCTGGTATCATACAGGCGACTTGGGAACAATGGACTACGATAGCAACGTGTTTATCAACGGACGATCGAAGAACATGTTGCTGGGAGCCAACGGCCAGAATATCTATCCTGAAGAGATTGAGGACAAACTCAACTCGATGACGATGGTCGTTGAGAGTGTGGTGGTTCAGCGCGACCAGAAACTGGTAGGCTTGGTATATCCAGACTACGATGAAGCTAAGAACATGAACTTCAACGAAGCCGATATTGCCAACATCATGGAGCAGAACCGTCTGCAACTGAACGAGCAACTGCCTGCTTACGAGAAGATAACAGAGATTGAGATAAGAAAAGAAGAATTCGAAAAGACACCCAAGCGCAGTATCAAGCGCTTCCTCTACACGTAATAAATGGAGAACAGCAATACGTTTTCTATCATTCTGGCTGTACATAACGAGGCCGATAAAATAGAGCAAAACCTGCCTGCCTTCTTGGAAGCAGCCACCGAGGCAGGTGCTCAAGTCATAGTAGTCGACGACATGTCGTCAGACAATACCCCCGATGTACTGACCCGCATGAAGGTTGAGCATTCAGACGTGCTTTACACAACCTTCCTGCCTGAGTCGGTTATCGTCAATCCAAGCCGGCTAAGACTGGCTTTATCGGTAGGTGCCAAGGCTGCCAAGACACCATATATCATTCTGGCCAGTATCAAACGCCCACCTCTTAATGTGGGATGGCTCTACGGTATGGCCGACGATGAGGCAGCACTGGTGTATAGCCTGAAGAAAGGCAATCAGGTGGTACATGTCACAACATCTGATGTTGAAGACTTACGACCAGCCATCCTCAAGGCTGAGCGCAAGAAAGGTTGCGGACACCGCGGACGTTTTCTGAAGATGCGTCGCGGCTTGTATGATGCCGTCTGCGTGCACCGTGACCATGTGTACGACATCATCAACATGTTTGATCGTCCTGTAGGCTTCGGCAAATTATGGCGTCTGCGCTTTCAAGTATTCCTGAACAGCCTGTTCTAATCTCTTACATCTAACCCCTTATATTATATGCGTATCTTACACTTCTACCCTAAGACAGATGCCGCTATCAGTCAGTATTTCAATATGCTGGCCAGTAATATGGGCTTGGAAGTGGAGAACCATCAGGCATCCACCAGCGAAGAAGCGCGCCAATTACTGCGCACCATCGATTTCGACATCCTGCATGTACACGGTTGTTGGAACAATGCCCAGTTTATGATTGTCCGCAGGGCACTTCAGCAAGGTGTTCGATTGGTGGTAACCCCCTATGGTCAATTAGAGCCTTGGGTACAACAACAACGCTTTTGGAAAGAGAAGTTGCCCAAGCGTATCGCCTATCAGAAATCTGTGGTTGAGCAGGCCTATGCCGTCATCGTGCAAGGGAATATGGAGTTGGAATGCATCACGCAACTGGGTTGGAACAAGCGATGCGTCATCATCCGCAACGCACTGATTACCAACAGCATCACGCCGCGCGAGATGGCTCGTCAGACCTTCGACCTCTATCAGCGCATCATGGACAGCAATCCCCTGCAACTGATGAACGACAACACGCAAAAGTTTGTCAAGCGCCTGATAACCGTTGGTATTACAGGCGATGAACGATGGACCATGAGCGACGACGTACCGATGCTGGGCGATTGGCGACAGATACTTTGCTACGCCCATCAGGAGCAAATCATGCCCATTATTCAGCGAGCTGTCCGCACACTCGATCTGATAGAGCCCAATATCGACGCCACTAAGATTCCCTACTTCTTGCCTGACAGCTACGTTGACACCAAGAGTATTCAGCAAACTATCGGCAACCAGTTTATCTCAGAGAACGACCGTTTGATAGCAACATTCAAACTCATCAAGAAACTCATTGCCAACCGCCAGCTGAGTATCAAACATCTGGTGGAACTTGACATCGAGTTACGTGAACACCCCTGTGACGAAGGACTATTGGCTGAACAGTTGCAAGAACGCAGTCTCATCAAGTTGGCAGCACGCTGCATGCAGCTAATGCACAACTTCACAGGACTCACTGAGGGCTTCATGCCCGTACTACCTCTCAACGACCGAATAACTAAAAAATGGCACTATCAAATAGAAAATCACCTGACAATATGACGCACGACACTCATTACCTGCAGCTGCTTTCTACCTCGTTTCCCAACGTAGCCGCTGCTTCAACGGAAATCATCAATCTGGAGGCCATTCTCAACCTGCCCAAAGGTACTGAGCACTTTTTGGCCGACCTGCATGGAGAGAGTGCAGCCTTCAAGCACGTGCTGAAGAATGCCTCTGGTAATATTCGCCGCAAGGTGAGTGAACTGTTTAAGGGCGATATACGCGAATCGGAGCGTCGCGAGCTTTGTACGCTCATCTACTACCCTGAAGAGAAGATTGAACTCATCAAGGAGTCTGAATCCGATATCGACGACTGGTATCATATCACCATCCACCGTCTGGTGGCTGTCTGTCGCGACGTTTCGTCGAAGTACACGCGTTCGAAGGTTCGCAAGTCGCTGCCAGAAGAGTTCAGCTACATTATCGAGGAACTTATGCACGAGCGTACCGACGACATCGACAAGGCAGCCTATGTTAGTGGCATCGTCGACACCATTATATCTACAGGACGTGCCGACGACTTTATCATTGCCATCTGTAACGTCATCCAGCGTCTGGCCATCGACCAGCTACATATTTTAGGCGACATCTATGATCGCGGACAGGGTGCACATATCATTCTCGACACCCTGCGCCAATATCATTCATGGGACATTCAATGGGGCAACCACGACGTATTGTGGATGGGTGCCTGTGCTGGCAACAATGCCTGCATCTGCAACGTATTGCGTTTGTGCCTGCGTTATGCCAACCTGACAACCATCGAGGAGGCTTACGGCATCAACCTCGTTCCACTGGCCACCTTTGCTATGGAGGTGTATGGCGACGACCCCTGCGAGGAGTTTCAACCCAAACTCCTGAACGACAATACAATGGAGGAGAAATATGTGCGTTTGACGGCTCAGATGCACAAGGCCATCTCTGTTATCCAGTTTAAGAAGGAGGCTCAGATATTCCATCGTCGTCCTGAATGGCAGATGGAAGATCGCTGCCTGCTTGAGCATATCGACTACAAACGTGGTGTTTGCACGATCGGTGGTCAGGAATTCGACATGCGTTCATGCCACTTCCCCACCATTGACCCAAAACATCCCAACGAACTGACTCCCGAAGAATATCAACTCATGGAGCGTCTGCACCACTCGTTCCGTGTCAGCGAGAAACTGCAGAAGCATATTAAGATGCTGCTCTCGCATGGCTGCATGTACTCTATCTGCAATCAAAATCTGCTGTTCCATGCTTCGGTGCCCCTCAATGCCGATGGTTCGCTAAAGGAGGTGGAACTCTACGACGGCAAGTACTATGCAGGCAAGGAACTCATGCATAACATCGGCATGCTGGTGCGCGCAGCCTTCCAAAGCGATACCGAAGAAAAGTTGCGCCTTTATGCCCGCGACTACTTCCTGTATCTGTGGTGCGGCAAGGATTCTCCGCTGTTCGACAAATCAAAGATGGCTACGTTTGAGCGTTATTTCCTGACAGATAAGACCACCTTCAAGGAGGAGAAAGGCTATTACTTCCAATTGCGCGATAACGAAGAGATCTGTGACCGCATCCTCGATGCCTTCAACGTTACCGGTCCTAACCGTCACATCATCAACGGACACGTACCCGTTCATGTGGCCAAGGGCGAAAATCCTATCAAGGCTGGTGGCAAGCTGATGGTCATAGATGGTGGTTTCTCCCAGGCATACCACTCTGAGACCGGTATTGCCGGATATACGTTGGTTTACCACAGCCGAGGCTTTCAACTCGTTCAACACGAGCCGTTTACGAATGCACAAGATGCTATACAACGTGGTATCGACATCAAGTCTACCACCCAACTCGTAGAACTCTCTGCTCATCGTATGCATGTGGCTGATACAGACAAGGGAGAGGAACTCAGAGAACAAATTGCCGACCTGCGCGAACTGCTCTATGCCTATCGTCACGGCATTTTGAAAGAGAAAAAGTAATGGCATCCGTCCTTATCGCCTTAGGTTCCAACTATCATCAGAGCGCCCACATCCAGTGGGCCTCTCAGCGATTGTCTGCTCTGCTGTCTGATGTCACTCTGAGTCGCGTATTGTGGACTCCCGACATCCATGGGCGTGGACAATGGTACATGAATCGTCTGTTGCGTGCCAAGACGTCACTCTCGCCCACCCAACTCACCTCTTTGCTCAAACAGATAGAACAAGAGACACAACGCACCAAGCAGCACGTCACTATCGACCTTGATTTGATGCAGTACGACCAAAAGCGCTATCATCTCGACGACTGGCAAAGGCCCTATATTCAGCAGTTATTATAGAAAATTGACGAAAAATTTGGAAGTTTGGGAAATAAGTCGTATCTTTGCAGCGATATAACCTATTTTATAAACCCTTAATTAATAAAAATTATGAAGAAAACGTTAGTAGTTATGATGGCCTTCATGTTAGGTTTGGCTGTCACGTCATGTAAGCAAGGTCCTAAGGCCGCAGATCCTGAAGCAGCAGCTGCTGATCCCGCCCAGACCATTACAGAGCTTGTAGAGAAGGCAAAGGCTGATGGTTCAAAATGGAGTGTTGACGAGTGGAAGGATGCCTACAAGACCGCTATGGCCGCTGTTGCTCCTACCATGAAGGAGATTGGCACTATTATGGATTCATTCAAGCCGAAAGAGGGCGAAGAAGTTGACACCACTAAGCTTGCTGAGGCTATGACCAAGATGAAGGCTATTGAGGAGAAGTTTGCTCCTGTTCAGGAACTTCTCAACCAGTTCGACAGCATCTCTAAGAGCTATCCTAATGGTAAAGCCGTCGCTGACGACAAGGAGTTCGAAGCACAGTGCATGAAGGAATTCGGTATCCCCGATCTCTAAACACTAACTCCCCATTAACAATACGAGAGGACGTTCGCAATGAACATCCTCTCTTTTTAAACTTTTATGCCAAAGGAATGGCTAATTATTGAAACATAACGGAGGTTAAATAAAATAGGGATGAAGAATATTCTCACACGAAAATATCCTTTTAAGCAAAGCGAACATTGGCTGAAAGACTGCCTCGTGTATGGCATCATTATTTGGGCCATTCTATACCTGTTGCAACCCTTTGGTTTCAACAGGTATAGCGGTAACAAATGTCTCGTAGCAGCTCTGTTCGGATTAGTAACATCAGCATGCTACGCCATCTACGGCTGGACTGTAATGGCACGCATACCGAAGTTGGTAAAACCTTGGCGCGTGTGGCACGACGGACTCGCCGTATTGGGGCTTATTCTGTTTATCGCCATCTGCAACTTCACCCTGTTCTCTTTCATGTTCCACTACCCCATCTCACTCACCATGTTTGTGCTGTTCCTGTGGTGGACGTTGATTATCGGTGCCATCATCACAGCCATATCCATCGGCATTGAATACAATCGCTATCTGAGAGAGAGGATGGAGACTCTGCTGAGTAATACTACCGAAGACCAAAGGGACATCACGATAACCATACACGACACCAACGTGAGGGGTAACGATCTGCAGATTCCCATCAATAATCTGCTATACATTGAAGCGCAAAAGAACAACGTTGTGGTTTGCTATCTGACGGATAACAAGCCTACCACCATTGAAATCCATACCACACTAACAGCTGCCTACGAAGAACTGAAGGCTTACGAGAACATCTTCCAATGCCATCGCTCGTTTGTGGTCAACGTAAACAACATCACGTCAGCCAAAGGCAATTCTAACGGCTATCAGCTAAGGCTGGGAAACAGTTACACAACCATCCCCGTTTCACGCCAGTATGTACCTCAACTAAAGGCTTTTATCGCTTAGTCATTCGTCAGCAATCGTAGTCATTCGTCCATCAGCTTAGCTTTCCGTCAGCAGTTTTAGCTGTCGGTCAGCAAAATTTGGAACTTCCGAAATCTTGCCGTACTTTTGCGGCATGAAACAGAAGTTCGCACATATCATCATCATGCTACTCGTAGCCTTGAGTGCTAAGAGTCAGACCACCATTTCGGGCGTAGTTACCGACGGGCACGAGCCACTCGCAGGAGCCAATGTATTTATATTAGGTACGATAGACGGTTGTCTGACCGACACGTTTGGTCGTTTTAAGTTCACCACCACTCAGACCGGCGAGCTGACGCTGAAAGTGACATACATAGGATTTGACGATTACACCCACAGTCTCTCACCTCTCACCTCTAACCCCTCACCTCTAACCATCTGCTTGCACGAGCGTGCCACCAGCATCAGTGAAGTGGTGGTGACAGCCAGCACCTTCAGTTTCGGTAAGAGCGACAACTTCAAGACGATGGATGCACTCGATGTGGTGATGGCTGGTAACTCGTGTGGCGACGTAGTTGCCGCCCTACAGACATTGCCCGGCACACAAAAGGTGGGCGAAGACGGTAAACTGTATGTACGTGGCGGTGAGAGCACAGAGTGCCAGACATTTGTGAACGGCATGCACGTGCTGGTACCTTATAGCACCAATACAGAGAATACTGCCGTACGAGGCCGTTTCTCACCCTTCCTGTTCAAGGGCATCAACTTCTCGATGGGTGGCTACAGCGGCGAATACGGACAGGCTCTATCCGCCGTATTACCTATGGAAACCACTGATATAGCCACAAGCGACAAATACGGTATGAGTGCATCGCTGGTAGACTGGAACATTGGCGGTACCAAGGTATTCCGCAAGAGTTCGTTATCATTTAACGCCGCACTTACCAGTATGGGACTCTACGATCGACTGTTCACACAGCGACAGGACTTTACCCGTCCCTATCGCAAACTATCAGGCGAGGTACAATATAAAAAGGAATATAACGGTCATGCGGTAATGAAATCGTATGTGGGCTACGACCTGACATCGGTGGGCCTCAAAGAAGACGAGCGACAGCTGAGCATGAAAGAGCACAATATCTACGCCAACCTAACGTACAAAACACCCGTCGGCCAAGGATGCACGTTATTTACAGGTGTCGCCAACAGCATGGTTTTCAAAGATATAGACGATGTAGTAACAGCAGGCGACCACTATCGCAACTTCCGCAACGAGGTTCACCTGAAGGCAGAGTTGCGCATGGTCTGCAACAATGCCCTAAAGCTACAGACGGGTATAGAGAGTTACATTCGTAACAGCACACTGCGGTTTGCACCCTACCGTTATGATCTGAATTACAACATACTGGCTGCCCATATCGACGCCCAATGGCGCATGGTGCGCAAGGTATTCCTGAACGTATCGGCCAGAATGGAGATCATGAACAACCATTGGCTGCTGATGCCAAGGGCCACACTGAGCTATATCCCCAACAAGCAATGGCAGATGTCGTTGGTAGCAGGCCGATACAGTCAGACAGCTGAAGACGATATCCTGGCACGAAGCAATCAACAAATGGGGCAAAGCACAGCCGACCATCTCATCCTGTCTATGCAGTACAAGACGGAATCATCGATGTTGCGCATAGAACCCTACTATAAGAAATACCACCGACTGCCGCTGTTACAACAGGGCATCTACCAGCCAAATGGCTATGGCACCAGCAAAGGGTTGGATGTGTATACAGAAGACCACTCTATCAGCAACAGACTGACCACCACCATTGCCTATTCATTCAACGACTCAGAGCGCTTGTATCAAAACTATACGGAACTGAGCACCCCCAGCTTTGCATCGCGCCACAACCTGCGCGTCACGGCTAAATACGGCATCGGAAAGTTTATCATCGGCATTGCAGACAGTTACGCCACTGGCCGACACTTTGCTGGCGGCACTACACCACACTACAACAGCGTAGATGCCAACCTGACGTATCTGCTCAGTCCCAAAGTGATAGTCTATTCTTCACTGAACAACATCTTTGGCCGCACCAACATCTTTGGTTACGAGGCAGCTGGCAGAGGCATCACGGCATCACGCGACAGATTTTTTTATATCGGCATATTTGTTTCACTTAAAAATAACAAAGCTTATGACATTTCAAATTTTTAAGCAGTTCGCTGCTATCATCGTGTTCGTTTTCTCAGGAGTTATTAACATTCATGCCCAGCATCAGCCAAGCGCTGATGACATGCTGAACCTTGTGGCCAAGCTAAAACGTATAGAGGCCATGCAGCCTGACAGTATCGGCCCTAAGTACCAGTTGGCCCTGCAAAGCCTGAACTATGCAATAATGAACCCACATGCGCCACAAACAGAGAACGTGTTGGCACAAGCCGAAGAAACCATCAGCAAGATGGAGAATATGAAGGGAGCCGACCAGAGCGACCTATGCACCCTGCGTGGTTTCTTCTATATGGTTCGCATCGTACAAAACCCAGCACAGAACGGACAGCGCTACTATCTGGAAGTCATGCAGAACTACGAAAAGGCATTGAAACTAAATCCCAACAACGAACTGGCCATGCAACTGCAGAACAAGTTCCTCGAGGGGATGAAGCAAGCTACCAGCCACTAATCTGAGACATCCTTGATGTTCATTTCCATTGTCCGCCGCCATCCGGTCTAGCCTCTCGCGTATCTCTTTCAGTATCCTAGGGGCATACTCCTTTCTCCAGCGACGACACCTTCCTGAGAAGCTCGTCCACCTTGCGGTTGGACTCCTTTAGCTGCTCTTTTTCAAAGGTTCAGGCTGCAGGTTTAAGGCATGCAGTCTGGCCAAACGGGCACTATGACCATGTCGGCTCATCCAATTTTCATAACCGTGTACATTGATGTCAAGTGCTCGCAGATAACTACAAAGACGAAGATTGGGCATCGTTGTTAACTCAGACAAATAATCGTCCCAGATTTTTTCATAACGGATACTTACTGCGTTGTAACTCATATAATTGCATATTGATAAATGAATATGCAAAGGTACAGATTATTTGAAAAGCATCCAGGTGATTACCAACCCGGTGGGAGCACGATGTTCTCAATGCCATGTGCCTTCTCGAACAATGGGGCGATTTCTTCGTCGGTGAAGCCTGCGATGCCACAGCCGATGCGCGTGACGAGGAATGTCAGGTCTTGATGCTCCTTGGCGAAGGCAATGAACTCATCTACATACGGACGGATGGTGTCCACCCCACCCTGCATGGTTGGTATGCCGTAGCTCTGGCCTTGCAGACCTACGCCCTGCCCCATGATGGCTCCAAACTTGCGGTAGGCTATCCATGCGGCCCCACCACCGTGCATTCCCTGCAGGTTGCTGCCGAATACGAATATCTCGTTCGGCTGCAGTTCCGTAATATACTCTGGTGTTGTGCGTTTCTGTTCCATAACTCTATGTTTTTTGATAAGAATGAAATACCCCCCGATATGGTTGGACATATTGGGGGGTATTGGGGAATGAGGACTATTAGAGGTTCAGACTCTTCTTCAGGGCCTCAATCTTGGCATCAGCAGACTTCATGCAGCGCTCGTAGTCGGCAGCATCCTTGTAAGAAGGATCCTTCACCTCGGTATAGAACTTGATCTTTGGCTCAGTACCGCTGGGACGTACGCTAACCTTGGTGCCGTCGTCGCAGAACCACTGCAGCACGTTAGAGGTTGCGGGCATGTCGAGCTTCTCGACAGTACCATCCGCCTTCTTAGCCTCAAGCAGCTGGAAGTCCTTCTGTAGCACAATCTTCGAACCACCCAGATCCTTGGGAGGATTGTTGCGGAAGTCGACCATCATCTGCTTAATCTCGTCGGCACCTGTCTTACCTGGACGTACCACATTGATGGTAACTTCCTTCGAGAAGCCGTACTCCTTGTAGATGTTGAGCAGCAGGTCGTAGAGGGTCATGCCATTGTCGCGAGCCCATGCAGCAATCTCACAGATGAGACAGATAGCTGCGGGGGAGTCCTTATCGCGAACTGCGTCGTATGGCAGGAAGCCGAACGACTCCTCACCACCGCCGATGTACTTCTTCTTGCCCTCGTTGACGCGAATTTCGTTAGCAATCCACTTGAAGCCGGTGTAGCAGTCCTTGTACTCAACCTGATTCTTCTTGGCAATCTCGGCAATAACCTCGGTAGTCACGATGGTCTTTACGAGGAACTCGTTGCCCTTCAGCTGACCGAGCTTCTTCTTGTTGGCGATGATATACCATGAGAACATCATACAAGTCTGGTTACCGTTCAGAATCTCCCACTCGCCCTTCGAGTTACGGCAAACAATGGCCAGACGGTCGGCATCGGGGTCGGAAGCAATCACCAGGTCGGCATTCAGTTTCGTACCGAGCTTCATACCTAAGGTCATAGCCTCGGCATTCTCAGGATTCGGACTGACAACGGTTGGGAAGTTGCCATCGATAATCATTTGCTCGGGCACCACGTGGATGTTCTGGAAGCCCCAAGAGCGCAGGGCCATCGGAATGATGACGCGGCCTGCACCGTGCATGGGCGAATAAACGATGTTGAGGTCCTTCTGGCGCAGGATGACATCCTGATCGACCATAGCCTCCTTGACAGCCTGAATGTAGTCCCAGTCCTCCTCACCACCAATGGGGATGATAAGGTCCTTGTTGGCCTGCCACTTCACGTCGCTGATCTTCACCTTCTCAACCTCAGCGATGATACCTACATCGTGTGGGGTGAGCACCTGTGCACCGTCGTCCCAATAAGCCTTGTAGCCATTGTACTCGCGTGGGTTGTGAGAAGCGGTGACGTTGACACCAGCCTGACACTTCAGGTGACGGATGGCGAACGAAATCTCAGGTGTCGGGCGAAGGCTCTCGAAGAGATAAACCTTGATGCCGTTGGCTGAGAAGATGTCGGCAACAGTCTCGGCGAACATACGTCCGTTGTTGCGGCAGTCGTGACCAACCACTACTGAGCTCTGCTTGCCAGGGAATGCCTTATTGATGTAATTGGCAAAACCCTGGGTTGCCATACCGACGATGTACTTGTTCATACGGTTGGTACCAGCACCCATAATGCCACGCAAACCACCCGTACCAAACTCCAAGTCGCGATAGAAAGCATCGACCAAATCAGTCTTGTCGGGATTGTCCAACATAGCCTGAACTTCCTTACGTGTCTCCTCATCAAAGGCGGGAGAGAGCCATTCCTTCGCACGTGCCTCGCACTGAGCAATGAGTTCCTTATTTTCCATAATCTTCGTTTTGATGTTTTAGATTTAAACGTTCTAATAAAATTTTCCTGATGACAAAAATACGAAAAAAAAACGAAAAGTAATACAACAAAGGTATTATTTTTCGATTTTTTAGCATTCACACCCCCAAGGAGTGTTTTGTCAACAATATACTATCCAGGACCGCAGCATGGCGTAAACCACTGAGAGCAAGAGCACTGCAATGGGAATGTATGTCAAACGCCGCTCGTATTGAGCCGGTATGGTCAGACGACAGTAAAGCCTGTAAACAAAATAGCCCACGAGCGCACCCCAGATCAATCCGACGGTGATGTCGCCCGGATAATGGACGCCCAAATACATGCGTGTCCAGCAGTTGACCAGCGACCACGAAACCAGTCCAATAGTAAGCAGACGTTGGCGCATCAACAACGAGAAGAAGAGGGCCAGCGAAAAGGTATTGGAGGCATGGGCTGAGAAGAAGCCGTAGTTGCCACCGCGATAGTCGTCGACGGTATCAACCAGATGACCGATTTCAGGGTCGTGACCAGGTCGCCATCGTGCCACAAGGGGTTTTACGATTTCGTCGTCAATGGTACCTGCCAATAACACGCAGAGACCTGCAGCAGCCAATATCAACAAAACCTCACGAAGGTTGCGATTGGTTTTGATGACGACATAGAGTAGCGAGAGGTAGAGCGGTATCCACGTCTTGGCATTAGTGAGTGTCATTACCACCCAGTCGAGGAATGTGGAGTCGCTGCCATTCAACATCAGTAGCAGCTGCTTGTCGAACTGTATGATTTCTTCCATTCTTCTAACTTCTTTAACTTCTTATATGACCTCGATGTCCTTTAATTCAATCCATCCCGACTTACCGTCAGCCACACGGATTTCACGCCAGCCGCGCATGGTGTCGTCGATGATATTGACGCGCGTACCCTCATGGAGGATAAACAAATCGGTACCATTGGCCGATGGCGTACTCTTGACAGGTACAGCAGAATGCATGATGATGGCACCCGTGCGATGGAGCAACGACTGTTGTTGCTGGAAACCAAACACGTTGGCAGCCAAGAATACCACGAGGAACAGGATGCCTGCGAAGAAGCCTACCTTGCGCAACCAGATGCGTTGGGCAAAGAGATAAACCAACACCAGAAGCATGGCACAAAGCAACGAAACGATGGCCGTACGTCCCCAGGCATCAACGCTCATCAGGCGTACTAACGAACGATACCAGGTGACGAAGAACATCTCGGACTCGGGTACAATCTTGTCAATGGTCTTCGAGCGGGCCATCTGCAGATTGAAACGTACATCCGTATCGCCAGGCGACAAAAGCAGGGCACGTTCGTAGGCCAGCACAGCATGGGTGATGTCGTCCATACGATAGTAGGCGTTACCCAGATTATAATAGAGGTCAGCACTCTCGCCACGCTTCAACAGCTGTTCGTAAATCTGGGCGGCCTGCTGATAATGCTCCTGCTGGTAGGCACTGTCGGCCTGAGCCTTGGTGGCAGCATGGGATGTAAAAGGTAAGAAGGAAGATGTAAGAAGCAGGGCTAATACAACCACCATACTTGCAGTCTTCTTACCACCTTTCTTCATGGTAGAGGCAATCTGGGTAAGCGCACTCAGAGCCGTATCATAAACCTTATTCATATTACCTGTAGCATCGCCTGGGGCATAGCGTGCAAACTCACACTCGTCGAGGGCAGAAATGAACTGTTGAACAACCTCTTCACTGACCTGATGGCTGGTAAGCTGCTGACTGATGTTTTCACGTGAGAGCTGTTCGACGGGCATGTTGAGCTTGTCGCCCACATAGCCCCAAAGGGCACGCAGCACCTCATCATAGAAGGCACCAGACTGTCCAGCCTTCATCAACTTATGAGCCTGTTTCAGACGCTTGACAGCCACCTTGTTGGCACGTCCGGCACGTTGCTTCACGATATTGGCATTCTCGATGGCACGATGGCGGAAGATGACGAGCAGAGCGACAAAGACAGAGAAGAACGATGCGAGGATTATCCAATACTCAGCAGAGCCGAAGAAGAAATCGCCTGCTGCATGCTGACGCGTGTCGCCCTGATGGATATAATGGATGTCGCTATTGAGCAACTGCACATCCTCCTGAGCCGTATAGGCACTGACACTACCAGAACCGCTGCCTTTGGCCACGTTAAGCGTGAAGCCCTCAGTGGTAACGGTCTTATACTTATGTTCGTGGATGTCGTAATAGACATACTCGATAGGTGGAATCTCGAACTTGCCTGCGTGACGGGGCACAGCCAGGAAGTCGTAAACGATAGAGCCCTCCAAGCCGTTAGTGGTCAGCTTGCTCTTATCGGTCACCTTGGCATCGTACTTGTCAAAGTCCTTGGGGAACTTGACTTCGGGCTGTTTCAGCAACTTCATATTACCCAAGCCACTGACGATGACACGCAACTTGACTGGGTCGTTGGCTTTGACCTCGGTCTGGTCAATCTGGGCAGAGATATTGAACGTACCAACACCGCCTGAGAAATTGGCGGGACGGGCAGGCAATGGGTCGACATCAATTGTAATACCAGGAGCCTTGATTTGTTTTTTTACTTCAATATAGCCTGAGCCACCGTTGAAGAAAGCCTCGAAGGGGTCGACGTTACGATTCTGCTGCACGACGATACCATTGAACGTGATGCTTGGAATTTCTAACTTGCCAGACTGCTGTGGGAACATGACATACTGGCTCCAAGTAACCGTCTTATATGGACGACCGTTGAGCATCTCAACAGAGAAACTCTTCTGGGTAGGCAGAGGAACTTCACGGGTATAGAAGTTCTTCAGATCGGGCATCTTACCACTGAGGTCGGTCAGTCCGACAAGGGTATATACCTTGTAAGTCAGCAAGATAGGCTCCTGCTCGATGACACGACGCTTGGAGGCACTGACCTTGATAAAAAGGTCGCCACCGGAAATAGCAGAACCGGCAGGACGAACTTCTTCGTCAAAGGACTGCTGCTGACGACGCTGGCTATAGCCAGACTGAGAGCCAGAGCCAGAACCAGAGCCACCCCCACTCGACTGTTGAGACTGGCCTGTGACGCGGATTTGAATCTCGTTGGATGATATCGACTTGCCGTCAGCGGTTACGTGGGCGGCAGGAATGGTGAACGAACCATTCTTGTTGGCTACTAAAATATATGTATAGGTTACAGAAGAAGTGCTGGACGTATGACCATTCACCATCTGGAAACTGGACTGCGTACTGGTGCTGGGGCCCATCAACACCTCGAAGCCGTCAGGAATACGACCGGTACGGAAACCGCGTACATCCTGCGTATTGATGGTGTAAGACAAACGGAACTGTTCGCCTACAGCCACCTGCGAAGGAGCGCGACCAGTGAGGGTCTGCGCCACTACGTGGCTAAATATTAAAGAAAAAATAATAAATAATAAATATCGCGTCTTCATTATTTCATATTTCTTATTTTATATTTATACTTTAGGGCGCAAGCCCGCAAGCTTACCAATTTTTTTGTAACACACATTTGCCAGACTGTTGCTGAGCCTTCTTCATACGTTCCTGAGTCTGTTTCTCTTCCTGAATGGCAGCATTGAGCATCTGCTCAGCATTCTCACGACTCATCTTGGGCTCTTGCTGTTTCTGCTGTTGCTTCTGATCGTCTTTCTTTTTCTGCTCATCCTGCTTCTGCTGCTCTTGTTGCTGCTTATCTTTATTGTCTTTGTTGTCCTTATTGTCCTTCTTATCCTTGTTCTGATCCTGCTGGTTCTGTTGTTTCTGCTGACGCTTACACAATTCCAGATTATAGCGTGTCTCGTGATCGGTAGGATTATTGCGCAGGGATTCCTTATAGGCCTCAATGGCTTCGCCAAACATCTGATGCTGCTGACAGATGACACCCATGTTATGGTAGGCCTGAGCACGACGCTTAGGATTAGTTTCAAGCTTGGCAGCGGCCTCCAACTGACTGATAGATAGAGAGTCCTTGCGTTGTAACATCAGGGCATTGCCCAGATTATAATTGGCTTGGGCGTTACGTGGATTCTTCTCGACAGCCTTACGATAGAGCACTTCGGCCTCGGCACTGTTGCCTAAACGGTATTGCTTATTGCCCTGACGAATCAACTGACGGTCGGTCTGAGCCTGAGCCATTACACTCAGCATCAACAGGAGGATTACGGTTACAGGTTTAGGTGTACGCTTGAAAAGCGAGATACGACGTAAGAGCGGATTCTTGACATCGAGGATGCATATCTCAAGAATCAGCAGCAACAGCACAAGTATGCCTACTGCCTGGAACTGTTCGTCGTAGTCACTATATATCGTTGACTCTATCTCCTTCTTGGCTAATTTGTCGAGCTCAGTATCAAGCTGCTGCTGGGCATTGCTGTTGTTGTCGACATGGATATAGGCGCCACCACCAGCCTGAGCCAGTTCACGACACATCTGCTCGTTTAAACCAGTCATGACTGTCTGACCAGTGTTATCCTTCAAGTACTCACCATCGCCAATGGGAATGGGAGCACCATTGGGTGAACCGACACCCAGTACATAGACACGCATGCCCTTGGCCTTGGCATCCTCAGCCGCCTCGATGGCACGCCCCTCATGATCTTCACCATCTGTAATCACGATGACGGCCTTGCCGACACCTTGCTGTTGGGTAAAACTATTGACAGCCATATTGATAGCGGCAGCAATATCGGTACCTTGTGTGGCTATCATCGAAGGCGAGATGCTACTGAGGAACATCTTCGCGCTGACATAGTCGCTGGTAATAGGCAACTGGATAAAGGCGTCGCCAGCAAAAACTATCAGACCTATCTTATCGTTAGTAAAATGGTCGACAAGATTCTCAACCATCATCTTTGAACGGTCCAGACGACTGGGGGCTACATCTTCTGCCAACATAGAGTTACTGACATCCATAGCAATAATGGTCTCGATGCCTGTACGCTTCTCGTGGGATATCTTAGTGCCAAACTGGGGACGGGCCACCAACACGATGAGCAGTGCAAGAGCAGCCAACAACAGATAGAACTTGACAGCAGGACGGAAGCGTGACACATCAGGCATCAGCTGGCGCACCAACTCAAGGTCGCCAAAACGACGCAAGCGTTTCTTTTGCTGATGAACCATCAAGAGCCGAATGATAACCAAAACGGGTATCACTGCCAACAGATAGAGGTATATAGGGTCTTCGAATCTAAACATTTTTAGGGCAATTTTCTGAATACAGTAATTCTTAGCAGAATCTCCAACAGCAACAGGATGACAGCAATCAGAGCGTAAGGCTGATAGGCCTCGTAGCGCTTGCTGTACTTCTTGACATTCAACTTGGACTTCTCCAATTTATCAATCTCCTTGTATATCTGTTGCAACTCCTTGTTATTCGTGGCGCGATAGAAGTCACCATCTGTCGCAGCGGCAATGTCGCTGAGCATCTTGGTGTCAATCTCGACAGGAATATTGACGTACTGAACACCACCTGCAACGGGCATCGGGTACGGTGCCACCTTATTGGTACCCACACCAATGGTGTAGACACGAATGCCAAAGCTCTTGGCTATCTCGGCAGCGGTCATAGGCGACAGGTCGCCACGATTGTTAGAACCATCCGTCAACAGGATGACAACCTTAGACTTGGCCTTCGACTCCTTCAGGCGACTGACAGCATTGGCCAATCCCATACCAATGGCCGTACCATCCTCAATCAGACGCTGGGCAATATCCGTGCGTACATTATGCAGCAGATTGAGCAGTGAGGCATGATCGGTAGTCATAGGACACTGTGTAAAGGCCTCGCCAGCAAAGATGGTCAGTCCAATATTATCGTTGGGGCGTCCAATGATGAAATCAGCAGCAACCTGTTTGGCGGCTTCAATACGGTTGGGCTTCAAATCCTCTGCCAACATAGAGGTAGAAACGTCCATAGCCAGCATGATATCGATACCCTCCATGGTTTCGTTCTTCCAAGAGTTTTGTGTCTGCGGACGTGCCAACACCAATACCAGCAACACAAAGACAGCCAAACGGAGTAACAGCTGGACGGGCATCAACGTCACACGCCATGAGCGAGGCGCATAACGATAGGCCCGAGTGTCGCTCATCCGCATGGTTGGCTCACTCTTTTTCCTGTACATCAGATACCATATCAGATACGGTATCATCAGCAACAGCAGAAACAAATATTCTTTATTGGCAAATTCCATTTCTCTAAACTAATAACTGATAGACATTATAAATAATGTAACAGAACAGGGCGACACCAGCAACAGCCAGCCCGGCAATAAAGAGCTTCAGCAGGCGACGCTCCTTCTGAGAGCGCTGGTCCTCAGCAGAAAGCTGAGGCTTAATCGTCTCTTCGGTAGGCTGGTTCTCAAGCTTGGTCTGATTGATGAAATCGATGGCATTGACCAGATTCTGGTCGTTCTCGTTAATCAACGTCGAATATTTGGCAAACTTCACCAAATCGGCAGTCATAAACAACTGTGTCAGCTCATTGAGGCTCTGCTGGTCGCCAGAAGCCATCAGACGTCCGATAATCTCTGAACTCGTCATCTCCATAGCCGAGAAGCCATAACGTTCTTCGATATAGCGGCGCAGGGTATCAGTAAGCTTGGTGTAGTACTCTTTCTGATTCTCAGAAGCCACCATCTTGTCAGCCTTAATCTGTTCAATTTCCTTCATGGCCTTCTGGTGGGGCAACAAGCGCTTGACAATCTTGATGTGCGTAATGATGGGCTTGCCAGCACGCAGACGAACATAAAGATAATACGTCAGAGCCACCAAAAGCAACAATAGGATGCTGAGCCAGAACGACAGACTCCAATCATGCCAATCGAAGGGATTATCCTGAACATCCTTCGGTGGGAACATCTTGTTCAGCTGGGTCGTATCGACTTCCATCTCGACCACTTTGAGCGCCAAATCAGAGCTTTTCAGTTCTTTGCCATCCACCTTCACATTAAATGCAGGCAGATGATACAGCGAGCCGTCAAACGATGTCAGCGTAATCAGCATGGTATGAGCATCGGGATGCTGTGTGCCGATAATCTCAACACCAGGAACCAGCATCTGACGGGGCTGAAGTTTAGGCCACTCAATATTGGCATTATCGTTAGCCTGAACGGTCAGAGTGACTTGTGCCTGCTCACCAATCAGCATCTCGATAGGGTCTATCTTTGCCTGAATGCTTGATTGAGCAAACAAAAGCAAAGCGCTGAGTATAAGATATGTAGATAATACTATTCTTTTCATTAGCTTCTACGTTTAAACAGCATCAGCAACGACTTCACATAATCATCATTGGTAGCTATCGATACCAAATCGACATTACTCTTCGACATCGTATCTTTCAGCTTCTCCTGCGTATTACGCCAATAGCGTTCGTGAGCCTGGCGCAACTGACGACTCGAGGTATCGATGTACTGCTCGTAGCCAGTCTCGGCATCCACCACACGCATCAGGCCAACATCGGGCAATTCCTTTGCACGGATGTCGTAAACCTGCAAAGCCACCACGTCGTGCTTACGATTGGCAATCTGCAAGGTTTGAAGGAAATCCTGTGTGTCGTAGAAGTCGCTGAGCACGAACGCTGTGCAGCGTCGTTTTGCAACGCTGGTCAGGAACTCCAGCGCCTGCTTCACATCGGTACGATGCGACTCAGGTTTGAAGTCGAGCAGTTCACGGATGATATAGAGGATATGCTTGCGGCCTTTCTTGGGAGGGATATATTTCTCGATACGGTCGGAGAAGAACACCACGCCAATCTTATCATTGTTCTGGATGGCGCTGAAGGCTAACGTTGCTGCTATCTCAGTCACCATATCACGCTTCATCTGACGCTGAGTGCCAAAATCGAGCGAACCACTGACGTCAATCATCAGCATGACAGTCAACTCGCGTTCCTCCTCAAATACCTTGATATAAGGACGATGGAAGCGTGCCGTCACATTCCAATCGATATCTCGCACGTCATCGCCATACTGATATTCGCGCACCTCGCTAAAGGCCATACCCCTACCCTTGAAGGCTGAATGGTATTGCCCTGCGAAGACGTTAGAACTCAGGCCGCGTGCCTTGATCTCTATCTTCCGTACTTTCTTTAAGATTTCGCTAGTCTCCATTATGCGGAAGCAAAATTTTCACTCTTCACTTTTGGCTTTTCGTTTCTTAGGGCACCTCGACCTTATTGATGATCTTGCTGACAATCTCCTCGCTGGTGATGTTAGAGGCTTCGGCTTCGTAGGTCAGACCAATACGATGACGCAGCACATCATGAGCCACAGCACGTACATCCTCAGGAACGACATAGCCACGACGCTTGATGAAGGCATAAGCACGAGCGGCCTTTGCCAGATTGATAGAAGCACGTGGTGAACCACCAAACGAAATCATATCCTTCATATCCTTCAGGCCATAACGGTCGGGGAAACGGGTAGCAAACACGATATCAGCAATATACTGCTCAATCTTCTCGTCGATATATACCTCGCGAACAACCTGACGGGCCTTCAGTATTTCTTCTGATGTGGTAACAGGAGAAACCTTAGGCAGCGACTCCTGGATGTTCTCGCGGATGATACGCTTCTCCTCATCGATGGTAGGATAGTCAATCACCACCTTCAGCATGAAACGGTCCATCT
>Ga0310786_10001100_pt1 | contig 43381 bp, 52 predicted proteins | sample AusTroGonzalo_MG_FD_203881 | JGI IMG/M metagenome (GOLD analysis project Ga0310786, IMG submission 203881) | Bovine rumen microbial communities from tropical cattle in Woodstock, Queensland, Australia - Gonzalo_03 (v2) (version 2) | ecosystem: Host-associated > Mammals > Digestive system >...
TTTCGCAGCTTCTCATTGTCCTTTTTCTTCATGACGCCTCCAACAAATCTCCGTAAATTATGTGTGCCGACATAGATGTTCCCGCGCATGGGCGCACGATTTCTGTTGTTCGCACGCACACCCGCGTTTTCGGTGGAAAAAATTATGTTAACTCGATTTTCGCCCATAGGTTAACATAATTACTATGTTACGACGTGCCAACATAAAAAAAGAGAGGACCGGCATGGTCCTCTCGATCTATAGCTTTCTTGGAAAACGTTCGTAATATTGTCGCACGCATCTGTACAGTGTACTCCTGGACAGATGGTGCTTGCGTTCTATGTATGTTGCATCCGCATCTGTGCTGACAAACTCCAGAAGGGCGCAGCAATACTGTGGTCCGGCTGCATCATAGCATAGCTTCTCTATCTTTTTCTGTGCATCAGGAGGCATTTCACTGTACAATCGTGATGCAAAATAGATATACCCCTGGCGATTATAATGAACGCGAATCCCGCTTTTGTACCGAAACATGAATCCTCTCCCCCTGTATTGCCTTCCGGCGCAGCTCATCCACCCGCTCCGCATGAACCTTTGGATTCCATCCGCATTCAGAGCAGGCCCCCTGTGTTGGACAATTGTCCTCGTTGGTGTACAATTCACACTTGAATTTCTTCTTGCCCATAATCGTTCCCTCACTTTGACGGTCCGCGCCATATGATAAGCATCGACGGTGCCGGCGCATTGTTCTCTGCATTTCCAAATCGCAGTCTTCCTCGGAGGAATCTGATCTCAGCTTTGTGATAAACGTACTCATGAAACCATTCTGTGTCCGTCCTGGCGAACACAAGGGCGACGATTATCGTTCCCGGTTTCTGCCCTTCTTGATATGCCTTACGCATCCATTTCTTTATCCCACGGCCATACGGAGGATTCAGCCAGACTCTTTCACCTCCCCAGCTTTGACGGAGACCGTCATCCTGTGCCGTGAAATATTTTTCACACTTAGCATTGTCTCTATCTGCAGCCACGTCCAGCGTAAAGTGAAACTCCCGGTCCAGCTCATCAAACAGAGCTTGCGGTGTTTCCCATGACATTCCTTTGCTACTGAATATGACTTCCGTTTTTATTCTCGTCGCCTCCTCATAAAGATCCTGATGTACGTCCCTCCATTTACTTCGTTCCTGGTACATTCCGCTTCTACGCAGATGAAGTCAGGATATACCCGCTCCATTTCTGCGTAGATGGTTCCCTTCTCTACCATGTCTGCCAACTCCAGCTGGTCTTTTATTCCCATCCTTCCGTCATACTCTGCAGGCACAGGCCGCAGCAGATTCCGGGAGCAGTTGTATCGACGATAATCGATCTGCCCCTTCACCATATACACGGCCAGTCCAGCTACGCCTGTCTTACCAAACTGCAGCCGCTTTGTGTTCGCATACCCACGGCCCCACAGCTTTTCGATTGCATCACGATCTACACCACCTGAAAGGATCAGATGATGGTGAATCCGGTTTGTAGTCTTTCCCTTTTCCGTTGTTGAGATATACTTCAGTTCTTTTCCATGCTTCTTGTACTCCGCTCTGAGTGAACGGAGGAATTTCTGCAATTCTTTTTTAGCCGCATCCACGGACTCAGGCAGATGATCTTGGTCATAGCTCAGGCCAATGGCCAGGTCTTTCTCGTTGAAGTTGGCATGGACCAGCCGGATCAACCGACGCTCTGCATTCTTCTGATTGAGCTTTGCCTGAATCTCTGTTGTCGGTTTACACTTCTTTCTTCTCTTGCCGGCCTGCTGATAGACTGGATATACTTCAGTGTCCAGGTAGTCTCCGCACACATGGACCCTCTCGCGTATGAATGTCCTGCCTCTGTACTTTCGCATGGTATCCTCCCGTCCATCCAGCGGATGTACGGATGCGCTCACTTGAAGCACCCGTACATTGTTCCCATTCTATCTCCTGCCATGTCCATAACTTATGATGCCTTACAAGGCTGCATTCGCGCACGCGCGTGCGCGAATTTAATATGTATAAAAGACTCAAACATGGGAGCGCCAGGCACTCCCCTGTTTCAATCTTTTATCTCTGAATGTCTCCGTATGGCCTGACTACATTCTCCGGTGTTTCGCTGCCATCCCAGCAGATCCCGCAGTCCAAGCACTCATAATACGGAATGTCTCCCGGTTCATCATGTACCTCAACTCTCCGGCTTTTGCAGCGCGGGCATTGCTCAGTGTCAAAGTATTTATTGCTTGTCCTGCTCATGTTTCCTCCTCTCCTTCTTTTTCGGTCTCCTTGCCTTTCGGTCCTTTATAAAAAATGTTTCCCGGAAAGTAGTTCTCTTCAAAAGTCCCGTGTAGCTCGTCAAGCATATACTGGATCATGCTCATGGTGTTTCTCCTTTCTGCGAATACCGTCCGCTTCGGTTCACCCATTCCTTCCAGTCTGCCCCATTGGAAGGGTACATATACCTTCGTTGTTCACCGGTATAGACCGCCCTCGCATCCTTGTGAACGCAATACAACAGCGTTGCAATCTCGTTGTTCGACATCCTTCTGATGATGTCTCCATGCGTCAGAACGCACTCGTCAGTGCCTTTGAAATGTGCGAAGGAATATTCCTCGCCAACTTTCAATGGCCGCATATTGTCTGTAATCTCCGCTCTGAAGCAAGACTTGGGGCAAGTCTCTCTCCAGTCAGAGCAGTATGTGTAGTCATTCATGTGTTGCTCCCTTCCCTTGCATCGAGAGCTTCCTTGAGAATTGCACTTAACGCTTCTACTTCGGCGTGTCTTTTTCCCTCTCCCCATGCAAAATTGACAAGGTTCAAAAGTCGGTTCTTCTCTGTGAGAATTGCCGCATCAATTTCATGTTCAGCGTGTTTCTTGAATTCTTCGTATGTCATGTTCCGCTCCCTTCTGCTCTCCTGTTCCACTTTTTAACTGCTCTGCGCTTCGCACCTTCAAGAGTCAGTCCCCACGCTTTGACCACAAAATCACAGCTTGCATGAGAACACTGGAGTGCTGAACGCCAACCACCAAAGCGTCTGCCGTAAAACAAATACGGCCTGTGTGTAATGTGGCAACTCGGACAAGGTTTAAAATTAAACATCTGTCCCGCTCCGCTTCGGCCTTGCGACGGGCCTTTGCATCTTGCACTCTCCGCAACCTCCGGTCAGCACCACTCCCATTGCGGTAGACACTCGGATGTATTTATCCTTTCTCATCCGTCCCGCTCCCTTCTTCCTGGCCGGGTCCTTTCATCGCCACCATGTCTTTGAAGATATCCTCGGCCATAAATGGCTGCAGCATCTTGTACTGGCACTTCACGCATAGCTGCATGGTGAATGCCCTGGCAAGTATCTTTTTCACTTCTTCTCTATCTCCATCAATGGACATTCCCGGAATAGAAATAATCTCAAACCACTCGGACATTTCTTCCTCGCAGATATTGCAAAGCCTATGCCCTGCAGTCACCGGGATCTCTATCACGTCACCAACTATGCTCCTCATAAGTAATTCCTCCCAAACTCCATGATGAACCGCTCCACGTCCCATTCCTGTTCTTTCATGACCTTTTTCTGTGCGGCAGCTTTCAGCTTCTCGGATGTCTCTGCATTCTTGTGGACAGCATCAGGCCCCTCACGATGGCACCGTTTCCCGCATAGGTAAACTGTAAGGCCATACTTCTCAGACTTCCTGCGGTATGGCCCGCCGAAGATGTGATGCCTCTCCAGCGGGTCTCCCATACCATTCCGTCCGCAGATCGCGCAATATCTATTTTGCGTTTTCCTTTTCAAGACGTTCTTCCTCCCGTCTCCGTTTGCGCTCCCGGCGTCTGCGTTCCTTCTCAGCCAGCTTCTGCCTTTCCTCTGGAGTTGTATTGGCAATGAAGTCTCCGTAGTGTACTCCATATCCCATCTTCTCACAGGCCGGCATCAGCAGGTCTACCATGTCATATTTCCTCGGATATGCATTCATGCCATACCACCGATTCTGTATGCCCTGGCCACGCGGATCTGCGTGTTTACTCTTTGTGTCCCATCTTCCTCTACGATCCTGCTCGTCCGCAGCCGGCCCACTACACTGATGGGTTCCCCATCATAGATTCCAGCCAGATTCTTTGCAGACTTGTCGTAGGCCACACATGGAAACACATCGGTATAGTCTGTGCTATCCTGTTCGCACGCCAGGTGGAACAGCACCATATTAATGCCCTTGTCTGTTATATCAAACTTAGGTTCCCCGGTTACCTTTCCTTCAATTGATACCTGATTCATCATGATGCTTTTCCTCCCTTTTCTGTTCTTTCATGATCGTATATTCTGATATGGCATCGCTCTGAATGACAGCAGCTGCCAGTAATTTCTCAAACGAATTTGCTCCGAAATAGCAGGTCATTGTTTTCCCGTCTGAACAGATCAATGCAACAACAATAGTCTCAGGTTCAAACCCTGCCACTGCCTTGCATACACCTTCCATGAATTTTCCATAAGCATTCATTTCTTTTTATTCCTCCACTTCCACCAGGCATATGCCATTCTGAAGTTCAGCTTCCGAATAAGTACACCTTTTTCTTCCTTGCTCAAGTCATCAAACAACTTCTTCATACATTTGCCCTTTCATATCCAGCACACGCAGTTCTCCGCTTAATACCATATCTCCGTTACTATTCTGTTTTTCTTTGATGATGATGTATTTCCTTGCCTCTCTAAAAATAAGTTGTAGCATACATTCAACGTGCCTAATTCTCCAGTCCGGTCTATCTTCCACCTCATATTCAGACACTTGTTGTTTTATTCTGATATGTATCGGTTCTGCTTCTACCGTATTGAATTTAATATTTGCTTTGCCCTGCGCCCTTTGCATCCACCACACTTTCTCCGCGTGCGTACTTCTTAAAGCAGCTTCCAAATTGTCAATCTTGTTGTCTTTATCTGCGATAAATCCGACCGCGTCCCGGAATGCTTTCTTCAGATCCTTGTACTTTCCAATCAAAGCTGCAATGATTACAGCCAGCGTGAGTATTACTACAGCCAGAGCTTCTTTCATTTTTTTATTTCCTCCATAATTTTTTTAAATGCAGCGTCGGCTCGTTCCCACGGATCTCCAGTTTCCTGTCTGCGGAACATGCTCTGCTGCCTATATATTGGCGCCACTTCCACGACGCGGGCAGGGCCGGCCCGCTCCAACGCCATTGCCAAGTCCTCTTTGATCCCCTGGGCATCTTCTCCCTGGGCCTCAATCACAATTCTTAAAAGCATATCTTTACCTCTTAATCTTTGGACAGGCCGGCAATGGGCCGGCTGTTATCATATGAATTGCTCCGCGTGGATTCTTTAGCCTCTGCGTTTCAATGAGGCACCTTTCTCCTGCCGGTACAGCTCCACAATATATTGCCAGAGCATTTGGCCATTCAGTTTCATATGCCTCGGAACAGGATGCACATGGACTTTTCTTTTTCTTTTGTATCATTTTTCCATTGTGCCAAGCACTCCACGTTCGATGCGGTCCTCGATTCTCTTGTTCAGCCATAGTAATGCCTCCTCGACATGCGTTAACGCGATTGCTGTCTCCCGCGTTGGCATATCTCCATTTACAAATCCCCGCAGTCTGTCCCGCACAATTTCCAGCAGGTCCTGATCGCACGCTCCTTCTACAGAAGTCTCATCTTCTCTTGGTCCTTTCTGGAAATGGATCCTGCAAACACATTGGTCTTGCTGGGTTACAATCGCATATTCATGTTTTGCGCCGCCTGGTCCAATGTCCCCAATCGCATATATATCGTTTAGCCTTCCGTTTTTCTGAATGGTTGACAGTCTTTCCATTTTCATGCCGTTACTCCTTTCTTATTCCACCTTGCTCTTGCACCTGCATAGCAGATCTTATTGTCGATCGCCCACTTCCTTTGCCGTTCTCTGCGGCAAGCCGGGCAGAATTTGCTGCGGTCTGTTCCCATGTACTTGTCTCCGCAGATAATGCAGTCAATCTCCCGCATCATTGTTCTGCCTCCTATCCATCTTCCGCATCATGCTTCTGTTCAAATTCCTCTGCCGTTGCAATGCGTCCCGCAGGTCTTGATTCTCTGCCTCCAGTCTCTTGATGTTCATTGCAGCATTCTTATTGATGAGATTTCCCTGCTCCCGCAGGTCCTTGTACATTGCATGGCGGGCATGGGCGTTGCCCATTGCGCTGGCCTTCCATTTTTTCTTCTGCTTGTATTGCACATAGACTTCTCCAGCCAGAAGTCCTATCACTGCAAACAAAATCACAATCAGGAATTTCATTTCAATAACTTCTCCCATCTGTTTTTTGGTCCTTCAGAATATTTTTTTACAATTCCAAACATAGTTATCTGCTCGTTTTCGCGTGGTCGTGATGGTCTATCCCAACCCCCCCCACAATTTTCACAAGCAAGTTGAAACCCAGCGGCCTTGACAGATGTCCCTGGTTCCGTCTGCAGTGTGTAGGTTATCACTTTGTGATACCCTAATGCCTTTGCAGCTCTTACGCAGGCTGCGTAAAGAATGGAGCATGCGTTCCGCGTCCCGTCTGTGCATACTCGTCGGATCTCAATTGTGTATCCGTCATCCATCAATCTGGCAACAGGTTGCCCAGCAATCGCCACGCCACATAACCTTTCCCCGTCATAACAAGCAACGCTAAATTTATGGCCGTTGGTAGGTTGATTATGCCTGTGATGCTGTGCTACATAATTGTTCGCATCCCGTAGCTTACACGGTCGTATTTCAAGTCCCATTTTTATTTTCTCAGTTTGCGAACGAAAATGAAGCCGATTGCTCCTGGGATCCCAATCATCATTTCCATGAACACGAATGCATCCCGGATTGCCTGAGCAAAAACTCCATGTGTCATTCCTGTCTCCTCCCTTCCTCTGTGGCGATATCTAAATAATGCCGCAGCATCAGATAATCTCCCGCGATCTTTTTGAATCCTGCCTTGATAATCCGAAGCAAGTCCTCCGGGATGGAATAATTGTCACATCCCTGGAACATATACCGGATGTCTCCCCACGTTTCCATTGTCAAAACGATGACCATATCATCGTCATCCAGCATGGATTTCTGCGTGTCATCCCGCTTCACAATGAGCTGCAATGGCGCTCCAACCAGAAACTGAAAAACCATTCCACGTTCCTCCAGTTTCTTCCTCAGCTTCGCCATGCTATTCTCTACTGCTTCATTCTGAATCATGCCGGCACCTCCGTTGCCTTTGCTTCGTAGTGATCAGGAAATCCCTGCATGTAATCGATCCATGCAATCAACTGCACCTGATAGATTTCTACGGTCCTTCTGCCGTTCGGTCCTGTGCTGATGACTTTGCCGAATGGATATTCACCTTTTTCGATCCCGTCAACCAGACGCTTTGTGCTGATCCTCATGCCAGCCTTCCGCAGCATCTTCGCTGCTTCTGTTGCAGTCACTGTGATTTTCATGTGTCCTCCTCTACTTTCTCCACGAATCTTTCCATTGTGCATCCGATCTTCATCCCGTCTCCCAGCGCAGACTTCCACTCTACCCAAAGGTCCCCATCCTTATCAATGTCATACACTGTGCCGATGGTCCCTACTGGTGGGTACCAGTTTGGTTCCTGAAGGTGTTTTCTTTCATCTGTGAATCGCACGCGGTCTCCGATTTGGATTGCCATTTCTTAAACTCCTTTCGATAACAGATAACATATGGGCCGGGAGTACACCCGGCCCTCTTTTCACGCAGTCCTCTGCGCTACTTCCATCATTAAGACTGCTCCCCGCACCTGCTGCAGAATCGCGTCCTGCGCTTCAGGCGGCAGTTTCTCAATCTGCTCAAGGATCTGCTTTGTCTGTTCGCTCATATTTCTCCCTCCTGTCTCGTTATCTATGAATCTTCACATGAATTGCCACGTCTTTCTTATTGGGAAATTCCTTCAGAAAACGATTGGCCGCTTCAAGTGTATCGGTAACGCCGTAATAAATTGCTCCATGAATATAGTTGTCACCATCAACCATATAAGTCACTTCTGCATATTTCATTTTTGTTCTCCTTTCAGTCACATCTGGTTTGATAACCGTACTCCTGCCTCTATTGTAGTACGGCAATCGTACTTTGTCAAGCCATTTTGCAAAAAATAGTTTGACAGTCTTACTATTTTCTGCTATGCTGTTCGTGAAGGAGGAATGTCTATGAATGAGCGCATCAAAAATCTCAGAAAAGCTCTTTCTCTTACAGGCGCTGAATTCGGTGAAAGGATTGGCATTACCAAATCCTCTGTTTCCACTATCGAAAGTGGACGAAGTAATCCAAGTGAACAAACCATTCGCTCCATCTGCCGTGAATTCGGTGCCAACGAGGTCTGGCTGCGGACAGGCGAAGGAGATCCTTTCCTTGCTACCGACCAGGACGCAGAGCTTGGAGAGCTTGTGCGAACGCGATTGCTCAATCGGCCAATGGATTTCCGGCGTGAATTGATCACTGCACTCCTTCGCTTTGATCCAGATGGTCCTGAATGGCAGGTGCTTGAAACCATTGTCCGGTCCGTGTCAGAATCCCTGGACGCAGAAAAACCCCGTGAGGAATAAACCTCACGGGGTTTTTCTCATTTAATTACCACATGATATACAAATACCAGAACGGCATCTGACGCAATTCGAAGCGCCTGCAGTATCATCTGGATCATGGCCTCACGGCCTTCCATTGTTTTTCCTCCTTCCATTTTTAATTTGCCATTGACAATCGTATTTAAATAACGATATTATTGAATTGGTGATAAATATGTTCTGTCTGAAATGCAATAAAGAAATACCAGACAATGCTCCATTCTGCTGCTGGTGTGGCCGGCGCCAGGTTCCTGTCCGTTCGCGTAAACGACGCACATCAGGATCCGGTAATATATCAAAGCTCTCTGGCCGACGTGCGCGACCATATCTTGCCAGAATGAATGGCATATGTATTGGTACCTTTGCGACTGTCCGGGAGGCAGAGCTTGCCTTGTCTCGTCTTGCTGGTCAGGATCTTACTGATAGATTCAATTGGACATTCTCTCAAGTATATGATGCATGGAGGCCGGAACATACTCTCCTATTGGAATCCCGCTCCCAGGCACGCGGTACCGGTACCACCGGAATGGACAGCTATGCTACAGCATATACCTATTGCAAGCATTTGTACAATAAAACTTTTCGCAATCTGAAGCGAACAGATCTCCAGGCTGTGCTTCTTGAAATCCACGAACGCGGCCTGTCGGAATCAACCGCAGCCAAAGTCAAGCAGCTCTTTAGTCAGCTTTATAAATGGGCGATTGTTGACGGAATCGTTTCCACGAACCTTGCCGAATCGCTTGTGGTCCGTCCTGACAAAAAGAAAAAACCGCAGGTCTTTACTCCTGCGGATATCAAAGCTATTCAGGAATGCGATCATATTGCAAGGCCCGTCGCTCTTATACTTCTCGGTACTGGATGCCGAATCAATGAATTGTTCTCTGCCAGGACAGAGGATTGCACTGACGATTATTTTATCTCAGGATCCAAATCAGATGCCGGTGTCCGGCGTGTCATTCCGGTCTCTCCTATTGGCCTGGTTGCCTATAGAGAAATGCTTTCCGCTGCAAAAGAAAAGAATGCCCCGCTCCTCATTGATGGATATGCCGGTCAGAAACGTGCAGAGAATTACCGCAACCGGGATTATTATCCTATGCTGGATGCGCTCGGAATCTCCAGAGCGTTGACGCCACATAAAGCGCGCCACGCCTATGCCACCGCAGCTGTCGCTTCTGGTGTCCGTCCCGAAGCGCTCAAGGAGATTTTAGGTCACTCAAGTTATACCACTACCGTTGACGTGTACGCCCATCAGAGCAGCGCCCTGCTTCTCCAGGAGGCCATGAAGGTTAAACTCTGATGCACTTTTGTTGCACTTTGTCTTTTTTCTGCTTCGCACTGCCTGTATTATTGTGGTATAACGTAGCATATTTATATCTTTATTTCATGTTATTTCAATATAATGCTGACTTATTTCTTTTCAAAATGCTTGGTAAGGATGAGGTCGGCAGTTCGAATCTGCCCAGCAGCTCCACAAAAACGCCGTGTTTCATGGTAAACGCGGCGTTTTCTTTATGGAAATGTTTGCGATTTTAATTTTGTTGCACTTCTGCTACACAAAAGAAGTCAGCGGCCCCGGATGTCCGGGGCCGCTTTTTCTTATTCTGGAAGTGACAATGCGTAGGGATCGTAGGTGTCATCTGTCTCTGTCGGTTCTGCGTGCATGGCATCATAGATGCTCTGGCCTATGCTGGATGAGAACGGATTCTTCTTTGCCTTCCAGCTCTTATTGAACATCTGCCAGAGGATGGCCTTCTGCTCATTACTGCAGTTGAGCTGTGACACGGCAGCTGTCGCTTCATCCTGGTTGATGCTTCCGTTATCGTCCACCATCTTTGCGTTTCGCTTGGCAATGAAGTAATACTTCGGTTCGACTCCAAGATCTACGCCGGTCCGCAGCTTGGTGTACTCTGCGCTCGGCATGATGCCGGCCAGCGCATTCATCTGCTTCTCTGTCCCCGGCACGTTTGCCGTGACTGATTCGCAGTAATCCAGAACCGTTGCGCTTGGGCCAAGATCATTCTTTACCACGCGGACGATTCTTGCTGTCTCCACTGCCTGCGTCGGATCAATGCCCTGCTTGCAGATCTTATCGTAGATCTCCAGAGCATACTCAGAACGCAGCGTGCAGTAATCATTTACTGCCAGACCGTTGTCAATCAACCGGACCATTTTTGCAAACTGCGTTTCATTTCCGGATGCGGTCTCCACTTCTGTGCCGGTATCTCCAATGATGATACCAATCTTGACCATCGGATTCAGGTCGGTCTTTGCCAGATGCTCCCACTTCTCGGAAGCCTTCATGCCTGATGTCTCGGACAACCATGTGGCGTACTGATCGATAGTCCCGCCCAGCTTCTTTACCGTTTGATAGTCTGCCCATCTGGTAGGATTGCCTTCTTCAGTTTCCATGTCGGTGCCGACAATGTTGCCGAAGATTGCTTCCTTCTCTTTATCGCGCAGCTTCTCTCCTGCAATCATGGCAAACTTTTCTGCATTGCTCTTGTTCTTGGATCTTGCAAGCCAGCTTGCTGCCTGATACGGAGACGCACCCGCTTCAATAATGGCATCAGCTTTTTCGACCCAATCCTTTTCTTCGTAATAACGATTGACAGCTTTGTTTGCCTTTTCTTTTGCCAGATCATACAACTGATTCAGCATATCAAAACGCTCGTCCTGGTCTGCGTTCTTCCATGCTGTAGACTTCACCAGGCTGTTTATCTGCTTGCCGATCTTTGCCCATTCGCGCTCCCACTTCTGCTGTTCCGCCTCAGACAAACTCACAGATTCTCCGCTCACCGTGATCGATGTCGGTGTTTTCGCCGGCACTGCATAGTAATTGGCAGCACTGGCATAAAGCTCCGCTCCATACGGTGTCCTCTCAAATCCGCGTTCGTCATACAGAGACTTGGAAGTATCTCCTCCTTGGTAGATGGACGTTATAGCCTGCAGCGCTTCATCATTGAGATCAATTCCTCTTGCCTTGAAGATATCACGCACGCCCTGTTCCAGCTGCTTCCCGGTTTTTCCCTTCAACGTGTTCCTGTTCTTATCGCTGAATACGTTCTCGACTGCCTGGGCAAGATCAGGGGAGGCATACTGAAGTCCACCCATGATGTACTTCTCCAGGTTCTCCAGCGGCAGGCCACCGAAATACATTCCGGTTTTCTGCACCAGCTTCTTGATGGCGCTTGCGTATTCCGCCTTATGGCGCTTGATGAATTCCGTCCAATCCTCATCGTTCTTGATGACATCGGCAAGTCCCGTTGCAAATCCTGCTGTTGTCTGCCAGACTTCATTGATCGTATCAATAAAGTCATTCAATTGCTGGCCTCCCGGAATCTCAATGCCATACCACTTTTTGTGCAGGAACAGATTCTCCAGGAATTGTGCAAGCTCTTTTCCTGCCGGCACCATGCCTGCGAAATCCTCTGCTGCATTGATTGCTGCCTGCGTTCCGATGGATTCTGCTGTCAGCTCGTCGTCTTTGTCTCTGTACTTCTTGCCCTTGTTCTTGAGCATAGCATTACCCAGCTCGACGATCTCCAGCATCAGCACAGAACCAAGTGTTGCCGTGATGGAGTTGGCTGCACCCCATGCGGCCCGCTTCAATGTAGCTTTGTTCTCAGCAGTCTGGTTCTCGTTGTATGCCGTGGCAGCAGCTGAGTATTCGCCCCACATTCTGCGGATCGTATTGTACTGCTGCAGCGGTACAGTCTTGAACATCGTGAAAGCTCTGGCCACGCCTTTGGCTTCCTTCATGATATATGGCCGGTGCATTTCGTCGTACATAGGCTGCGTTGTCGATACGGCATCATTGAACACTTCGGCCACCTTTTTGTAGAAGTCACTTTCACCATTACGGATCTGTGCGTCGGTTCCTTTTGCCAGGTCAGGGAAGTTGCGCTTTACATAATTCTCCGACCATGCCCAGCCTCGTTTGACTGTAGCAGCATCCATTGCTGTGATGGCCCCGCCGCCGAACACAAAGTTGAGAGCTTTGTTCCTCTGAAGCAGACCGGGATTGTTCTTCAGCTGTGCGGTCTCAGGTGTCGCATATCCCATCTGCCTGTACGCCAGGTCGGATGTGTAGATGTTGATGAGATCGGTGTTCACCTTCAAGTACTGTTTTGGATTCGGTGCCGTTGTCCAGCCAAGCACTGCAGCAAACTGTGGCAGTGATGCCGCCTGCTTCAGCACGATGCCCGGATTGGATCCAAAGACTGCGCTGATGTAATTGCTCAGGAGTTTGTTCGTCGATTCGCCAAGCACCAGCTTTCCGTCACGGGTCCTGTGGCCCTGCATAGTTTCAATCAAATTCTCAATGTAGTCCAGTCCCTGCTTGTCCCACTTATGCGTGATGACATCCCGCATAGAGTTGTTCTTTACCTGCCAGTTAAGCAGCGTTTTCCAGTTGCGTTCTGCGATTGCCAAACCTACAAACTTGCCGGTCTGGTCTACGCTCCGCTCAAACGCTTCAATGGCACTGACATTATACGACGGATTCTTGGAATAGATTCTGGCCTTCATGTTTCCTACGCCGGCTGCGGTCTGGTCCCCCACGCCCAGCTCCTTGCCTACATAGTTTTGGTTGGTAAGGATAGGCGCATAGTTTGCATTCATGGCCTTGTCATAACCGTACAGCTTGTTGGATACCTCGTTGATCCTGCTCTTACTCCAGTCATTGTAGTAATTCTCAAGCAGCTTCGCCAGCTTCATTTCCGTTGGCGTAAGATCTTTGACAAGATACCTGACGGTTTCCGGCGCCAGCTTGATGGTCTTGCCAGCTGCAAACGCCCTGGCACGTTCGCCCTTTTCGTACAGAGCTTTGTCTGCAAAGGTTCGTCCACCCAGCATATGGCGCAGGTTGTCATAGTTTTTGGATTCCAGGTACATCTGCACTTTCTGCAGCGGCGTCATGTAAACCTTGATGGTATCACCAAAGATAGGCTTGTTGCCTTTGCCGAATTCCAAGAACTCCGGCACTTCAACTTCGTACCAAATCGCACCCTTGCCAATACCATCTGACTTGCGGAACCAGTCCTTGTTTTCGTTCAGGAAATCTTCCAGCAGTCTCTCTGCCCGCACCTTGTAATCCCGGATCGCACGTTCTCCGGTCTCCAGCTGTTTGGCCAGCTGCACCCATGAGCTATTTCCGTTCCAGCCTACCATCCGTCTGAGTACGTTCATTGGCGTGAGACTTTCTTCATTCAGCAGCTTGCTGAGGAACCGGTCTTTATAACCTTTCTGTTCACTCATCTGCTTCCTTGTCTCGTCAAAGATATCGCTGAACAATGCAGTTTCATTTTCCATTATCGCATTATTGCGATTGTAGAATTCAGTCCGCAGGCCAGTGATTGCCTGGTACAGATTCCGCAGTTGGTCAATATCCAGGTCCTCAAGATGCTCTCCATCAACACGTTTCATGATCCGTTCCAATTCTTTGGAGGGCAACCAGTTAGGATCTGAAGCCATTGCTTCTTTGTACATATTTACAATATCCCGGTATGTGGAATCATACTTCTTGGAATACTGCGTTTCTTTTGCGGCATGGACTGCATAGATGTCCAGGTCTCCAAGTAATTCGTCCCACGTTCCGCGCAATTCTTCCGGCGCTCTGAATCGGTTCTTGCTCAACCACTGCAGCTGCTTCAGTGTTTTCTGCTGCAGCTCACTGATCTGCCGGCGCTCACGCTCTTTCTGCCTGGTCTCACGGAAACGCTCCCGCTCCTCCTTGCGGACATCGGATATTTTCTGGAATTGCTTGTCCCGGATTTCTCCGAATCGCTCCCGCTCCTGCGCGATCTTCACGCCGGTCCTGTCTCTGAGCTTGACTTCCAGGCCGGCCATTTCCGCAAACGTCCGAACGTCCGCGTCAAACTGCCGGTACATTCTTTCTTGAGCATCATACATGGATTCGCCGTTGATCTTCTGCTGCTCTGTCCAGTAATCCGGCAGCGTCATCTGCTTGGTCATGCCATTCTCTGCCAGCTTGATGATGGCCTTGAGCCGTTCTTCTGGACTCGTCATCTGCGGATCATGTCCCGGCAGATTCTCATAGATTGTGTCGATGCCCTTTGTGGATGCATCGGAAATCGTTCTGGTGTCCGTGAGCAGAAGGCCGGCAGCAAACGCCCGCTTTTTCCAGATATTGTAGTCTTCACCGAAATCAGACTTAACAGAATTCGGAACATGGATCTTTCCGCCAGTGACAAACTCGCGCATGGCCTGGTCGTAATCATCCGGGAATACATCAATGCGACCCTCATACAGCAGGTCGTTGAAGATGTTCCAGGTATCCTCCTCGGTCACTTGTCCGTTGTCCAGCACTTTGTCCATGTACTTGCTCATAAGGTCTGCCGCATATTGGCGACTGCCTTCCCGCACGCCGAATCTGTCCAGCGTGCGTTTGTTCAGCCACTTGCGTGCTTCGATAGGTCTTGACTGCGCCGCCGGCTTTTTCTTTTTCTTTGTAACTTTCTCTACCTGCTCCTCCAGTCCCGGCAGTGTCAGTCCTTCCTCCTCCTCAGTCATAGACGCCTGCGTGTCTTGATAGAACTTGGACGCCTGCTCTGCCTGGTCCTTTAGCCACAATGGGCCTCTGGTCTTAGCGTCTGGAATTGCATTCTGAGCTTTCTTATACTCCTGCCTTAGACGTTCTGCCGCTCCTTTTCCTTCTCTTTCATCAACATACTTTTCAAAGATATCCTCACCTTCGCCGGTTTGTTCCTTCAGCGCCATGAATTCTTCCACGACTTCTTCCGCAACTGGATATGTCTTGTGACTTCCGTCCTCCCGGTTGAGAATATCCTCCAGCACTGCGTCATCGAACAGAGGCTGCACAGGATTCTGTGGTGCAAACCTGCCCTCATTGTCATACATCTTGTAATCGGACAAGAGCTTCCAGTATCCATCTGTGCTTCCGTTCGGCTGCAGGCTGTAGCTCCCGTCTCCGTTATTCTGCAGGACAGCGGAGAACTTCGGCACGATATGCTTTTGGGCGCAGAGCTTCAGATATTCCTCCGCATTTCTCTTGCCACTCAGTCTTGGATTCCAGTATTCATTCGGCAGCAGATTCTTTTCTGTCTTTCCGCCTTTTGTTCCATCAGGTTTGAAAACACTTTCGTTCTGCTGATTGGTATAGTCCTGGGTCCCCTTTGGCATTCCCATCTGATAATACTGGTCTTTTCCCCACTGACTGTGATGATACGGAATGATAAAGTCTATCCTGTCATCGGCCATTGCAGCTCTTAGCTGGGCGTCATTGAATACCACGATGATGGTGCCAACATTTTGACTGAAGGATCTCTGCAGCGCCTTCCTTGTAAATTCGTCCATTCCTTCGACCGGCTGGCTATATGCGTTCCTTGCCCGGTCCACTTCATCCCAGGTCATACCACCTGTCTCATCCAGAATCAGATTTCCGTTCTTGTCGATTCCTTTTGCCACCAGACTCATGTTGATCTTGAGACCGGTGCCGCCCATTGACATGACGTAATCGATCATCTTGGTGTATGCCTGCCCTGCCAATCCTACGCGGGCCATGTCGGTAATGGCCTGCATATTGTCAAGCAGATGCACCGCTTCAAAATCACTGAAGCTCTGGAACCGGATGCCACCGGCCAGATTCTTGGCCTGCACGTTTTCTTTATTGACCTTTCCTTTTGCGCTTCTGAATTTCTTCAGGATCTCTCCATCATATGCAGTCCTGGCAAAATACATCTTTGGCGCCTGCTGGTTGAATTGCTTCAGGTAATCACGCCATGCGTCGTAAATCTCCGGCTGGTTTCCGCGGAGCTGCTCCAGCTGTTCAGGGTCCGTCAGCTGGCTTATCGTCGGTGCTTCTGCCTCACCATACTTTGCCATCCACTCTGCCTGGAAATCCTCCGCGTACTCTGCCATCTTGGTCCTGGAACCTTCGACGTAACACATCGGACAGCTAACGGTATAGCCTCTGTCCTCCAGCATCTTGCGAATGGTGAGGAATTCTGTCGCAGTCAATCCCTTTTTGGCAAAGTTTTTCTGAATGGCCGAAATGGTCCCGGTCATGTATCTCCGCTTTGTACAGAGAGTTGTGTAGTCAAAGGATCCTCCATACTCGGTGTTCGATACGAATGCGCTCTGCCCCGGCGCACTGGCGTAGTCCAGTCTTTCCTTGTCAGATGCAATGACATATGCAATGTTACTGAGACTCTTGATGTACTTCTTTGCTTTCCGCTCACTGATTCCAATGGCTTCCGCAATTTCTTTAGCCACTTTCCCAGGATCGTTCCATACTTCACTGTTCTCAAGTGTCGTCAGATTGTATGCCACGGCCCCGTCTTGGACGCCAAAACCTTTCTGCTCCAAGTCTGTCGCAGCATCACCTTCCAGTTGCAGGTCCTCTGATTTGCTATAACGGATAGTGTGATCCTTGATGTCATAAATGACACTCCCGTATCCTGTATTGTCCAGGCCCGTTCCACGCACATCGATCCCATCATATCCCATTGCCTTCATGAATACTGTCGCATAGCTGTCGCTTTTGCTGTATCGAGGCGTTGCCTTCTGATAATCAAGGACCGCATTAAGCGCATTGATGATTTTCGGCCTATCAAAGTGGAACGAGAATTCAAGATTGTCAACGGCACGACGGAACCTGTCGTACTCATTGTTCACTTCGTCTACAGCTTTCTCCACGGTTTCCTTCAGGTACTCCAGATAATAGAAATCTTTGTCCGCCTCGTCAATCTCGCTATCCTTCAGGTACTCCTCTCTCGACTGGATCTCGATGCCGTTCTGTTTCGCGTAATCCGTAAGAACGGAAATCATGTTTTTTTCATAGTCTGGACCGTAAAGACTTTCGCCAAATTTCTCCTTTGCTGTATTGTATATATCGGAAAACCGTAGCGCAAAGAATTCTCCAGCCGCTGCCTTCTTCACAAAAGTCTCATCCAGGCCACCGTCGATCTCTCGCAGCGCGTCGTGAAGTCTGTATCCTTCCCTGTCATTCCTGACTTTGTATAGGTTGTAATCGCTGAAATCAACTGCGTGTTGCGGGCGTTTCCCGTAATGACTGTCCTCGGTTACTTTTTCTTTCGTTCCGACGAAATAAGTCCCTGTGCCAAAGTGTCCTGTTCCCCTGCCACGCCCCTGTGTTCTAAGGTATTCCGCTTTACCAAGATCTCCCGCGTGATATCCGATATCGTCCTCCGCTTCAGATATGCTGTAACGCATATCTGATTTTTCTGCATTAAATCGCTCGGACAGCGGAATTACATCGCCATTGTCGTCATATGTGACGGTATCCGCAGACTTCAGCTGAGACGAATCAAAGAACACATAATTGTCTGCCTTATCACCATAATCATAAATGTTATGCATGATAACAGACGTATAGCCATTATCAAGCGCCCATTTTGATACGGTGTCTGTGCTGTAATAATCGTCTCCAATCTCAGGCACTTTGATTCCCCAGAACTGTGCGCCATTTGCGTCGAACTCAAACGGATTGTTGCCAAGATTTCCGAACAAATCGTATGCACCAATGTTATGGAATTTATCCATTGACGCCTTGAGATCTTCCGGCTTGTTGATATTGCCCGCTTCGTTGATGAGATATGTATCGTCAGTCATTGCCGGTACAAGGGAATAGTGAATGTCTATCAGCGTATCCCCAAGCTCGTAACCCGTTACATAACTTAGGAATTGCTTTGCTGCAGGAGTGAGTGAATTCCAATTTTCGTTTTTGTATTCTTGTACCTTTCTTCTTAGCTCATCTATTCTATCATAATAGGAATCAAGGTCCTCCGCGATAGATTTTCTTTGTTCTGGATCAACATCAAATAACGTGGCACCATGATGTTCAATTTCCCATTCCACGTCGCTGCTTAAAACTCCATCTGGCGCATAAGTGATTACACTGATAGCATTCCAAATATCCTCCGGGAATTCCATATCGTTCTTTTCGTAAAGCTCAAGAACTTTTTCGGAGACCTTTCTTGCGGTCTCTTTTACTTCAGAGTATCTGTTTTCTTTTTCTTCATTTGTCATTACATGATACTTGGAATCCAGAACCCATTTTGCATTCTCGATAATATCATTGATATTGTTCCCGTTCCTATACTTCCTACCTATCTTGCGTACTCCAGCATAGTTTTGATCCCCTGCATAGTGAGCGGATACTTCTCTTTTTGTCGAAGTATAGATAAACGGTGTCTCATGAGCGCTGTCTTTGAATTCCGTGAATCCAAACCTCGGTGTCCCATGATATAGATGCAGCGGAACGTTTTTGTATCTGGGATCTTTTGCAGCTCCCCATCTGATTGCTGCATCCTCCACCATTCTCTTTGCGCTTTTTGTGTCTCCAGTTTCCACCGCATTTATGTAGTCAGCATCTTCTTCCTCTGTCTGGCTGTACCGGATATCCTTGTTCTCCGGGTTAAAGCGTTCGGAGAGGGGGATGGGTTTGCCGGAGTCGTCGTAGGTGACGGGGTCGGCGAGTTTGAACTGATTGCTGTCAAACGCCACAGCGGTTCTGATTCTTCCGTCCTCGTCGTAATGGATCACGCCATCATAACCGGCGTTGGAGAAATACTCGATCAGACTGTCGGAATCTGGGCTTACCGCAGACATCTCGGAGTAAATGTCAACGTCGTTGTTCGCCCACTTCCAGATTGCTCTGGCGGTGGTTCTTGCCTCACGCTCAACAAAAGATTTACTGCCATAATCGTTGGTGTCTCGCGCATAGTTGGCAATGATGTTGTCTCCTGTCGGATCTACATTGCGAATGATGTCTGCAAGTTTTGTGATGCTGATGGTTTTCTTTGTCGCGGACAGAGGCGATTCGATATTGAGATATCCGCCAAGGACATTCTTGCCGTATCCTCTGGCTCTTCCGTCATATGGTGTGAAGTTGAATCCGCTGCCCTCAAACCGACCGCGCTGGCCAATATGGTCCCGGTCGAATACGGTGAAGTCCGCGTCTGTGCCGTGATGCATACGAAGCAGATTCCCGTCTTTGTCGCGCACAACGCTGTTCGGAATTGCTGATGCAGCCGCCTCATCCACCATCCGCTGTGCCGTTTCCATGTCACCGGTTTCTACGGCATTAAGATATTCTGTATCTTCCTCCTCTGTCACGGAATGCCTGATATCCGAATCATCAGGATCAAACATACCAACATTATCTGTGGCCGATTTGATCTGGTTCGGTTCAAACGCGACGATCTCGTCGCCATCCTCGGACTGGATTACACCATCATATCCTTTGTCTTTCAGCGCCTGCGTGAAGGCTTCACTGTTGTCAAGGATCGCGTGAGTAATGACAGGGATCTTAGATATCTGTTTTGTTTTCATCAGATAATCAACGGCCACATCAGCTGGATTCGGTTCTCCGTAAATCCTCGACTGGTAGTCCCAATAATCATAGCTTCTTTGTTCTCCGTTGACTTCGTAGGTTTCCGTTTTTTTGTCTGCAAGCGCCATTGTGAACTTGCCGTTGTAGTCCTCCATTTCCTCATACTTGAATTTCTTGTTGGCAAGAATGTCTTTGAGCTGCTTGGCAAACTCCAGCGCCGTGACCGGTTTCCCCCCTTCATAGATCACAATGCTTTTTGCGACTTCCGGGAATTTCTCTGCCATGTTCAGAGTTGCAATGGCATCAGGAGCATAACCTGTTTCGCCCCTCATTCCATTGTAATAATGCAACTCTTTCGTATAGTTGAACGGATTCCTGATGTTGAGATATGCCGGGATGATTCTCCGGGATCCATAGAATTGAGCTTCGACTTTGGTGAATGCAAAATAGAATCCGCGTCCAAAGAATCCACCATCACCGCTGCCGCTCCCAATGAAATCCTTATCAAATGTCCAGAAATCTTCAACTCCATTTTCATTGTAGATGTAGGAGTTTGTACCATGATATACGACTCTGGGCGTACCGTCCGGATTCACAATCTTTGATGCATTCTTCGGATCCTTCTCCCAATCGCCAAACCATTTTTTGAAATTGTCAGTATGCGTCTGCGTCTGGTCGATTTCCTCTGTCATTGAGAATGCTGCATCCTTGAACGAATTGACTGCCTCAAGCCGCTGCTCTTTCGTCGCATAGGTCTTGATCTCAAACCCATTCTTTTTGAGCAGGTCAATGATGTCCTGCGGTGTTCCTCTTGGTACCACGCAGCCGGCTGCATTATCAAAGCTGATCGCTCTCTCTGGTTTGGCTTCAAAGTATTTGGATGGAACATCTTTGATTTGTTCGACGATATTATTGATCTCGTCAATCAGATATGGTTCAACCTCATGCCCGGATTCTCTAAATACTTCCGCCAGGTCTCTATCGTCCGCCACAGATTCAATAATGCTACCGAAGAATGTATCTTCGTCCATGTCCTCAATTTCATCCATGATATTGAGGAGCTTCCAATTGAACTCGTTCTTCTTCGCATAATTGTATGCGACATCGTGCGACAGGTTCCTTTCATGCTCATGCATTTCATCAATGCTTTTGTACTCTCTTGCCGCAACCGCAATTAACGTATTGATGTCTGCATTAACTGCAGCACCAGCTCTTGATGGAACATCACGATACATATACTCCACAACATTTTCTGCTGTCTTGGGAACATGGGTTTCATCAAACGGAATGAGCTTATTGTTTTTATCATACCTGCCTTTGCGTAAATCAAACAGCCAGGGTTCCTTTGAAAATGCCGGCTGGACCTTTTTCTCAAGCCAGCGCGCTACATCTTCAGCTGGAGCATTTTCAATCATCCATGTTTTTAACGAGCGATTGTCGCCATTGTTTGCATTCTCTATGATATCATCATCAGGTACTTTTCCCATTTCTTCAAGATAAGCTGCCCTGATTTCATATTTATCAGCTCTGTAGTTGGCAAACAAATCAGCACCAATTCTCGCAGCATCTACATCTTGCGCTGTCACAAAATTAAAGTAATTATTCTCCGGGATCCTCGGCCAATACAAACCATTTGAATTCACGAATTCAGTTGCCAATGCCTGGACATCGTTCTCAATCTGGCGCAGTTGCTTATTATCTACGCGGAATTCCATGTCGAGATTCCAGAACGATGGCGTCCATGCGTCCGCTCCGTAAACCTTATTTCGCGGGTCCGCTTGTGGATCAATTGCATTTTTATGGAAGATGAAGCTGGCATCACCAAACCCATTATGTAGTTTGCCATACTGCATAACAGCAATAGACGGTGCTGCAAATGCTCCCATAGAAAGCATACTTGGAATATCGCTTATCTCGATATTGTGTACAGCAATCAGGGAGCCTGACTTTTCTACTTCCTCCTCCATGTCAAACTCAGTTTTGTCCGGGAGCTTATCGATTTGCTCCTGTGCTTGTTCTGCTGTTTCCGTATTGGATGCAGCCTGCTTCTCTCCGGGCAGAGTGATCTCGTCAGATTCCTTCGGCTGAATCTCCTGCAGTGCTTTGGCGTATACATCACGGATCTTCTCCAGCTGCTGCCGATGCTCTGCTGCGTCCCGCTCCTCATTATTGCCCAGCTTTACGAGGATCTTATCCAGCACGTCCCTGGCCCATTCGATCAGCGTGCGATTCTTCTTTGCCAGGCTGAGAATCTTCTTCTCGTCCCCAAGCAGGTTGTTCTCTACCCACTCCGCCACCAATTCAAACTTAGCTTCATCGTCATTCTTCAGCGTAACACCCTGCCGGCTATAGCTTTCGATCTTATCCTTAATCTTCTGGTCCAGGTCGTCGATCTGGTCCAGAATCATCTGCTGCAGACTGTTCTTATATGTTTCGGTCTGCTCCAGCTGGTGCGTCATTTCATGAGAAGTCACCTGCATGAACGGATTCTTTGCCAGGGCATTGACGAAGATGGTATTCGTATTTGAATCGTAATGGCCGTTGTGCGTACTCTTGTACCGCTTGCCGTCCCGCTCATAGCTTTTGGCTTCCTCTGAGAAGAAACGGATATTCAGGCCCAGGGCATCTGCTACGCCCTGCATCTGCGCTGTCAGTTCCTCAGAGACGCCGACGCGGGCCGCGCTCTTTTCAAGCTCGGTCATGTCGTCGGTCACTTCCCTGGGAACCAGCTTCGTTTCCATTTTCGCCTGCTGCTGTGCCTGGATCTTATCGATGGCATCAACCGCAGCAAGGAACACTTCGCCCGCATCCTTCGTCGCAACCTGCTCATTATTGTTTAGCTGCAGCAGGATCTTCGTGGCCGTTTCCTTTGCGTGCCTGTTGACATTGGAATTCATGACGATGTGTACGTCCTGCTCCAGCTGTTCCAGTCCGTTCTCCGTGGCCACCAATCTTTCGCCCAGCTTTTCTGCGTTCTTCTTCTTGAAATCATCCAGCACGCTGTCCTTGATGGCAGCTTCAGCATTCGCAGCCTCCCGGATGGAAATCTGCTGCCCATTGGCCAGCTTGCGTTCGATCTGCTTTGCGAGGACAAATGCTTCGCTGTCCATGCCGGCCAGCTTTCCCTGCTCAACGATCCCGTTCAGACGCTCCGTGTCGGTCAGGGAAGTGTTCATGTATTTGTTATAGCCGATCTGCGCCTTACCGTAATTCATGGCATAGTTGCCAAAGGCCATGCCCAAACCGGACAGGCCACCTGCCAGTCCTTCCAGGCCGGTCTGCATTGCCTGGTCCTTCCATACAGCCTTGACAGCATCCTCATCGGACGCTCCGCGATTCTCTTTCTTGTACTGGAGAATTGCCTGGTGCCATTCGCTCTGGTCCTTAGCAACCCATGTGTCCAGCCACAGATTTCCAAGACTGGATGCAATTTCTTCGCTACTCTCTGCGCCAAAGTTTTTAAGCAGGTACATGAAGAAGTTCCGGTCTCCCAGGCCCTTCATCAATTCTTCAATGCTGAAGATCTCTGTCGCCGCTTCAAGGAATCCCGCGCCGGTGCCAAGAACAAAGCACTGCCAATCCTCAAGGCCACGGTCCTTGCACTCCATGACGGTATCAGCTGCAGCTGTGGTCCCCATCAGAGACAGGGACGCAATCTCTGCCATCTTTGCGCTTGTGTCCGCTGCATTCGCAGCAATTGCTTCTGCTGTTCTTGCTCCATCTGCGTATGCCTGCAGCGCCGCTGAATCCTGAAGCGCTGCCTGGTCAACTCCCCATCCGCCGGAGATCCACATATTGAACAGGAAGTCTGCTGTGCTGGCCTCCATCTGCGTGCCAAAGGATCCCCATTTAATACCCCAGAAGGAATCGGTTCCGTACTTCTCCCTGTTATGTTCATCGACATCTTCACCCACCTGCGTCCGCAGGGCGCTCTGAAGATAAGCCAGCCGGTTATAGGATGCATCCTTCGTGATCTGGCCGTTGATGATATAGTCTGCAGCTTGGTTTACATAAGCCAGACTCTTGGCCGGCGAAGCAACTGCAGATAGAATGTTCAGACCGCGCTGGGCAAACAGAGGCAGGTCCTTCACCCATTCGCGGACCTCCCGCTCCTCGGATGCTCTGCGTCTGGTCCGCAGGCTAATGTTCTCCAGGTCCTGATAGTATTTGATCGCAGCGTCCTCACCCATCTGCTGATAGATGGTGTTGTACGTTCTGCGCTCCTCATCATTCATCTGGGCGACATTGGAAGGATCAAACACGCCGCCGATCTTCTGGTCCATTGCCACTGCCGGGGAGAGCATGGACAGATACGATGCTGCTTTCTGCCCTTTGGTATAAGGCTGGTTCACCGTATCCTTGAAGATGCTGTCCCCGTATCCGCCATGCTGTACGGAGACCGGCATTTCCTGATCTGCGAATCCCTTGTATTCCTTATAGAAGGCCCACTCCATTTCTTCGTTGAGCAGGTTCAGTCTCTCGCGCAGCTCGTCAATGGACGCCTCGTTCCGCTTGATCTCCTCCTGGTCGTTCATTGCCCGCTCCAGCTGCCAGGGCATGACGCCGCTTGCCTGCGTGCTGGTGATCGTACTCCGGCTGCGCTGAAGGTCGGTGTTCTTCTTCTGATAGTCCTCGATTCGTTTCTTGATCTCGTCAATCTCTTTCTGTACTTCTGGTCTGGTACGGATGGTATCCCACCACTGTTTATCCAGCGCCGTGGCAGTATCGTTGAACTTCTGGAGGGACCGAAGGTTTGCATTGTAATTCTCGACTGCAGTCTGTGCCACGTCCACGGCCCGGCTGTATCTGGACATTGCATTCTGGTCCAGGAATCCAGCTGTCGGTCTGGTCGGTTTCATCTTCTCTTTGGTATATCCCGGCAGCAAGCTGGTGTGATTGTTCGTGATGGCATTGCGTGCATCCTTCAGCAGCTCCGTAGCAATGTTCACCTGCTGCTGAGACTGCATCAGTCTGTCATACGCATTCTTTTGGGGAGTATAGGTGTCCGGCTTTGAGAAGAATCCCCCGGACGTAGTACGCCGGCCAAGCAGATAATTGGTGTAGGATCCATACGCCTCCTGCATTGCCGTGGAACGATTGAATTCCGCAGCAGTCAGACTGGTTCCGGTGTTCTTCTGACCGTAAGGCCCAACTGCGGATACAGCGCGGCCTTGATTGGTCGCGCTGCTGCCCGCCGAACTTGCCGGCGCCTGACTCGTTTTATTCGTTTGTTTCAGCTGGTTTGCGCGGAGAACGCTCACGGGTCCCTGCTGAGATTCCCGCTTCTTTCGTTCTTCCTCCTCGCGCTTCTTCTTTGCCTGCTGTGCGTTGTAGTTATCCATAGAGGAGGAGTATCCTCTGTCTCTCAGATTTGTAGCCATTACTTACCTCCTAACAGCTTGGCAAGCTCACTTGCCAGACTTCCTGTGCCGCTGGACGAGCTTGACGATGTGCGGGATGATCCGGTATTGTAACCATCCGTTGAACTCGGATATCCTCTGGCAGTCAGGTTCCGGGATGCTGTGCTGGTGTTGTTGCTCGTTGTTTTACTGCTGCTGCTTCCACCGGAATAGCTTCTGCCTCCGCCGCCTCCGCTCCCGGAGGATCCTGCCGATGAGGATGAGAAGTATTTGCTCCAGTCTATGGCACCACTATTTTTTTTTAGCAACTCCTGAAGGGCGCCGACATTGCCGGTGTACTGCGCGATCAGCTGGGCAATTGCCAGGTCATTGTCGAAGTTTGCACGCGATACATCGAATCCCAGGGCGGCAAGCTGGCTGTAATCTCCATAGCTTGCTGCCAGCTGTGCCTTCTGAATCTGCTGCGTCCATGTGTTGCTCTCCATTGTCTGCTTGTTCATGTCCATCTGCTGTGTGTTCATGGCGATCTGCTGCTCGACAAGCTGCCGGTTCAGGTCGTTGGACGGATCGATGCCCAATGCACGCAGCTTGCTGTCGTCACCGTACTGGTATGCCATGACAGCTTCATTCCAGGCACGTTCCCTCGCGGCAGGATCGTTGCTGGTATCAACGCCCAATGCCTGCAGCCTGGACGTATCGCCTACCTGATATGCCGCCTGTGCCTGGTCCCACTGGTTCTGCTGCTGGCGCAGTCTCATGTCTACAATCTGGCCCTTCTGCGTGAACTCATCCATGTATCTCTGATACGCCTGGTTGTACAGCTCCGGGATCATGTTCGCTGCCTGGGCAGCATAGTTGTTGTTCGCCTGGGCAGCTGCGCTGACAGCATAGGAAGATGCTCTGCCTCCGGTCATGGCCGATGTGCTGGCCAGCGTGTCCTGCATGGCCCGCTGTCCTTCACGCAGATATTGTTTGCGGTATGCCTGATAGACAGGATCTGTGTATGGATCATAACTGAACTGCCGGTTCTCCATTGCGGAGATCAGACGGTTGATCTGCTGGTTCTGCTTCTCTCCCGGAATGTCAATGGCATAGTTGCCGGATGGGTCTGTGGTATAACCCTGCACCCGGCGCTGTGCTTCGGCAGTCTCATGCCACTTGTCCCGCTCCTCCTGTGTCTTGGCATCCCGGTATCCTACCTTTGCCCCCAGGAGCGACATACCAAGATCAGGGTCATTCTGAATCGCCTGCAGGTCCGCAGCTCCGAACTTATCAAGCAGTCCTTCCTTCTGTGCTGCCTGAATAAACTGATCGTATGTCGTCCTGGAGCTGGGCGTAGACTGGATGTTGTTTCTGAGATATGTTGCCACAGCATTCCCGCTGGTCGGCACAGCAGACTGCGCTGAACCACCAATGGTAAAGCCGGGATCATTTACGCCGCTTCCGCTCCACTGACTGAAGCCGGGATCAAGATCTTTGCCGTTCCAAAGGTCCTGGCCTTTATCAAAGCCGGGGTCCAGGTCTCTGCCATTCCAAAGGTCTTGGCCTTTCCAGGGGTCTATCCCTGCCAGGCCGCTGCCGGAATTGTTCCCAAAGGAAACCAAATTCCCCTGAATCGGTTCTGTCGGTTTGTTCAGCGTTCTCTGCACTTCCGGTTGTTCCGGCTTGCCCGGCGCATTCAGCTTCATCTGCCTAAGCGGATTTGCTGTATTCTTTTGATAGGCCATTTTCTGCGTTGCCATGTCGTCGCCTCCTAATGAATGTCACTGCCGCTGTATTCCTCGCGGACGAGCGAATTCAGCACCCAATCACCGGCGCCTTCCAAATAGATCTTGTAATGGTCGGATCTCTTTGGGATGAGGGGCAGGTAATAACTTCGTTTCCCTTGTGTCTCAATGGACTTTACCTTTCGTTTTTCTCCACCGTCATACGCAATGTAGACGGTCAGCACCGCGTTGTTCAATGTAACACGCAGCTGGATCTTGCTCGTTCCCTTCCTGGAAGGATTGCCGTATCCACGGCCCGCTGTCCAGTAATTGCCGGTGAAGTCACCAAACTCAACTTCACTGTACACACTTTCCTTCGTTGCGGATTCCGGTACCGATACGGCATGGCCTTCCAGCCACATATATCTGTGCTGCTGCAGGTTCTCAAACACGAAATACAGATTTCCTTTATCGTAGGCCGAATGTATGATATGCTCTGCATCCTCCCGGAACCACGCATTCCAGTTTGTGTCATACGTCCAGATGCTCCATTCCGCTCCGTCGAATGCAGACAGGAAATATCGTCGGCCATCCGTTGCGGCTACAGCTTCGGTGAATCGCAGATCTCCGAACGTGTCCTGCATATTCTCTCCGTATCCGCCTTTGTAAGCTGTCACTCCATTGCGGGAAACATAGAATAATGTATCACCGGCAATGGCCAAACTCTTTCCGCAGCCGGGATGCAGGCCCATTGTGGATACATCCATCACCCGGTATTGACTCGGTCGGTCTCCGTACACTCGCACGACCTTGTCCTGTTTGAAGAACGTTGGATATCCCTGGTACACTATGGCACCGATGATATCCCCGCTCCCATCCATCGGATATGCCCAGCTGTCATCCGCCAGGTCATCAAACACATTGAAGTTGGTCGGATCATTTTGCTTGGAGCAATAGATCATGGATCCTTTCCATCCCCACACACGCTGCTCATGCGTGAAGATTCCATCCATGTCCGGCACTTCTTTCTTGATATTGATATGCTCCGTCTCCTCCGGGGAACCACCCACCTGCGGTGTGTTCTCAAATACGTTCTCATCAAACCGCAGGTATTGCCCGGACATTTCCCGGATAACAAAGATGCTGTTGTTCTTGGCTTCATCCGATGAACTGATGGTTATGGCATCGCCAACCTTCAGCTCCGTCGTTTCCCACACGCCATCCACTCTCTTGATCGTGTTCGCTTCGGCAGTTTCTCCGTAGATGGTCCCGTCCTGGAATACCACTTCGACATTGTCCACGCTCACTTCCATTGGCGTCATGATGTCACTGGTCGGTTCAGGCTGTACTTTTGTAATGGTAATGACATCAGATGCCACTGTGCTGAACGTGCCAAATGGAAAAGCCAGGAATCTGTTATTTACTGCAATCAGTGTTGCTTTCTTGTTGTTTCCTGGTACGCTGCTCCCGCTGATTCTCACGGTATCTCCCGCTGTCAGTCCCATTTCCTTGAAGGCCATGTCCAGGTTATAGGCAAAGAACATTGTGGCGTCAGATCCCATCGACTCATTATATCCACTGGCCACATCAACTTTCACATTGGCAAACGTCAATGGATCAACGCCGGCCTTGTAGATCGTGATGGTCTCGTTCAGCGCAATGCGGAATGTTCCTTCTTTGAATTCCGCCATATGCGTACCGCACCGGTTGATCTTCACGGTTTTATTGTTGGTCTCAAATGTTGAACCGCTGATGGTTATTTCATCACCGTCATTGATACCAAGCTCACGCATATTTAAGTCTGGCAATTCCAGGACGCTGTATTTCATGTCCGGGTCTTTCAAGAAGTTGGCATGGACGTTCGAAAGATACAAGCCGGTCTTCCACTCCTTCGGTTCCGGTGCCGTGTCTTTGATAAGCACCTTATCCGGGAACATGATGACGTAATCCTCATTGGATACCGGATCATTGAAATGGGCAAACTGTTTCTCTGATTCAACCGGCGTTTCACATACCGGTTCACCGTCCTTATAAAGTGTCGTGCCTCGGACCATGTACAGTCCGTTGTACGCAAAGATGCCGTGGCAGTCATCGTACTGTCCGATAAGCCAGCGCGGTTTTCTCGGACTCAGGCATGGCATTCTGTCGGCACCCATGTTCTGTGTCCAGAACACACTCGCATCCGGCGCTGCCGGATTGCGGTTGATGCCGCTGAATGTTACGGCCTGCGCCTTTCTTATGTTGTCACTGTATGGTAATTTAGGGAGCATAGCTGCCTCCTTACACCGGAGATCCGTTGATGTAAACGTCGCCGGTCAAATTTATTTCATCGGCCTCGATCGTGATCGTGCCTCTTGTAATCGTGATCTTCGTCTTGCCATCCGTCAGAATTGCCTGGGCAAACTCCGCCAGGTCTTTCTCTCCAAAGTTTTCTTTAGAGACCGCGGAGAACCGATAGCGCAATTCATCAATCAATTCAGTCAGGACCCTCCTGATTTCATCCAGGTCGGCATTCCGCAGGTCCCTGCCCTTCTGTATCAGTCCTTGCATGGTTCCCTCCTAACGGGGTTCTCCCCATTCCTTTCTCAGAGCTTCACGCTCTTTGGGCGTTGCATTCTGATAATCCTCCCACATATCTTCCGTCCACTTACGTTTCTTCTGTTCTTCCTCCGCCAGTATGCTCTGCTGCGGACGAATGTAATGCGCGATTGCCAGCGACATAACGCAGTCATCATGGGCGCCTTCCTCTGCTTCTGGCCGGAATTGTTCATTCCGAACGAACGTCAGCATTTCAGTCAGTGTGTCCTTATCACATACAATATTGATGTCATCCCTGACTGCGCGGATCAATTCGGCAATGATAACCGGCCTGGTCTTTGTGTTTGTCTCAAAGCCAAAAGATTTCTTGGCCTTGTGCGTATATGTGTCAAAGGTCTCCCGGACATACTGCTTCGCATATCTCAGCCGCTCCAGCTCCTTGACCGGATATGTACTCCAGTTGGTCTCTACGCCTATCAATGCTGTGTTGTAATAGATGCCCAGCGAATAGAGCTGCTTGGCAAACACGTCCTCATCATACTGCTGGCGCAGCACAGCTACCTGCCGCCCGCTTCTGTTGTCCAGGACCTGTGCCACAAAGCTGTCGGATCCATCACCGGCTGTGTCCGCTCCGATGACATACGGCACGCCCTTGACCGGCCTCTCATATATCTTGATGCCTCCAAGTCTGTCCTCGACAAAGCTGATCTTTGTCAATGACAGGCCATCGTCCTCAAAGTCCATACGGCCCACGGCAACCGGCTGGATGTTCTCCAGCAATCTCTTGGTTACCGCTTCACCATCGAACACAGTCCGTCCTGTGGTTCCCCACAGGCCCAGGCAATAGACTTCATAGTAATATCTATCTGTATGTTTAAACGCCTCCAGGGTCTGCCTATCTTCTTCAGGCAGGAACCTGTTGTCGTGGTATGTCGTTTCTGATGTCTTTGCGCGGGGATCCTTCCGGTCAAAGAATCTTCCCTTCAGCCAATGCATTACCGATACCGGGTTAAAGGATATGATGATCTGCTTGTAATACTTTGACTCACCGCGCATACGGATATCCAGCTGGTTGAGATCGCCTTCCAAAGTCTCGGATGCTTCCTCAATCCATATGCCATCGATATCCACGATAGATTTCAATTTCTCTACGTCATCCAATCCGCTGAAGATGAACACGGATTGATTGTCGCAGGTGATAGTCAGGTCGGTCTTGTTTACCTTATACCGGCCCGGATAATACTCTGCCAGCTGCAGCAGGATGTTCCGCCAGCAACTCTCTCTCAAGGTCTTGCCGACCTTACGGCATATCAGGAACCTATGTCCCGGTTCGTGCATGGCCCGCTCGATCAGCTTGCGTGCTGCGAATACACTCTTGCCGGATCCGCCTCCGCCTTTTAATACCAGGTAACGATGCTCATCGAAATACAGCGGCATGAACGCTTTGTTGGAAGTCTCTCTCAGATGCTTGTACCAAAGCGCTGCCTGTGCTGCCTGTTCAATCCTCTGCATCGTCCTCCCTCATTTCCGCACTCTCACTCAGAATCAGGTCTCTCATTTCCGATAGGCTCATGCTGTGCTGGATGTTCACGCCGGTCTCCCGCTTTTCTTTCATTTCATAGTTGTTCTGCAAATTGAAGATGATGCCCTGCGGTCTGTCTCGGACATTCAGCTGCTCCATCAGGTATGCCTTCACTCGCAGCTTCGCATCCTCGCAGATCTCCTCAAACATTTCATCATCCGAATAGTTGCCCCAGGTCCGCTCCGTGATCCCAAGATGTAGGCACAGGCCCTGAATGGACGGAGGCACAGCATAGGCCAGTCTGGTAATCAATTCGCCATTCACATTGTGCAATGGTTTCCCATGTTCATCTGCTACCGGCAGGACCGTGGATATCTCACCGAAATATCCCTCGACTGCCCTCCGCAGCTGTGCCGGTGTCTTGTACTTCTTTGGCCGGCCTCTCGATTTCTGATTGTATTTATCCATAGCGTTCTCCTGTGGGCGACCGTCTCTCAACGGTCGCCCTGGTCTTTAGCCTTTGTAGAGCTGCTGCATCATCTTGACTTCTGTGGCTGCGTCGATGTTCTGGTTATGCAGATATTCATAGACTGCCATCATGTCTGCAGGAGGATCCCCTTTGGCACGCCGGTACTCGTCGATGAGTTTTTCAATCTCATCGTGGAGCATATTCATGTGACGCATTTCTTCCTGGCTGAGACTGTACAAAGTATCTGCCAGTCCGCGCCGGGCGTCTTTCTGCTCCAGCGCCATGCGTGCATATTTCTTCGCGTCGCTGATCTCCTCACTGATATTCTTGGAGAGACATTCAATGATCTTCATGCCTTACTCCTTCACGATTCGCCAGCTTACGTTCTGGACCTCACCTGCGCCGGCCTGCAGGACCAGCGTCAGGACAGAAGCACCATCACAGCATCTTTTCCTTACCGTTGCCACAATAGGCAGCGTCAGAGGCTGTGTGGCCGTTGCCTGGTACCCTTGCGCGATTGCACCCGGCACTTGCACGCCATTGTCCATGAGCGCCACTGTGACTGCTCCAGCTGCCGTGGGCGCCACTGTCACAGCTGCATCAATGGTGAAGTATCCCTCACCACCAATCTCTACGCCGTTGCCGTTCAGCGCCAGATTACAGCCGAATCTCCTAATGATCGTACCCGGCATGATGATGCCGTTTTCCTCAATGCTCTGCACGCTCTGGTTTGCCATTTGAATGAGCGCTTTACTCATGTGTGACTCCTTTCCAACAGAAGGGCGGAGCTATGCCCCGCCCTTCGCCTCGCCGTTCAGGGCGGATTTATTTTAGATGTTCTGCGGGCAGCCTCCGAAAATCGGAGGGAAGGGACCCGCGCCGTATGCCCAGGAGTTAGGGAATCTGAGCATTCCGGCTGTTGCCTCGCGCAGCTGAAGCTGATTGATCTGGTTCTGCATATCAGCAATCCGGTTGCCAGTGATGGCATCCAGGATCTTCTGCGTCTGCTCGGCGTTGTTGTAATTCACACCGTCGATAGCACGCAGGATATTGCAGCAGCACTGCTGCTGAGAACCACTCAGCGACGTAAGCGCGGTCTCCACGTTGCCGAACTCACGGATCAGAGAAGCATTGCCATCCTTAATGGCGTTGATCGCGTTGGTCGCGTTCGCCGTGGATGATGCAATGGTCTGGGCCGTACCATTGGTAACGGATGAGAGGATATCCCTGGTCTGCGCCTGCAGATTCTGATTGTCAAAACCCCGATTAACGTCGTTCTGTACGGCATTGCTGTTGCCGCCACCCAGGAATCCGCCGTTGCCGTTCAGCAGAGCAAGCAGCACAAGCAGTCCGAAGATGCCCATGAACCCGCCGCCGAACATATCACCGTTTCCTCCTACATTCATTACAGGTTGAATTTCACTTGCCATTGGTTGTGTACTCCTTTGTAAATATTTATCCAACCCTCCTATGGCCACTTGGATGGGATAGATACTTACATTAAATCCCGCAGGATCTCTTCCGGGTCCAGTCCATTCTGCTGGGCCAGGTCCCGGAAGGCTTTATTGGCATCCCCACCAGCCTGGGCAACAAGCTGCTGCGCCTGACTGTAAAACGGATTCTGCCGGATCATCATTTGAAACGCAGCCTGCGGATTCTGCGCTGTCCTGATCGTCTGGAGTATTTGCTTTACTTGCCCCAGGTTCTGTGTAATATTACTTCGCCGCATGGCGGACAGTATTGGATTCGCCATTCAGTTTCTCCATGATCGCAGCAAGCTGCCTCTCGATCACGTCCAGCCGGTCTGGTTCCGGTTCCTTCTGCGTGATAGTGTATTCACCGACCACACTCAACTTCCCCAAAGAATCCGACCGGACGTGATACAGTACCGGATCGTTCTGGTCCAGGACCAGCTCCTCGGAATTAGGTCCGATCTGCAGTTGCTCAATGGTTGCTTTCGTCGTACTGAGGATCTTGTGCGGAATGATATATGGATTGTATCCTACTTGGTTCGGCCACATATCAATCCTTCTTTCTCCGGCGCCTGAAGATGTTCAGCTTTGCCTTGATGTACGCAATGACGTAGCGCCGGCAGACTACCAGAACACGCAGGAGCTGCAGTCTCATATTTACGTCATTCGGATTCACTTCGGCATCGGTGCCTCCGTCAATCACGCCCATTCTTACCATGTCCTCCACTTCCTCGCGGACGCCCGTCCAGGGGATCTCGGTGTAGTCACCGATCAGAGGACCCAGGGCATCGTCCACGGCCTTCTTGATCTTCGCATCTGTTTCCAGAACTGCCTGCTTGACCGCAGCACTGTATGCCCGCTTCTCTGCTTCTTCGATCAGTTTCTTGACTTCGGATTCTTTCATATCAACTTCGTCCTCTCCTCCGCTCATTGCTTTTGCAATGGCCGCATAGTCCGGGCAAATGAAGCCACGGATGAATTTTGCATCCACCAGCATGGTCCGTTTCCCTACACGGCCTCCGCTGATGTTCCCTTCCACGACATCAAACGAACCGTTGCTGGACCGTACCACAATGCCGATATGGTCCGCCGATCCTCTGTTGTCGCCCTGTCCAGAATCATCCCAATCGTACAGGCAGGCATCACCGATCAGAGGAACGTGCGCATCGTCCTCTACCCAGATGCCTTTGCTCTTTGCGATCTCGATGAATTTATCACAGCCACACTCGGTTCCTGTCCAGCCGGCAATGCCGGTCTCGATCCAGCAGGCCGATACGGTTGTTGCACAGTATGCATCGCCCACCTGAACCTTGTACCCGCGGGCCAGTGGAGTATGCGAATTGTATACCTGGAGAATATGCAGATGCGTGCTGTCTCCTCTGTAGGCGCCTACCCATGAGGAGATAAGGTCTTTGACTCGGTTCCGAAGTTGAAGCTCAGTCATCTTTGTCCTCCTTGTCCTCCGGTTCTTCTTCTCCCGTTTCCTTGTGAAGCACGTCCAGGCCCTTCAAAAGAATGCGCGGAATCGGCACACCCATGAGCGCCACATTTTCCAAAATGCTCATGATCTCGTTGAACACTGTGAATACCACCACAGCGTCACGGATGTACTGCGTTCCGATGAGCAGGTCAACAAAGTGTGCAATCAATACTACCAAGCACATGCCGCCTTTTCTCATCAGGCCCTTGCGTACTTCCCGGCTGTTGTATCCACCACTTTCCGTTTTTGGCGAAGCACCGAACGCAATCGCCACTGTGATGCCGGTGATGATGTCTGCCGCCATACAGATGAGCATGATGGTGATCGCCAAAGTCCACGTCCCAAGTATGGTCGTTACAACTCCACCTGCCGCACCTACAACAGATGCCCAGCCAAATTGAATCGTTCTGTGACTCATTTAACTCACCTCTCTCCATCCATACACGCCCGGCTCGTAGGCATTGTAATCGATTTCGGACTCCCACGTTTTTGAATTGTGAGTTACCTGCTCACCTTTCATGTAAGTGTTGGTGCTGTCCGGTTGAACCCATTCTCCGATTGTGCCACCCTGTCCCGGCAGGATTTTCGCCCACAAGGATGGTGCATCGGCAGGATTCCATGACTCCTGCGAAGTGTGCGGCTGAAGGCATTTGTACAAGTCGCCGTTGAATGTCTTTCTGTCCCCTACAGCTACTTGTACGCCGATTGCCCACTCGTCATAGAGGAACTTTACCTTGGCGGCGTGTTCGTCTGTGAGGTCTGCTCCTGCGCTCACAAGAGCATTGCGGATTGCCTGTGCAACTAACAGTTTCATAGCGCACCTCCTGTGATGATGGACAGGGCTTCGTCAGCGGATAACTCCGCTTCGACCAACTCCCATGACTGCACAATCTCGCCACTTTCTTCGGTGTAAATCGGTTCATAGTGGTAGCCCTCGGGAGCATCACCCGGGACAGGCGTTTCCACCACGGTCAGCCAGCCCTGCTCCGCCAGCATCTCGTCCGTGGGATTGTAAGTGATATACTGCTCCCCGTCGATCTCGCGCTGGATTTTTCTCGGCGCAGGAGTAAAAACTCCGTCAATGATTTTTGCTCTCATGTAACATCAGCCCCCTTTGTAAATGACCCGACCGCCGGATAGAATGCCCCGGAAACGAAGTCGTATAATCCTTTTGCGCTGTCGGATTTTCGATAAACAGGAATTCCGTTGAAAAGCGTTCCGCCATTTATCGTAATTTTGTACGCCTTAAACTCGCGGCTTTTTCCAGTACCATCCGGGGCGCCGAACAGATACAGTTTCGCCGCTTCAGAGCTGTAGCCGCTTTTTTTGGTAAAAACCGTCACCCCGGAATATGTGCTTGTTCTGGCAGTTGCTGGAGACGTTGTAAACGCAGTATTATAGCTGGTATTGGTGAAATACCCATATCTTTGAGCAGAATCGGATGTTCTGTAAAAGATAAGCGACGGGAGATCATCGCTGGCCGCATATACGTCTCCGTCCATTTCGACTGTTGCAATGTCCTTGACAGCTACGTCTGTCAGCACATAGTTGTATGCTTTGGCGGAGCATTTAAGCCATGCAACCTGCTGATACTCGTCCGGGAGGACGGGCGTGGGCGGCTCTGCCGCACCCTGCGCCATGAGGGCGCGTCTGCGCCTATCAAGCATTCGCACTCACCGCCCAACTTGCAATGACAGCATAACCGTCAGATACGTTGATTTCATACCGTTTGTTGGTTTCAACGGCGAAATCGTCAGGCATGGTGATTGCGTTGTCCATCGTCAGCACAGCCGCCGTAGAACCGCTTTCAAAGATGACGGTGAACTCCACACTGTCGGCATCGGTAAGCGCAGGAATACTGACGGTAACGGACGATACTTCTCCGCACTTGTAAATGTGGTTATCTTCCACTGTGATGCTCGGCGTAGTGCCGGTTACAGGTTCTACAGTTGCCGCGTCCTGTTTAGACCCAAGAGCTTGTGCGGCTTGTGCAAACGCTGCGTAGATTGCCTTGTTTTGAACAGGGTTTTCGGAATCCTCGTCCAGTGCAGAATCAACCGTTCCGCCGCCTCCGCCTGTACCCGGCGCCCATACGCCGTCAACCACCTTCAGCACCTTGCCGTTGTCGATAACAGTGACCGCAGGCAGAGCTGCTTTATTGAGCAACGCCGCTACGATCCCAGCCACAGCGGAATCTGCTGCTGCCCACTCTCCCTCGGAGAATACATAGATATTGCCACTCTCCCAGTTAAGGAATAAAGTGTTCTCGGAAGTTTCGGTAACCTTTGGACTTCCGTTGTCCATGTCGGAGTTTTTTCCCAGCATAATATGCAGGCCGTTTACGAAATCGCCAGTAATAGCCATATTATCACCTCGTTATAGATCAACAACGTCACGGGTAACATGAGTTTGTGTACTGCGGGCAATGTAGTACACTATGCTTTCTGTCACGGTCCCGCCAAAGTCGTCGTATTCCGGTCCTGAAAAAATCAACCCGCTCCCGTTGCTTTCAACCTTCACAAGCGGATGAAGGATATAATCATATCCATCGATGAGCAACATCTGCACATCAACGCCTGCGCCAATTGCGGCAAGAATATTGGTGTAACCATGAAGGTCAGTATTCTCCCAATCAACATCATAGACATTGCCGGTCTTTGTGATACTGACGTAGATTGTTCGCGCACTCTGAAGCCACTGATTCACTTCCGCATTCAAATCCGAAAAAGGGATGCCGCCCGGAGGTTTCGCATAACCTTCCGCCCACAGCTGCCCTTGTCCGTCAAGACCGACCTGGTTGGTCATTGCCTCAGTCTTGGAAGGCTGAACGGAATCCTTAACGTAATCGGTCGGCATCTTTACCCATAGGTCACCGTTTTCAGGATCAACGCCAACCTGATGATTCTGGTCCTCTGAACGTGTTGCCTGGTCGGATTTCTGCAGCGCCCCGTCAAGTTCGTTCGTGACTTGGCTGGACAGCATTTCCTTTGTGATGGAATCCAGTCCCGGCGCATAGGCATCTGCCAGGAGGAACGTTCCGTTCTCGTTGGCATACAGCTCATATACTTCGTACACGTTCCCGTCCACATCTTCATCGTAATAGCTCAGTGTTTGGAATCGGATGCGGTCGGTCGTATCGTCCGTAATAAGGCCGTTGCAGAACGCTGTGCGTCCTTCCGGCGTGAGCAGGTGAACCTCAAAAGTCTTGGACAATTCGACCAGGTCTGCAAACTTATCGGTACACGACCAGTCCATTGCGCCCTTCTCTTTCACTTGTGTGACATAGACTGACTGCAGCGTCTCAATCCATTCCTTTTCGCTGCCCTCAAATCCGTTCTTGACTGCGATCTCATAGGCTGTAACATACGGTCCTTTGTCGCAGTGTCCGTTGCAGCCTCTGCAATTTAACCCTCGCATTCGCATTTCCCTCCATATGGAGTATCTGCCGGATGGTATTTCATAATGAACCATGCGGTAAATGCAGTGAACACTTCCTCAAACTTGGCCAACGAATTCGCATACTTATCATACTCTCCGTTCGCCAGGTCGATGCGTGCCAGCAGATAGTCCTCATAGATTTCTTCATACGGTTCTTTTACAAAAAGATCCGTCTCCTGGTTGTTCTCCCAGGTATACTTCGTGATATTGTTCGGACCAAAGAGGAACACTTCGGTCTGAATCCTTCCTTCCAAAGCATTGATCCATCTGGTCAAAGTCTTTTCCGAAAACGCATTTTCCTTCAGCTCGTTTACGTTTTCTATTACTTCTTTGAGTTTCATCCCGTCCTCCTCCCGCTCCGTATCAGAAGCTATTGCCTCATTCTTTTCGTAGGTTAACATAATCTATATGTTACGACGTGCCAATATAAAAAGAACCCCACCCGGAGGCAGGGTTCTCTTTGCTTTGTCAGGTCGTGGCTTTGCCAAGCAGCGTCAGGATTGCATCCACAGCATCGACAACAGTCTTGAGCTGCGCCTTGCTGTAGGAATCGCCGGCTGCGGTCGGCCTGGTAATGTCGGCCACGCCCGTCGCACTCACGGTGGCAACCTTCAGGGTAGCTGCTTCAAGCTCACCGGTCACCTGCAGGTTTTTGAACCTGGTAGCATCTTTAGGGTAAGTCATGTCATGCCCTCCTCTCAGGAGAACATATCGGTGCCGCCAGTGATGCCGCCGACCGCGCAGAATCTCCAGTCGTTGAAGCCAACGCCCCACCGGGCGCGGAGCTTGTGGATTAGGTTGTCGTTGCCGCCGATCTCCTGGCGGATGGTGAGCTTCTTACGGTCGAACCACACAGCACCCATGCGGGTCTTGTTGTAGTTGGGATCCAGCAGCATCCAGGGCATATCGCCGGAAGGCATGAACTGGTTGAGGTACGGCCAGATCACGACGTTCCATCTGCCGTACTGGAAGTTGAATGCGTTGTTGCCGGTCGTCGGTTCCTTATCGGCACCGATGGCCGCAAACACGGCCTGCTTCAGAGGACCATACTCAGGGATGACGATGGTCCGGGGAGCGACGTTCAGGATGTTGCCGTTGTCGTCCTTGAACAGATGCATTCTGGTCTCCATTTCAGTCAGAGCATCCGCACTGAAATCATTGGAGAACAGGTTCGTCTGGGAGGCACCTCTGCCGGTCGCGGAACCGTGGTCCGTGGCAAAGACTCTCTTGCCATCGGCACCCAGGGTATTGAATGCCTGCTTGCCGATCTTGAAGGTGCTGTTGCCCTTCATGGCCTCACCGAACATTCTGGCACCGAACAGCTCTCTGGTCCGATACCATGCGTTCATCTGGGCCTCCGGTACGCCGCGCAGGTTCAGGTTCTGGGAATCTTCGACCATTTCCTCGGTCACTTCGAACTGGGTTTTCCAGGTCATGTGCTTGATGGTCTTGTCGAACCCCTGCTGCATACCATCGGTCGGATAGTCCCCGCCTTCACCCACGGGGAGGGGTCCCTGCATGGAAGTCATGGCAACAAGAGACTCGGCCCACTTCTGGCTGGTCTCCATGTTGAACACCAGGGGGAGAATGGACTGTGCCTGATACGCTTCCGCCTGCGTCTCCAGAAGGAGACGAATGGGATACAGGTGTTCGCCGTATACAGATTTGTTAAGGCCGCTGCCTTCGGTAAAGACAATTTCACTCATTGTATTTTTCCTCCTTCTTTAGAGATTAGGGAAACCGCACGAACACGGGATCGTTTTCCGCAGCGGTGTCCGCTTTGCCCACGACCTCGGCAACGCCGGAGGACGTGGTCGCAGTGATACGCAGACTGTCGGCGGCAATGGTCACCTTCTGGCCTACGTTGATGGACGTGCCGGTCGTGGACCACGCAGTCTCATAGATGCGGTCCGGCAGGATCCTCATGACAGGAATCACGTCGCCGCTGGTGAGGGTCGGACCCTCATACATACAGATATATTCCGGCTTGGTCGTGCCGGTACACGCGGCCAGCAGGCCGCTGCTGAAATACAGCGCCATGCCCTTCTTGGGCGTGATGGCAGATGCCGGGAAGTATTCCAGGGCCTGCGCCCGGTTACTTCCGTCTACGGCATGGGGAATAAAACCCTTCATGGATCATGTCTCCTTTCGTATTATTCTTCTGGTGCAGATTGCATCATGCGATTGTAGTGAGCAACGATCTGCTCCTCCGTTGCATCCGGGACAAGCTGCCGATAATGATTCATCACGTTCTCCGGCACCCTCAAGGATCCGGTGCCTCTGCTCTGGGTCCTGCCCATGTGAGCTTTGCCTGCCAGGTTGATGGCCTTCTGACTTCCTGCTTTGGATGCCAGCTCATCGAAATAGGCAAGACGGTATGCATCATAGATCTCGTTGCCACGGTCAACCAGCTGGAGGATTTGATCGTATCGGTCGAGTTTAGCCAGATCTTCTGCGCTCTGGATCTTCGGATTCAATTCCGAAATCTTGCGGACCTCCCGCTCCACCATTTCACGCATCTGGCGCTGTCTGTCTTGCTCCAGGACCTTCTCCGCCTCTGCTGTTTTCGCTTTGGCTTCCTCAACTTCCGGGATGTCGTTTACCAATTCCTGATACTGTTCATCCGTCATGTCGAGCTTGCTCATCAAGCGCTCCTTCTTCTTCTCTGCTTTCTGGGCCTCATACTTTTCGTAGTCCTCCCAGGTCTCAATGGCAGATTTTGTGTAGGGATTCTTGATCCCCATGCGCTTGAGACGCCCTTCCCACTTTTCATTGATCTCCTGAATGGCGGCGTCCCGCTCCGCTTCGGCCTTGCGACGGGCCTTTGCGTACTTGGAGTTTTCTTCCCGGCTTTGTCCGGTCTGTTCTGCAGTATCCTGCACGCCCTTCTCCGCTTCCTCAGCCTGGGCGTCCGGCTGTTGTTCTTCCGGTGTGGGTTGTTCTTCCGGTGCTTTCACGCCGTAAACCTCAAATAGATCCTGTGCCATAACATTCCTTTCTGATTTGGATTTTTCCGCGTTGCCTGCGTATTTTGACTGGTATGCGTGCCAGCCTCACGAAGTGTCCCCGCTCCGGGGATCAGCCTTTGCCGGCCCGCAGGTCGCTGCCGGTATGGACAACAACCTTGCCCTTATCGCCGGTCTCGGCATAGGGACCCTTTACTTCCTGGGGACCCTGGTGCTTGATCTTACCAGCATACGGATTGGTTTCAGCCATATGTCTCCCCTCCTTTCTTTGGATTGGCATTTTTAAAAACGCTATCGCCATGCGAACAGTTAACTGATACCGGCATCCTTCATGGCCTGCTCTCGCGCCATGTTCTCGATTGCCATCCTCATATTGTCAGGCAGCTGCATTCCATCTTCCTGCTGTGCAGGCTGTACCGGCTGTGCCTGTTGGCTTGCCGCTGCAGCATCCGCTCTGGCAGCTTCCAGCGCCTGTCGCTGAATCTCTGCCTGCTCTGCCTGCTGCTGGGCAATCATTTCCTGCTGGCGCTGATACTCCTCCTGAAGCTCGGTCTTGATATCCTCCGCTCCCGGATAATGCAGCTGTGCCATCTTTCCCCAATACATGATTCGTGTCTGCGGATCTTCCGGTGGGCCAAAGGCACCGCTCTGGAAGTTTGCCCTCGTCTCCTCCCACATGGCCTGCCTGTTGTTGGCCAGAGGCGCTGTGACATCCGTCGAAAAGATGAAGTCCGTCAACCAATAGAAGTTGCCGGCATCGTCTTTCCGCAGGAAATCATATCGGTTGAATTCCGAATAGACTGTGTTGCCCTGTGCATCCTGAGATACGACCGGCCTCGGTTCATCCGCATATGCCAACTTCCAAAGGAACATCAGCCGGAACATATCTGCGAATGCCGAATCCCGCATCACCCGCTTGGATTCCAAACGGCCTGCGCTCTGAGCTGCAGCGAATTCTTTTGCTCTGCCGGACGTGGCCGTGGGATCGTTTCGTCCCTGGAAGCTGTCCGTCACACCGATGATCTGCCGGGCCTCCTGGTAGACGTGTTCCATGTACTCCATGTCCTGAGCAATGGATGCCTCCATATCGAACACGCCGATGTAGTCCTTCTCATTCGGCTTCGTCAGGCGGATAATCTTCCCGTCCTCTCCGTTCTCTTTCAGCCTCGCATCAGGAGGCAGCGTGATGTAAGACCCGGACTTCATGAGCTTGTCGCACACCTTTGCTGCCAGCCGGTTCGTCGTGTTCTGCTGGTAGCTGATGAAGTCTACGTCAGAGGATCCCAGGAACTTGCCGTGGATGCTGGTGTTCTTCACCAGCACGATGGGATACATATTCGGTTCAAAGTATGGGATGCGTCTCGGTTCTACTCGATGCTTCAGGATCTCCCTGCCTGTCAGCTCGTCGAAGGTCCCGGTCGGTTCCTCCCATTCATCATTCGGTGCAATGACGGAACCATCCGACAGGTTGAGCGGTTCCTGCAGCTCCTCAAAATCATTTTCCTGTTCTTCCCACTTGGATGCTCCGCAGTAAGGACAGACAACCTTGCCGCTCCCGCTCCTGGGCTTCGTGGCCTTCAGGAATCGCATTTCCTCCAGGTTCGGGTCCATGTCATCCCCTTTAGGAATCGCATTCTCCATTGCCTCCAGCGGTTCCAGAGCGCCACATTTCACGCATCGCCTGACTCTCCGCTTTTGATAGTTGTCCAGGTCCTCAATGACTTTGTCTCCGACCCAGCTGAATTTGCCGATGCCACCCTTGTCATTGCGGAAATAGCAGATGATCTGCGTCACCATTTCAGGTGCTTCCTCAACCTCTGTGCCGCGAATGTCCGGCCGTTCCTCGGATTCCCTATATACGTCAATGCCGTACTTCTGAAGGATGTACTCCCTCGTCTGCGGGATCTCAAGGAAGATATAGTCCATGTCCTCAATGGACGTGGTCACTCCCGGCTGTGGGATCACAGACTTCGGATGCCTTGTCGATACGCACAGCTCACCGGATGTGACGGGCGTGCGCTGACTCTCATCCCACTCAACATGGTAGAAGGCGCCGCCCTGGATAGGGACGGTCCTGGAGTTGATGTCGTTCATGACCTCAAACGGCAGACGGTTGATCTCGTTGCGAAGCATATCCTCGATGATCGTCGCCAGATGTTCGTCTGCTTTTCTTCTGGCTGTGACTTTAGGCTGCGGAATCGTGCTGTTGACCTGGGCCTCTATGATCTCTGCCGTGATGTTTCTGACGTGCTTTGTCTCGCGCTTGAAATCACGGCAGGTAATCTGCTTGATGGATTCGGATCCTGCGTACAGCTTTTCCCTGGAATCCATTTCATCCAGCTCGGTCTGATACTTGGCCAGCGCCTGTTTGTATAGGTTCTGCCACTTTCGCAGCTTCTCATTGTCCTTTTTCTTCATGACGCCTCCAACAAATCTCCGTAAATTATGTGTGCCGACATAGATGTTCCCGCGCATGGGCGCACGATTTCTGTTGTTCGCACGCACACCCGCGGGAACATC